>JADMIO011472239.1_pt1 | contig 33094 bp, 29 predicted proteins | sample 8958161 | NCBI WGS metagenome assembly JADMIO01 (sample SAMN16585339, study PRJNA669376) | soil metagenome | isolation source: Crop rotation soil | place: USA: Cullars Rotation, Alabama | collected 2011 | reverse complement strand
GGTCGCCGTCATCGACGTTCCCGCCGCGATCCCGCTGGCCGCGGTGGCGGGCGCGCTCGTCACCGAAGCGTGGTTCATGGTCGACCGCACGTCGCTGCGCAACCTGCGGCGCTGGGTGCGGCGCGAGCCGCTCAGCCCGCAGGCGCGCGAAGACCTCGCGTTGATCTCGGCGGTCACGGCCGTGGCCGTGATCGTGAACATGGTGGCCGCGGTGCTCGCGGGTCTGCTGCTCGGACTCGTGCTGTTCGCCGCACGCAGTGCGCGCAAGCCCGTGCGGCGCGTGTGGACGGCGCGGCAGCTCGCGTCGAACTGCGCGCGCCCGCGCGGCGACCTGCGCGTGCTGGACGAGCACGGCGACAGGCTGCGCGTGGTCGAATTCGAACGCGACCTCTTCTTCGGCGCGGTGGAGTCGCTCGAGCGCGCGCTGAAGGCCCAGCTCGATGCGGCGGAGTGCATCGTCGTGGACTGGAACGCGGTGCGGCACCTCGACTCCAGCGCGGCACAGGCGATCGGCAAGTTCGAGCGCTCGGCGCAGGCGCGCGGCGTCCCCGTCATTCACGTGGAGCCGCACGCCCCCGAGGTGGAGGCGGCGCTCGGCCAATACCTTCCGTACCGGCGCGCCGCGGCCGACCTCGACCACGCGCTGGAACTCGCCGAGAACCACCTCCTTGCGCGGCATGCCGTGTCGGCGAACGCGGATGCCACCAACCTCATCGAGGCCGCGTCCCTGTTCCACGGGCTGGGCGACGCGCAGCGCGCGCGCCTGAACGACGCGATGGAACAGCGCGTGGTCTCGCGTGGCGATGCGCTGGTGACCGCGGGCGAGGCGTCGACCGCTTTGCTGCTGGTGCTGCAAGGCTCGTGCAGCGTGGTGCTGCCGCCTGAAGCCGGCGGCATCCGCATCGCAGGCGTGCGGCGCGGATCGACGGTGGGCGAAATGGGTTTTCTCGACGGATCGCTGCGATCGGCCACCGTGGTCGCCGAGGAAGACACGCTGGTGGCGGTGCTCACGCGCGAGGCATTCGACAGGCTGGGCCGGGACGACCCGCACATCGCGCGGCAAGTGGTCGTGAACATCGCGCTGGACGTGTCCGCACGCCTGAGGCACAGCAACCGCCTCGCGTCGGCGCGCATCGCGCAGCGATAGCGCCAGGGCGCGCTGCCCGGTCTGACTGCACCTGCACGCGGTCCCACGGCGAGACGACAGTCCCCGTCAAGCGGTTCCTACAGTTGCGCAAGCGCGCGCTCCCTACAGTCTGAACACGCTACGGCCGCGGCTGACTCCGAGTGATACATGCGGCCACTCAACAAGATCTTCAGGAAGGTGAACATATGAAAACCCGTTTGATCGCCGTGGTTCTGACCACCGCATCCCTGCTGGGCCTGGGTGGCTGCGCCACGATGGACCGCACGACCGTCGGCACCGTGGGCGGCGCCGTCGTGGGTGGCCTGCTGGGTGATGCCGTTGCCGGCACCGGCGGCGCGGTTGCCGGTGCGCTCGCCGGCGGCTACCTCGGCAACAAGGCCGCCAAGCGCTGAAGCTGCGCTTCAACGCCTGGCGCGCCTTCACGAACCCCTCGTCCCAACCCTCTCCCCGCCGGGGAGAGGGGGCCGGCCGCAGGGGTTTGCGGGCCGCGCCTTCGATCGGTCATCCACGTAGGCTGGGGTGCAACCCCAGCGCGGCGGTCGCGTCGCACACCGAGCTGGGGTTGCACCCCAGCCTACGACTTCTACCCCGGCGACGGCGGGAATTCAGGGCCTTCCACAACCGCCTGACGGCAGCAGACGCGCCTCAGATCGGATAGATCAGCGAGTTCAGCACGAGCTCGCTGTCGTACACGCACACGCGGCTGGCGAACTTCAGCCCGTCGCTCGTGCGCACGATCTCGTCGACGTACCGCCCCACGTTGTAGACCTCGCTCAGCCCGCCCGGCCGCGTGCGGAACACCGCGTAATGCGATTGCGCGCGGATCGGCCCGTCGCCGTCGTCCACCACCTGCGCGGGGGTGACCACGTGCCGCATGTAATACGGCCCGTGGAAGATCGTCTGCGTGACCCCGATCACGCGGTCCTTCATCATCCCGCGGCTTTCGAGCGCGATCAGCGCAAGCGGCAGGCCGCGGTCGAAGTTCTCGCGCGCCTGCACCTTGTAGCGTGCATCCTCCACGAAGAACGCAGGCCAGTCGCCGTAGCGGCGCTCGTCGAGCGTCGCCACATACGCCGCGTTCAGCTGGTCGACCTGCAGCTGCAGCATCAGCCTTTCCAGAGTCACCGTCATTCCTCCATCACCTTGCGCCAATAGGCGTACATGCTGCGAATGAGCGTCTCGGTCACCATGTGCTCGGTGGCCTCGGTGCCGGTGCCGCCCAGTTCGCACAGCGTCTGGCCGTCCGCGCCCCACTGGCGAAAGCCGTCGTGGCTGAAGGCGATCACCTCGCCGTCGTCGGCGCTCACGAAACCGGCGGGGCCGAACAGGTTGGCCTGGCGCAGGCGCCGGCGCGTCATCTCCTCGCTGTCACCCTCGAAGCCGAAGTGCGTCCAGACGAAGTCGAACGCGCCCTCGCCGCGCGGCACGATGTGCCGTGTCGACAGCGAGTTGACCTGCTGCTGGATGATGAGGCTCGGGAACAGCGTGATCATCGTCACCGTCGGGGTGATCGATGTGCCGGGGTTCGCCGGGTCGTCGACTTTCCACCACGGCTCGGTCACCACGTCGAGCAGGCGCGCGTCGTTCAGCTGCATGTCCGACTTGAAGCTGGTCACCCCCTCGGTCACCGCCTTGTTCTCGCCGCCCTCGTTGCGCCGCGAGACCATCACCGCGTGCCGCCCGTGCGCGTCCATCACCATCCGGCTCTTCTGGTCGGCGCGCCACAGGCCGAATGTCACGAACCAGGTATGGAGCAGGCCCGGGTGGTACGGGTCCTTGATGTTCTCCATCATCAGCTTCCAGTTGCCCGGGATGCGCTGGCGGCTGTAGCCCAGGAGCGTGAGCTTGCGGCCCCGGAAGATGCGGTCCAGCCAAGGCATGACCTGCGGGCCGACGTAGTCCTCGAAAGCTGGCGCATCGGCGCCGAAGGTTGCGAACACGAGCCCGTGCAGCACGGCCACGCGCAGCTTCACCAGGCCGTGCCGCTTCAGGTCGAAGTCCGCCGGCATGCCGCCGTTGACGCGCTCGCCGTCCTTCACGCCGTCCTTGAACGGCAGCCCAGCCAGGTCGCCATCGAGCTTGTACGTCCACTGGTGGTAGGGGCACACGAAGCTGCGCGCGTTGCCATGCGGCTGCTGGCAGAAGCGCACGCCGCGGTGGGCGCAGCGGTTTTCGACGACGCGGATGCCATGGTCGACGCCGCGATCCTTCGGGGCGACACGATCGCGCACCATGATCACCGATCGCTCGCCGACCCAGCTCGTTCGATAGTCGCCGGTGTTCGGGATCTCCGCCTCCAGCCCCACGTAGCACCAGTGCGGGCCATGGAAGATGCGTTCGAGTTCGCGCGCATAAAGCTGCGGGTCGGTGTACGCCCAGAACGGCACGCGGCTGGAGCCGGGCGTGAGCCAGCGTTGGCGAGGCGCGGGATCGTTCATCGCGCCATTGTGCAAGAACGCGCGGAGCTGCCTAGCCAAAGGTCGCAAAGCCGAACGTTCTCATCGAGACCTTTGAACAGTAGGCGCCGCGCGGCCGTTCCCAAGAATGGGTCCACGAACGTGATTTCGTTCACACACCCAGGAAACCCCATGGACGTCCTTCTTGCGAACCCCAGAAGTTTCTGCTCCGGCGTCGACCGGGCCATCGCCGTCGTGGAACAGGCGCTGCAGCGCTACGGCGCGCCCGTCTACGTCTATCACGAGATCGTGCACAACGACGTGGTGCTGGACAGCCTCGCGGCGAAGGGGGCGCAGTTCATCACGTCGCTCGGCGACGCGCCGGACGACGCGGTGCTGGTCTTCAACGCGCACGGGGTGTCGCAGGCGGTCAAGCGGGAGGCGCAGGACAAGGGGATGCAGGTGCTGGACGCGACCTGCCCGCTCGTGAGCAAGATCCACCACGAAGTCATGCGCCACCGCAAGGCGGGCCGCGACGTGCTGCTGGTGGGCGAGGCGGGCCACGCCGAGATCATCGGCACGCTGGGCCAGGCGACGCGCGGCGTGCACCTCATCGAAACGCTCGAGGACGTCGCGCGCGTCAACGTGCCGGACGCGCAGCAGGTGGCGTGGGCCACGCAGACCACGCTCACGGTCGACGAAGCGGCGGGGTTCATCGCGGCGATCCGCGCGCGCTTTCCGGCGGCCGTGGGCCCCAAGACCGACGACGTCTGCTACGCGTCGCAGAACAGGCAGACCGCCGTGCGGATGATGGCGCCCAGGTGCGACGTGGTCATCGTCGTGGGCTCGATGCAAAGCCACAACACGGGCCGTCTTGCCGACACGGCGCGCGAGCTCGGCGCCCGCGTGCACCGCGTCGACCGGGCCGACCAGGTCGAAGCGGCCTGGGTGCTCGGCGCGCGGCGCGTGGGCGTGACGGCGGCCCCGCCGCAGCTCGTGCACGACGTGGTCGCCGCACTGCAGGCGGCGGGCGCGAGAAAGGTCGTCGAGCTCGAGGGCCCCGAAGAGAAAGTCAACTTCCCCATGCCCCGCGGCATGCAGCCGGCGCGCTCGTCGTTCTCCGATGTCGCCACCAGGCTGCTGGTGCCGCAGATGCCGAAGTACCCGCTGCTGGCAGCCGTCGACAAGCCCGAGCAGCTTCGGCGCCTGCCGCGCAGCATGCTGCCGCAACTGGCCGCCGAACTGCGCGACTGCGTTCTGGACAGCGTCTCGGCCACCGGTGGCCACTTCGCCTCGAACCTGGGCACGGTCGAACTCGCCGTCGCGCTTCACTACGTCTTCGACACGCCGCGCGACCGGCTGGTGTGGGACGTCGGCCACCAGGCCTATCCGCACAAGATCCTGACGGGCCGGCGCGGCGCGATGCCCGGCCTGCGCCAGCTGGGAGGCATCAGCGGCTTTCCGAAGCGCGACGAGAGCGAGTACGACGCGTTCGGCACCGCGCACTCGTCGACCTCGATCTCCGCCGCGCTCGGCATGGCGGCGGCCGCGCGCCTCAAAGGCGAGGACCGCAAGGCCGTGGCCGTCATCGGCGACGGCGCGCTCACCGGCGGCATGGCCTTCGAGGCGATGAACAACGCGGCCCTCGCCGGCACCGACATGCTCGTGATCCTGAACGACAACGAGATGTCCATCTCGCCGCCGGTGGGCGCGCTGAACGGCCATCTCGCGCGGCTCACGAAGAACGGAGGCGCCGCCGCCGCGCCCGGCGCCGGCAATCTCTTCGAGGCGTTCGGCTTCCACTACACCGGGCCGGTCGACGGCCACGACCTGGACGCGCTCGTGCCCGCGCTGCAGGAGGCACGCGATGCGAAGGGCCCGAGGTTCCTGCACATCGTGACGCGCAAGGGCAAGGGCTACGCGCGCGCCGAGGCGGACCCGGTCGGCTACCACGCCACGGGCAAGTTCGACCCCGTGGCCGGCGTGACCAAGCGGGCGGCCGGCAAGCCGACCTTCACGCAGGTCTTCGGCAACTGGCTGTGCGACATGGCGGCGCATGACGAGCGCCTGGTGGGCATCACGCCGGCCATGCGCGAAGGCTCGGGCATGGTCGACTTCGAGCGCCGCTTTCCGGCGCGCTACTTCGACGTGGGCATCTGCGAGCAGCACGCGGTGACCTTCGCGGCCGGCCTGGCGTGCGACGGCATGAAGCCCGTGGTGGCGGTGTACTCCACCTTCCTGCAGCGCGGCCTGGACCAGGCGATCCACGACGTCGCGATCCAGGACTTGCCGGTCGTGTTCGCCCTGGACCGCGCGGGCGTCGTCGGAGCCGACGGCGCCACGCACTGCGGCGCCTTCGACATCGCCTACCTGCGCTGCCTGCCGAACTTCAGCGTGCTCGCGCCCTCGGACGAAAACGAGTGCCGCCAGCTGCTCAGCGCCGCCTTCGCGCACGATCACCCCGTGGCGATCCGCTATCCGAGGGGCGAAGGCATCGGCGCGGTCATCCAGCCGGGACTGGCCGCCCTGCCCTGGGGCAAGGGCCAAATCCGGCGCAGCGGCAAGCGGGTCGCGATCCTCGCTTTCGGCACCCTGCTGCACGCGGCATGCGCGGCCGCCGACAAGCTCGATGCGACGGTCGCGGACATGCGCTTCGTCAAGCCGCTCGACGTGGAACTGGTGCTCGAACTCGCGCGCACGCACGAGGCGCTGGTCACCATCGAGGAGGGCTGCATCCAGGGGGGCGCGGGCAGCGCGGTGCTCGAAGCGCTGCATGCGGCGGGCATGGCGGCGCCGGTGCTGCAGCTGGGCCTGCCCGACCAATTCGTGGAGCACGGCGACACGGCCGTCGTCCTCGGCCGGCTCGGGCTCGATGCGCCCGGCATCGAGCGCGCCGTGCTCGCCCGCTTCGGCGGTGTCGCGCTCAGCGCACCGGCCTGAGCTGCACCGAATACGGCCGGTCGCCCACCTGGCCGAAGAAGATCCAGCCGGTGTCGTTCAGCACGTTGGTCGGCGGCACGAAGTAGTAGCCGATGAACTCCGCGGGACCGCCGGGGATGCCCGACGGCGCGCAGCCCACGCCCGAGATGAACACGCGCAGGCGCGCCACGTTCACGTTGGGATCGGTCACCGTCGCATATCCCTCGAAGCCGCAACTGATCGCGAGCGATCCGCGCACGCGGCCCGTGCCGGCTTCGATCGTGATCGCGCCGCCGTTGTAGCTGCCGTCGATGCGGTAAGGCCCCGTGGCATTGCCCAGCCGCGCCTGGCGGAACAGAAGACGCGTGGCGATCGCGGTGGCGGGCGCGTTGGAGATGGTCACGTCCCAGCCCGGGTCGGGCACGGTGGTGCGCACGGCGGACAGGACGGCAGGCGTGATGAGTGCGCCGCTGGTGCGCGACGCCGTATGCGAGAAGATGGTGCTCGTGCTGCGCCACAGGTCGCCCGTCAGGACGAGGTCGCCCAGAACGACGTCTTCGGCCGTGTCGCTGCCGCCGGGCGTGAACAGGACATTGCGCAGCATGAAGCGGCCGCTCGCGTCGATGAGCAGCAGGCCGCTGTCGATGTTGCCGTCACCGCGCGCGATGTACATGCCCGCCAGCCCCAGGTTCTCGGCACGGGGGGGCTCGGTGATCGGCGGGACGGGCGCGGTGTCGTCGACCACCGGCTCGCCCCCGCCGCCGCAGGCCGCGAGCAGGGCGCACAGCAGGGCGGTGGCCCAAAGACGCGGGAACGTGGCGGACTTGGGCATCGGGAACCTCACGACGGCGACTTGGTCAGCTCGACGGTAAAGGGCGCGCCATCGAGCGCGCCCGCGAAGAAGAGTCCGAGCGACGCGTTGCTGCGCTCGAAGATGTAGCCCAGCACCGTGGTGGACGCGCCGCGCGGGCCGGGACAGTCCTCGCCCTCGAAAGTGAACATCGCGGTGTAGACGTTGCGCGAAGGCTGGGTCACGCGCACCGAGCCGCCGACGAGGCAGCTTTCACCCGCGCGGCCGCTCACCTGCCCGGTGGAGCTGATGGTCATGTCGGCGCCGGTGCTCACGTTGATCCAGCGGCCGGCGATCTGCGCCAGCGACGCGCCGGCGATCGGCGCGAGATTGCGGAACGACAGCGTGACGGGCGTCGCGAAGCGAAGCGGCATGACGGGCGACGGCACCTGGAAGGAGAGCGACGCGTCCATGACGTAGCTGCCGGGGATCGTGACGGTGGTGGTGGCGGTGACCGTCGGCGGGGTCGTGCCGAGCGTGAAGGTCTCGATGTCGAGCTTGGCGTTGTTGATGTGCCAGTTGTTGCCTTCGATGATCATCACGCCGGAGAAGCCGGCGAAGTTGCTGGTGGCGTGCGGCAGGTTCTCCGCGAAGTGGCCGACCAGCCGGCCTTCGCCGTCGACGAGGACGGTGAAGCTCGCGTTGTCGCTGGTTTCCTGGTAAACGCCGGCGGGAATGGGAGGCGGGCCTTCGCTGCCGCCGCCGCCGCCGCACGCGGACAGCAGGAGGGCGGTGGCCAGGGCGAGAAGAATTGAACGCATGCTTTGCTCCGTGACGCAAGCATGCTACCAAACGCAACCGGCGCGGTGCACCTGGCCGCACCCTGCCCCGGCTTCGTGCCCGAGCGGATGCCCGAGCGGATGCCCGAGCGCATGCCCGAGCTTCTACCGCGCCATGCGGGCCGACCGGGCCTTCCACGCGCCGGCGAGCACGATCGCGCCCGGCACGAGGATGGTGGCCCAGATGATCTTGTCCAGGTGCTCCTTGACCCATGGCACGCTGCCGAAGAAGTAGCCCGCGGTGACGATGGAGCCGACCCACAGCGTGCCCCCCGTCACGTCGAAGAAAGTGAACTTCGCGCGCGTCATCTGCGCGACGCCCGCGACGAAGGGCGCGAACGTGCGCACGAAGGGCATGAACCGCGCGAGGACGATGGTGGCGCCGCCCCACTTCTCGTAGAACGCATGCGCCTGGTCGAAGGCACGCCGGTTGAAAAAGCGCGAGTGCTCCCACTGGAACACGCGCGGGCCGAAGTGGCGCCCGATCGCGTAGTTGCTCTGGTTGCCCGCGATGGCGGCGGCGATGAGCAGGCCCACGGACAGCGGGTAGCTCATGTAGCCCACGCCGCAGAGGGCGCCCACCACGAAGAGCAGCGAGTCGCCGGGAAGAAACGGCATGACGACGACGCCGGTCTCCACGAAGATGATGAGAAAGAGCAGCGCGTAGACCCAGGCGCCGTAGGTGGTGACGAAATTCTCGAGGTGGACGTCGACGTGGAGGATGAAGTCCAGCAGAAAGGAGAAGATTTCCATAGGCGGGGTGATTATGGGTTCTGCGACCCGCCCCTAGAATGGCCGCGTGTACGTCGTGCAGTCCCCTTCCCCACGCAGGCCCATCCGCGAATTGCCGGGCGAGCTGGTCAGCCAGATCGCCGCCGGCGAAGTGGTCGAGCGGCCCGCCTCCGTGGTGCGCGAGCTGGTGGACAACGCGCTCGACGCGGGTGCGTCGCAGGTCACGGTGCGGCTCGTCGCGGGGGGTGTGCGCCTGGTGTGCGTCGAAGACGACGGCGCCGGCATCGCGCGTGAAGAACTCGCTCTGGCACTGCGGCGGCACGCCACCAGCAAGATCGCGAGCCTCGCCGACCTGGAGTCGGTGGAGACCATGGGGTTTCGCGGCGAAGCGCTCGCGGCCATCGCTTCGGTCTCGGACCTGAGCATCCTTTCGCGCACGGGCAGCCAGCCGACGGCCTTCGTGCTCGAAGCGAGCAGCGGCGAACTGCGTGCCGCCGCGCGCGCGGTGGGCACGACGGTCGAAGTGAAGGAACTCTTCTTCAGCACGCCCGCCCGCCGCAAGTTCCTGAAGACCGATGCCACGGAACTCGCGCATTGCGTCGAGGCGGTGCGGCGCCACGCCCTCGCGCGCCCGGACGTCGCCTTCGCGATCTGGCACGAAGGCCGCCTGGTCGACCAGTGGCGCGCCGGCACGTTCGAAGGGCGCCTGGCCGCCGTGCTGGGCGAGGACTTCGTCACCAACAGCGTCGCGCTCGACCATGCGGCCGGCCCCGTGCGCGTGCGCGGCCGCGCGGGCATCCCCGACGCGGCGCGTTCGCGCGCCGACTGGCAGTTCGCCTACGTGAACGGCCGCTACGTGCGCGACAAGGTGGTCACCCACGCCGCCCGCAGCGCATACGAGGACGTCCTGCACGGCCAGCGCCAGCCCGTGTACGCGCTGCAGATCGACATCGAACCGGCCCGCGTCGACGTGAACGTGCATCCGACCAAGATCGAGGTGCGCTTTCGCGATGGGCGCGAGGTGCACCAGGCGGTGCGGCACGCGATCGAATCCGCGCTGGCGGCGCCGCGTGCGGGCACGGCGGCGGTGATTCCGCTCATCCCCTCCGCACCGGCAGGCCAGGCGCCCTCGGCCGCACGCGCGTGGCCGGCGTGGACCCAGCCGGGGATTGCGCTTCGCGGCGGCAATCGCGTGAGCGACCTCGGCGCGCTGTGGTCGCCCGCCCGCACCGCACGCGACGGCATGGCCGCGCAGGCCGGAATCCAGCAGGCGCCGCAGCAGGACGCGCTGGATTCCCGCCTGCGCGCGAATGACGAGGATGCGCACGCGCAAGCGCCGCAGCAGGAAGCGCCGGATTGCCGTCCTCGCGGGAACGGCGAGGATGAACACGGCTGGCCGCTCGGACGCGCCGTCGCGCAGCTGCAGGGCATCTACATCCTCGCGGAGAACGCGCACGGGCTCGTCATCGTCGACATGCACGCGGCGCACGAGCGCATCGTCTACGAAAAACTGAAGGCGCAGGTCGACATCGCCGCCGTCCAGAGCCAGCCGCTGCTGATCCCGGCCACTTTCGCCGCTTCTCCCCAGGAGGTCGCGACGGCGCAGGCATGCGGCGACGCGCTGCAGGCACTGGGCCTGGAGATCACTGCCTTCTCGCCCCGGACGCTCGCGGTGCGCGCGGTGCCTGCCACGCTGGCCGACGGCGACGCGGTGGAACTCGCGCGCGGCGTGCTGGCCGAACTCGCCCAGCACGACGCCAGCACGGTGATCGACCGCGCGCGCAACGAACTGCTGTCGACCATGGCGTGCCACGGCGCCGTGCGCGCCAACCGCCGCCTCACCATCCCCGAGATGAACGCCTTGCTGCGGCAGATGGAAGAGACCGAGCGGTCCGACCAGTGCAACCACGGCCGCCCGACGTGGCGGCAGCTGACGGTCAAGGAGCTGGACGCGCTCTTCCTGCGCGGGAGGTGACGCGCAGCGGCAGGACGGCGCTGCGCCGCTCGCCGACGGATGCAGCCCGGGTTTCCCCCATCCGCCACGAGGAAAGTCGGCCGTTGTAGAGTCACCGGACCTTCCCATGAAACGTTGGCCTCTCTTCGCCGCAGCAGCGCTCGCCGCCGCCCTCACCATGGGCTGCGCCACGCTCGACCAGCAGCAGCGCGCATGGATCTTCCAGCCGTCCGACCGCAGCTGGGGCGGCAGTGCGGCGCTGGCCGAACAGATGGACGACGTCTGGATCGAGTTCGACTCCGAAGTCACCGGCGACAAGGCGAAGCTGCATGGCCTGTGGATGGCCGCCGAGCAGAACCCCGCCACCGCGCCCGTCCTGCTCTACCTGCACGGTGCGCGCTGGAACGTCTCGGGCTCCGCGCCGCGCATCAAGCGCATGCAGGAGCTGGGCTTTTCCGTGCTGGCCATCGACTACCGCGGCTTCGGCAAGAGCACCAACGTGCTGCCCTCCGAAGACATGGCGTACGAAGACGCCCGCGCCGCGTGGCACTGGATCGGCGCGCGCTACCCCGAGCGCCAGCGCTACATCTTCGGCCATTCGCTGGGCGGCGCGATCGCGATCGATCTGGCCTCGCGTGTCGAGGACGAGCAGGGCACCATCGTCGAAGGCACCTTCACGTCCATCCCTGACGTCGCCGCCACCATGAAGTTCGGCTGGCTGCCGATCGGGCCGCTCATCACGCAGCGCTTCGAGTCGATCCGCAAGGTGGCCCACGTCGGCTCGCCCTTGCTGGTGGTGCACGGCTCCAACGACAACCTGATCGCAAGCGAGCTGGGGCGCAGGCTGTTCGATGCGGCGACGGGGCGCAAGCAGTTCCTGCTGGTGGAAGGCGGCTCGCACTTCAGCACCATGTCCCTGGGGCGCGAGCAGTACCGGCAGGCCTTGCGCGAGTTGTTCAGCCTGCGCTGAACAAGCGCACAGAGGCGGCCCGAGAAGTTTGTAGGCTGGGGTGCAACCCCAGCGCAGCCCTCCAACCCAGCGCACACGCTGGGGTTGCACCCCAGCCTACAAGATAGCTTTGAGCGCGTCGAAGGCCGCACGCCCTCGGCGCCGACTTCAACGCGAACCCGCCGCGTCCTGCAGCATCTTCACCCCGGCGCGCACATCCTCGATCCGCAGCTGCCCCGGCGCGGACGCGTTCCGCCCCACCGCGAACGTGAGCGCCGAGCCGAACACCCCGCCCGCGATGCGCGACACCGCGCCCCAGCCGCCCATCGCCATGCTCACCACCGGCATGCGCAGCGCGCGGCTCGCGTCCAGCGTGGCCTGCAGCAGCCGCAGCACGTCGTCGGGGCCTTGCGGCATCACGGCGACCTTCGCGACGTCGCCGTCCAGCCGCTTCGCGGCCGCGAAGCGCGCGGCCAGCTCCGGCGAAGAGGGCGTGCCCTGCCAGTCGTGGGACGACAGCACCATGCCGATGCCGTGCGCGCGCGTCACTTCGCGCAGCTCGCGCACGTGCCCTGCATCACCCGCCATTTCGACATCGACCAGCGGCGCCATGCGGCTTGCGCAGACCGCGCGATAGAGGGCGACGACCTGCGCTTCGTCCAGCGCGATGGGCTGGCCGCCTTCGCGCTGCGAGCGGCGCGTGAAGAGAACCGGTATGCCGCGCGCGTTCTCGCGGATCGCCGCGAGCGCATCGAGCACCGCCTGCGTGTCGGCGATGCGGTCGAAGAAATCGACGCGCCACTCGAGCAGGTCGGGGTTCTTCGCCGCGACCGCCGCGGTCTCGGCGACGAGTGCGTCATGCGAGGCCGCGACCAGAGGGGCGCAGAGGGCGGGAAGGCGCCCACCGGCGAGCGCGATGCCATTGACGAGGATGGGAAGAGGTTGCACGGCGGCATTGTGCATCGCCGGCATTGCGCGTTCCAGTGTCCCGTCCAGCAAATACCTGCAGGGATTTGCTGGACGGGACACTATGGCACGCGCGCTGCGCGCGACTCGCGCGCGTCGTTCAGGATGGCGATCAGCGCGTCCAGTTCCACCGGCTTGGTCAGGTGCGCGTCGAAGCCCGCCGCGCGCGTGCGGCGCTTGTCGTCCTCGTTGCCGAAGCCCGTCATCGCGATCATGTACACATCCTCCAGCCCCGGCTGCGCGCGCAGCTGCCGCCGCGTCTCGAAGCCGTCCATGCCCGGCATGGCCAGGTCCAGCAGGATGACGGCCGGGCGGAACTTGCGCGCGAGCTCGATGGCCGCCACGCCGTCGTAGGCGCTTTCCACCTGGTTGCCGAGCAGGCGCAGGATGTCCGTCGCGCTGTCGGCGGAGTCGCGGTTGTCGTCGACCACCAGCACCCGCAGGCCGGCGGCGGTCGCCTCGGCCTCCTGCGTGGCTTCGACCTGCTTCGGCACGGCGGCGGGCAGGCGCACGCTGAAGCGCGAGCCCTGCCCCAGCCCCGCGCTGTAGGCGCTCAGGCTGCCGCCATGCATCTCGACCAGCGTGCGCGCGAGCGTGAGGCCGATGCCCAGGCCGCTTTCGGTGTTGCCGCTGGTCTCGGCCTGCATGAACAGCTCGAAGATGCGCTCCAGCTGCTCGGGCTCGATGCCGCGGCCGTTGTCGATGACGGAGATGTTGGCGAACCCCGACGCTTCGTCCACCTTCAGGGTGATGCGGCCGTTCTGGGGCGTGTACTTCGCGGCGTTCACGAGCAGGTTCTGCACGACCTGCGACAGGCGCACGGAGTCGCCCTGCACCCACACGGCCTGCGACGGCTGCTCGATCTGCAGGCTGTGGTGGCGCGCCTCGATCATCGGACGCACGGTCTCCACGCTGCGGCTCACCACTTCGGACAAGCGCACCAGTTCGCGCCGCAGCTTGATCTTGCCGGTGGACAGGCGCCCCACGTCCAGCAGGTCGTCCACCAGGCGCGTCACCTGCGTGAGCTGCCGGTCGATCACGTCGCGGCAGTTGCGCAGCACCGGGCTGTTCAGCGTCTCCAGCTGCATGATGGTCACGGCGTTGCGGATCGGGGCGAGCGGGTTGCGCAGCTCGTGCGCGAGCATGGCGAGGAATTCGTTCATGCGCTGGCTGGAGCTTTCCAGCTCTTCGAGGCGCTTGCGCTCGCTCATGTCGCGCGTGATCTTCGCGAAGCCGACGAGCTCGCCGCTCGCGTCACGCAGGGCGGTGACGACCACGTTCGCCCAGAACAGCGAGCCGTCCTTGCGCACGCGCCAGCCTTCGTCCTCGACGCGGCCCTGTTCCCGCGCGACGGCAAGTTCGATTTCGGGCTTGCCCGCCTGCAGGTCCTCGGGCGTGTAGAACTCGCTGAAGTGGTGGCCGACGATCTCGTCCGCCGTGTAGCCCTTGATGGTCTGCGCGCCCTTGTTCCAGGTGCGCACGAAGCCCTGCGCGTCCAGCATGAAGATCGCGTAGTCGCGCACGCTGTCCACCAGCAGGCGCTGGCGCATTTCGCTCTGGCGCAGCTCTTCCTCGTGCTGGCGCCGCTCGCTCAGGTCGCGCGTGATCTTGGCGAAGCCCGCCAGCGTGCCGTCGGCTTCGCGCAGCGCCGTGATGACGACGTTGGCCCAGAAGCGCGTGCCGTCCTTGCGCACGCGCCAGCCTTCGTCCTCGAAGCGGCCGAGTGCCGCCGCACGGCGCAGCTCTTCCTGCGGCCAGCCGGTCGCGACGGCCTCGGGCGGGTAGAAGATGGAAAAGTGCTGGCCCAGGATCTCCTCGCGCGTGTAGCCCTTCATGCGCTGCGCGCCGGTGTTCCAGGACTCGATGTGGCCCTCGGGGTCGAGCACGAAAATGCCGTAGTCCGTCACCGCGTCCACCAGAAGCTGGAAACGCTGCTCGATGGGGGAGTCGCGAAGCGGACGGGAAGAGCGCAGTGGGTTCAATTTCGGGTGTGCGCGGCAGATGCTGAGCCACGCGGCATTATCTGGCGCGGCCACCCGAGGGACCGGCGTCCGCACCGTGAATGCGGCCCCGTCCTACACCGGGCCTGCCCCTCGGCCACCCGCTGCAAACCTTCTGCTACCCTGCGGGCCGCATGCCCCACAGCCGCTCCTTCGGCGCACCGCGTCCGCCGCCTCGCCTCGTCGCGCTCGCGGGCCCCACGGCCAGCGGCAAGAGCGACGCGGCATTGCAGCTTGCGCAGGCCCTGGATGCGGAGATCGTGAGCGTCGACTCCGCGCTCGTGTATCGCGGCATGGACATCGGCACCGCCAAGCCCGGCCCGCGCGAGCTGGCGCTGGTGCCGCACCACCTGATCGACATCCGCGATCCGCGCGATGCCTACAGCGCCGCCGAATTCGCGGCCGACGCGCGGCGGCTCGTCGTCGACATCCATGCCCGCGGCCGCACCGCGCTGCTGGTCGGGGGCACCATGCTGTACTTCAAGGCGCTCTTCGAGGGCCTGGCCGACATGCCCGCCGCCCAGCCCGGCATCCGCGCGCGGATCGAGGCCGACGCGGCGCGGCTCGGCTGGCCCGCGCTGCATGCGCAGCTCGCGGCGGTGGACGCCGCCACCGCCGCGCGGCTCGCACCCAACGACGCGCAGCGCATCCAGCGCGCGCTCGAGGTGTTTCGCGCGACCGGCAGGCCGCTGTCCGCGTTCCACGAACACAGGCGCGGCGCTGGCCTCGTTCCCGACATCTTCGCCTCGCTCGAGCCGCGCGAGCGCGCGTGGCTGCACGCGCGCATCGCGCGGCGCTTCGACGCGATGCTGGCCGCCGGGTTCATCGACGAAGTGAAGCGGCTGCGCGCGCGCGGCGACCTCACGCCCGAGCTGCCGGCCATGCGCTGCGTGGGTTACCGGCAGGCCTGGGAGCTGCTCGATGCGTGCGAGCTCGCGGGCAGGCCGCTTGCGATGGACGAACTGCGCGACCGCGGCATCTTCGCCACGCGCCAGCTCGCCAAGCGCCAGCTCACCTGGCTGCGTTCGATGCCGACGCGCCACGTCATCGCCTGCGACGACGCGGATGCGTACGAACGTCTGCTGCGGCTGTGCGGGCTGCCGCGATGAACCTGCTGTCCGTGCGCGGGCTTGCGAAGCGTTATGGCGAGGTGCCCGTGTTTCGCAACGTGTCGCTCGACGTGGAAGCCGGCGAGTTCGTCGCGATCGTCGGCGAATCGGGCGTGGGCAAATCCACCCTGCTCAATTGCATGGCGGGGCTGGACCGGTGGGACGAAGGCACCGTCGTGCTCGAGGGTAAAGACATCGGCGCGCTGGACGATGACCAGCGCGCCCTGCTGCGCCGCGAGGCCGTGGGCTTCGTCTTCCAGGCGTTTCACGTGCTGCCGCACCTGGACGTCGCGCAGAACGTGGGCTTGCCGCTGTTGCTGCTCGCGCGGCCCGATGCGGCGCGCGTGGCCGCGATGCTGGCCGCCGTGGGGCTCGACGGGCTGGGCCACCGCCTGCCGCAGGAGTTGAGCGGCGGCCAGCTGCAGCGCGTCGCCATCGCCCGCGCGCTGGTGCATGCGCCGCGCCTGCTGCTGGCCGACGAGCCGACGGGCAACCTCGACCCGGCGACGGCCGCGCGCGTGCTCGACGTGTTGGCCGCGCAGGCGAAGCAGGCGCGGGCAGCGCTGGTGCTGGTCACGCATTCGCAAGCGGCGGCCGCCCGCGCCGACCGCGTGCTGCGCCTCGCGAACGACGGAATCCTGCCAGGCTGACGACTGCCGCCGATGGCAGCGGCAACTCCAGACGGGACACTAGATTCCCAGCAGCGCCTTCAGCCCATCGGTCGGCAATGCGCCCTGCCGCGTCACCACCGCACCGGTCTGCGGGTTCTTGGTGACGAGGGTCGGCACCGACTCGAAGCCGTAGCTGTTGAAGAGTTCGGTGTTGGCCTTGATCGCGGCTTTCTGCGCGTCGAGCTTGCCTTCGGCCAGGATGCCGCCGCGCTGCGCGGTCATCGACGCTTCATGTCCATCCATCGCCGCGACGGGGTCGGGCGCCGCGAGGATCGCCGCGCCCTGCGTCGTGCTGCTGGCGTTGAGCAGGCTCACCGGAATCCACACGAGCCGCGCCTGCGCCTTCAGCGGCTTGGCGGCCACCCATTGCGCCGCGCAGTGGGGACACTGCGCGTCGAAAAACACGTAGGCGACGCGCGCGCTCATCGGCGCGCCGACGCTGAAGCCCTGCGCCTTCGCGGCGATGGTTTCCAGGGACACATCGGCCTTGGTGGACGCCGCCGCCGCGGCGGACTGGCCGGGCGGCGGTGCATCCTTGCAGGCCGACAGCAGGACGGCGGTCATCACGATCGAAAGCCAGGGACTCGCGCGCACTTCGTTCTCCTCCAGGTGGTGAAGCGCATTGTGCCCGCGCAATTTCACCGTCGTGCCCGCCCGAATCCACGGTCGTGCCCGCGCAAATCCACGGTCGTGCTCGCGAAAGCCCACGGCCGTGCCCCGCGCGATTCAATTCATTCGACGCGCAGGCCGGGCGCCCCGTCACCTGCGCCGCGCGAGCGCGTCCTCCAGCCGCCGCCGCGCCGCGGCTTCCTCGGCGAGCAGTTCGGTCACCTCCTCCAGTTCTTCGGCCGCTTCCTCCAGCTTGCGCTCGACTTCGCCGCTTTGACCGATCGCCCAGGCCACGTCGCCGTGCTTGGCCTGCGCCGGCAGCTCCCGCTCGAGCGCGTCGTGCACGAGGCCGATCTCGGCGCCGGCGACCTTGAGGTCGCGCTGCACCTCGCCTGTCTTCGTGCGGGCCTGCTGCAAGGGGGAGTGCTGCGGTTGTGCACTTTGCGCCATGCTCTTCTTTCTCCTTCTTCTGCAATGACCGCAAGGCTAGCGTCGGCCCGATGCCTCAGCTGTCGGTGCGCGTCCGTGCGCCGCGCCGGAATGGGCGCCGCGCACCTCTTCCGCTGCGGCCGTCGGTGCGCATCGACGCCGGCTGCGGAATCTTTCCTACATGACCGCGCAACGGATCTGAAGAAGATGCGTTCACAACAAGGAGCCGTACATGCCCAACGCACGTGGACAAAAAGACGCCTGTGACCTGCTCGACGCAGATCACCGGGCCGTGAAGAAGATGTTCAAGGAATATGAAGAGCTGACCAGCTCGAAGGCGCGCGGTGCCGCGCAGAAGAAGATGGACCTCGCCCGCCAAATCTGCCGTGAGCTCACCGTGCATGCGCAGATCGAGGAAGAGATCTTCTATCTCGCCCTGCGCGAGAACATGAAGGACACCGACCTGCTGGACGAAGCCGAGGTCGAGCACCAGAGCGCGAAGGACCTCATCGCGCAGATCGAGTCCGCCGCCGAGGCGGACGAGATGTTCGACGCGAAGGTGAAGGTGCTGGGCGAGTACATCGACCACCACGTGAAGGAAGAGCGCGGAGAGATTTTCCCGAAGGCGCGTTCGGCGCGCCGGCTCGACCTGGTCGCGATGCGCGACGAGCTGGAAACGCGAAAAGAGGAACTGATGGCGGCGGCCTGACGGACGCGGCGGTCTGACTCCCTCTCCCGCTTGCGGGAGAGGGCGGGGGTGAGGGGAGCGGCCGGCAAAACCGGCGCGGCTTCTCCCATGGCGGCTGAGCCCTCACCCCAACCCTCTCCCGCAAGCGGGAGAGGGAGCGAACGCCGCTTCGCGATCATCACGCCGGCCCTCACCCCGGCCCTCTCCCGCAAGCGGGAGGGGAGTGAACACCGCTTCGCGATCATCACGCCGGCCTTGACCCTCAGCCTCGCCCTCGCGGCCGTCTTCGCCCCCTCGGCCGCCTATTGCTTCCAGTATTCGTACGCCCACGCGGTGGCGTAGCCGGCCTTGGCGTACACGGACAGCGCGCGCGCGTTCGACGCATCCACCTGCAGGTAGCTGCGGGCGATGCCGCGCCGCGCGGCTTCATTGGCGAAGGCCGCGAGGATGCGCGTGGCATGGCCTCGCGCGCGCGCCCAGGGCGCGGTGCGCATGCCGTGGGCACCCCACCAGCCATGGCTGAAATTGGCGCAGCCGACTGCCGCGACCCGCCCGCCCTCTTCGATGCGCGCGAAGAGCGACGCACGCGAGCGGCGCAGGATCTCCAGGCGTGACGCAGCATCTTGCGGATCGAATCCGTCGCCCATGAACATGCGCATCCAGCCATCGTCGGGATCAGGATCGAGCCGCACGCCGGCGGCATCGGGCCATCGGGCGCCGCCATGCGCCGCCGTCTGCACCAGCGTGCGCGTGACCGGCGCATAGCCCGCAGCCGACAACGCGCCTTGCACCTGGCGCAAGCCGGGCACGTCGGCCACGCGGAACACCGCGGGCAGGCCATGGGCGCGGTATCTTGCTTCGATCGCCGGCAACGCGGCGTGCGACACATTCACATGCGCGAGCGGCACGGCGCTGTGCGCGCGGCCGATGGTGCCGCCATCCAGGCCCAGCAGCCAGCCGTCCAGTTCCTCCAGCGCGCGCGGCGGCACGGCGGCGAGCGTCGCGCGCTCCAGGCTTTCAACGTCGATCAATGCGTCCCCTTGCAACGTCCGTTCGGCAGCAGGACAGGATAGCGCGCCCCCTGCAGAATGCGCGCATGCTCGCGTTGCTGCGCACCTTCTCCTGGCAGGAACTGCGCCACCATCCCTGGCGCAATGCGGCCGCCGCCCTCGCGGTGATGCTGGGCGTCGCGCTCGCGTTCTCGGTGCACCTGATCAACGCGTCGGCGCTCGGCGAGTTCGCGGGCGCGGTGCGTGCGACGGGCGGCGAGCCCGACGTCGAAGTGCGCGCGGTGCAAGGCGCGCTCGACGAAGCGCTCTACGCGCGCGTGGCCGCGCATGCCGCGGTCGCCGTCGCGAGCCCGGTGCTGGAGTTGCAGACCTTCGCAGCCGGGCCCGACGGCCGCCGCCAGGCCGTGCGCGTCCTGGGCATCGACGCGCTCGTCGCCGCGCGCGTCGCGCCCGGTCTGCTGCCCACGCCGCACGATCCGGCCGATCGCTTCGCGCTCTTCTCGCCCGGCGTGGTGTTCCTCAATCCGGCGGCGCGCGCGCTCCTGCCGGCGGGCATGGCGACGCTTCAGTCCGGGCTGCAGATGCGCGAAGTGCGGGTCGCGGGCACGGTCGCCGCGGGCGGCGCGCCGCTCGCGGTGATGGACATCGGCGCCGCGCAGGACTTCTTCGGCCGGGGCGGCGAGCTGACGCGCATCGACTTGCGCCTGAAGCCCGGCGCGGACCCGGCGGCTGTCATCCGCTCGCTGCAGCTGCCCGCGGAGTTGCGCGCCGCCACGCCGGCCGACGGCGAGCAGCGCGTCGGCCAGCTGTCTCGCGCCTACCGCGTGAACCTGACCGTGCTCGCGCTCGTCGCGCTCTTCACCGGGTCGTTCCTGGTGTTCTCCGTGCTCGCGCTGGGCGTGGCGCGCAGGGCGCAGCAATTCGCGCTGCTGGCGGTGCTGGGTCTGACCGCCGGGCGCAGGCGCAACCTCGTGCTTGCGGAATCGGTCGCGCTCGGCGCCGTCGGCAGCATCGCCGGCATCGCCCTGGGCACCGCCCTGGCGCAAGTCGCGCTGCACGTGCTGGGCGGCGATCTCGGTGGCGGCTACTTTCCCGGCGCCGTGCCAGCGTTGCACTGGAGCACGCCGGCCGCCGCCGCGTATGCCCTGCTGGGTGTGGCGGCGGCGGCCGCGGGTGGCTGGCTGCCCGCGCGCGCCGCGCAGGCGCTGCCGCCCGCGCAGACGCTCAAGGGGCTCGGCGCGCCGCTGCCGCGTGCGCGCGGCCGATGGACGGGCTTGGCCCTCATCGCATGCGGCGTTGCGCTCGCGGCCATGCCTCCCATCGCGGGATTGCCGCTGGGCGCCTACGTGTCGGTCGGCCTGCTGCTGGTCGGCGGCATCACCATGCTGCCCGGGCTGGTGGCGCTGGTCTACGACCGCATCGCGCCGCACGTTGCCGCACGCGCCCTGCCCCTGCTGGCGGTGGAGCGCGCACGGCGCGTGCGCGAGTCCGCCGCCGTCGCCGTGAGCGGCGTGGTCGCGGCGCTCGCCCTCGCGGTGGCGCTGACGGTGATGGTCGCGAGCTTTCGAACGTCGGTCGCGAACTGGCTGGGCGTCGTGCTGCCCGCCGACCTCTACGTGCGCACGGCGTCGTCGGCGGCCAGCGCGGACACCGCTTTCCTGTCGCCCGCGTTCGTGCAGTCGCTCGCCGCGCTGCCGGGCGTGCAGCGCGTGGCGACGCAGCGCCTGCGCCAATTGCTGCTCGACCCGGCGCGGCCCGCCGTCACCCTGCTCGCGCGCCCCGTCGGCGAGCCCGGGCGCACGCTCGCGCTCGTGGCCGGCCCCGTGTCCACGCGCGCGGGCGAGATTCCCGTCTACGTGAGCGAAGCGATGGTGGACCTCTACGGCGCCAAGCTCGGGCAGCCTCTTGCGCCGTTGACGGGCCTTTTCGGCTCGCGCGAGGACTTCGTCGTCGCCGGTGTCTGGCGCGACTACGTGCGGCAGTCGGGCGCGGTGGTGATCGACGCCGCGGCCTACACCCGCCTCAGCGGCGACACGCGCGTGAGCGACGCGCAGCTGTGGCTCGCGCCCGGTGCCGACGCGGATGACGTGCAGGGCAAGGTCCGCGAACTGGCCGCGCGCATCGCGCAGGCGCAAGGCACGCTCGAGATCGCGTCGGCTTCGCAGCTGCGCTCGGTGTCGCTGCGCATCTTCGACCGCAGCTTCGCCGTGACGTACTGGTTGCAGGCGGTGGCGATCGCGATCGGGCTGTTCGGGGTGGCGGCGAGCTTCAGCGCGCAGGTGCTCGCACGCCGCAAGGAGTTCGGGCTGCTCGCGCACCTGGGCCTCACGCGCGGGCAGGTGCTGGCGGTGGTGGCCGGCGAAGGCGCGGCCTGGACGGTCATCGGCGCCATCGCGGGCACCGCGCTGGGCCTTGCGGTCTCGCTCGTGCTGGTGCACGTGGTGAACCCGCAGAGCTTCCACTGGACGATGGACCTCGACGTGCCGTGGCTGCGGCTGGCGGCGCTGGCCGTCGCGGTCGTCGCGGCGGGCACGCTCACGGCGTGGATCGCCGGACGCGCGGCCGCCCGGCAGGACGCCGTGCTGGCGGTGAAGGAGGACTGGTGATTCGCCGCCGCGAGATCATGCTGCTGCCCGCGCTGGCGTCGGGCCTGGGTCTGCCTACCCGCGCGTTCGCCTTGCCACCGCGCCCCCTGGTCTTTCCGCGCGACCACGGCGCGCATCCGGACCTGCGCACCGAATGGTGGTACGTGACCGGCCACGCGGCGCAGGGCGCGCGCGCGTTCGGCTTCCAGGTGACTTTCTTCCGCTCGCGCGTCGACGCCGCGCAGGACATGCGCTCGCGCTTCGCCGCGAAGCAACTCGTCTTCGCGCACGCCGCCGTCACCGACGTGCAGGGCCGCAAGCTGTGGCACGACCAGCGCATCGCCCGCGCGGGTTTCGGCATCGCGCAGGCGGACGAAGGCGACCTGCGGGTCAGCCTGCGCGACTGGTCGCTGCGGCGCGATGGCAGCGTCTATCGCGCAAGCGTCGCGGCCGAAGGCTTCGCGCTGCAGCTGGCCTTTCGCACGACGCAGGCCGTGCTGCTTCAAGGCCGCGAGGGCCTGTCGCGCAAAGGTCCCGACCCGGCGCAGGCCAGCTATTACTACAGCGTGCCGCAGCTGCAGGCGAGCGGCCGCATCACGCTGCAGGGGCGCGCTTTCGACGTGGACGGCAAGGCCTGGCTGGACCATGAGTGGAGCGAGGCGCTGATGCACCCCGAGGCGGTCGGCTGGGACTGGATCGGGATGAACCTGGACGACGGCGGCGCGCTCACCGCGTTCCGGCTGCGGCGCCAGGATGGCAGCGCGCTGTGGGACGGCGGCTCGCTGCGCACCGCGCAGGGCATGCACGCCGTCGCCGCGCGGGGCGAGAACACTTTCGAAGCGCGGCGGCGTTGGACCAGCCCGCGCACGGGCGCGTCGTACCCGGTCGAATGGATCGTGCGCACGCCCGCCGGCATTTTTACGGTCAAGGCGGTGATCGACGACCAGGAGATGGACAGCCGCGCGTCGGCCGGTGCGATCTACTGGGAAGGCCTCGCCGACCTCTTCGACGGCGACGGCCGCAGGTTGGGGCGCGGGTATCTGGAAATGACGGGGTATGCGGGGCGGCTGCGGATGTAGGAGTCCGGACGGCAGGCGGACACCACGACCCTGCATATCCGAATTCCGTAGGCTGGGGTGCAACCCCAGCTCGGGCCGTGATGAGACCGCCTGAATTCCGTAGGCTGGGGTGCAACCCCAGCTTGGCCGTGATGAGACCGCCAAGCTGGGGTTGCACCCCAGCCTACGCAGTCTGAAGTCGATGCACTGGCACCGCCCTAATGCGCCCCCGCCGCCGCATCCGCGTTCCCACCCGCCTTCGCCGGCTTGCTCAGCCAGATCACCGGGATCAGCAGCACGAAGAGCACCGCCGACGCGTAGAAAAGATCGGTCGCCGCCATCGTGAAGGCCTGCTGGTTCGCCAGCGCGTTCACCTGCGCCAGGGCCTGCTGCGGCGTCAGCCCCGCCGCGGCAAGGCCCGACAGCGTTGCCTGCGCCGCGGGGTTGCCCGGGTTCACCGACTCGGCGAGCTGCGCATGGTGCAGCACCGCGCGCCCTTCCCACAGCGTCGTCGCGATCGAGGTGCCGAAGGCGCCGGCCGAGATCCGCGCGAAATTGGTGAGGCCGGACGCCGCCGGAATGCGGTCGGGCGACAGGCCCGACAGCGTGATGGTCACGAGCGGCACGAAGAAGAAAGCCACGGCGATCCCCTGCAGCACGGTGGGGACCATGAGGGTCGTGAAGTCCGCCTGCGTGTTGAAGGCCGAGCGCATCCACATGATCACCGCGAAAGCGAGGAACGCGAAGGTGGCGAGCTTGCGCGCATCCACCTTGCCGATGCTCTTGCCGACCAGGGGCGACAGCAGGATCGCGAACAGGCCGACCGGCGCCATGATCAGCCCCGCGTCCGTCGCCGCGTAACCCATGAACTGCTGCAGCCACAGCGGCAGCAGCACGAGCGAGCCGAAGAAAAGCGCGTACGCGAGCGCGGTGGACAGCGTGCCCGCCCAGAAATTGCGCCGCGCGAAAAGGCGCAGGTCGACCACGGGATGTTCCTCCGTCAGCTCCCACACGAGGAAGAACGCGAACCCCACCACCGCGACGACGCCGAGCGCGACGACGACGCCGGAGGCGAACCAGTCGTGTTCCTTGCCGATGTCCAGCATCACCTGCATGGCGGCGATCCAGATCACGAGCAGCGCGAGCCCCACCTTGTCGATGGGCAGCTTTTGCCGCACGCTTTCGCGCTTGTGATAGATCGTCCACACCGCGGTCGCCGCGATGAACCCGACCGGCACGTTGATGTAGAAGATCCACGGCCAGCTCACGTTGTCGGTGATCCAGCCGCCCAGCATCGGGCCGACCACGGGGGCGATCAGCGTCGTCATCGACCACGCGGCCATGGCGAGCCCGGCGGACGCACGCGGATAACTCGAGAGCAGCAGCGACTGCGACAGCGGCACCATCGGGCCGGCCACGAAGCCCTGCAGCGCGCGAAAGAAAATCAGCATCGTCATGTTGGGCGCGAGCCCGCACAGCAGCGACGCCATCACGAAGAGCACGATGCTCGCGAGGAACATGCGCACCTGGCCGAAGCGCTGCGCGAGCCAGCCGGTGAGCGGCACGCCGATGGCATTGGCCACGGCGAAGCTCGTGATGACCCACACGCCCTGGTTCGGGCTCACGCCCAAGTCGCCCGCGATGGCGGGCAGCGAGACGTTCGCGATGGAGGTGTCCAGCACGTTCATGAACGTGGCGGTGGACAGCGCGACGGTTCCCCAGATGCGCGCCGCGCCCTGCAGCGGCTGGTGCGCCGCGTGGCCTGCGGGCTCGGCCATGTCAGCGCTTCGGCCTGGCGGACGCGGCGACGGGGCCCGCGCCCAGCGCGTTCGGCCCGCGGCCCGAGTTCGCCGCGATGATGCGGCGAACCTCTCCCTCGGCGCCGGCGTCCTGCGCCTCGAACACCATCGTCTGCGCGAAGGCGGCCGAACGCGGCGCTTCGGCGAGCGTCTTGCCGTCCTGCCTGCTGACGTCGACCTCGGCGTCCATCGACAGCCCCACGCGCAGCGGATTCTTCTGGAGCTGCGCGGCGTCGAGCGCGACGCGCACCGGCACGCGCTGCACCACCTTGATCCAGTTGCCGGTGGCGTTCTGCGCGGGCAGCAGCGCGAAGGCCGCGCCCGTGCCCACGCCCAGCCCGGCCACCGTGCCCTTGTATTCGACGCGCTTGCCGTACAGGTCGGCCGTGAGCTTCACGGGCTGGCCGATGCGGATCTTGCGCAGCTGCACCTCCTTGAAGTTCGCATCGACCCACAGCTGGTTGAGCGGCACGATGGTCATGACGGGCGCGCCCGCGGCCACGCGCTGACCGAGCTGCACGGTGCGCCGGGCGACGTAGCCGTCGACCGGCGCGGGCAGCGACGCGCGCTGCGATGCCAGCCAGGCTTCGCGCACCTTCGCGGCGGCGGCCACCACCTGCGGGTGGCGATCGACGCTCGTGCCTTCGGTCATCGCCTGGTTGCTCGCGAGTTGTTCGCGCGCGGCGATGACGCCCGCCTGCGCGGCGTCCATCGCGCTTCTCGCGTTGGCCAGCTGCGAGGCCGCGTGGTTCAGTTCCTCGCGCGAGACGGCGCCGTTGCCCACCAGCGACTGGCGGCGGGCGAGGTCGTCCGATGCGCGGCGCACCTCGGCTTCGGCCTTGCCGATGTCCGCCTGGCGCAGCCGCACCTGCGCGGCCAGCGCGCTGTTGTTGGCGTAGAGCGTGCGCACCTGGCGCACGGTCTGTCCCAGCGCGGCTTCGGCCTGCTGCAGCGCCACCGACGCGTCCGCCGGGTCGAGCTTCACGAGCGGCTGCCCGGCCTTCACGAAGTCGGTGTCGTCGGCGAAGATCGCCTGCACCGTGCCGCCCACCTGCGGCGTGATCTGGATCATGTTGCCTTGCACGTAGGCGTTGTCGGTGGACTCGTAATGGCTCGCGACGAGCCATTCGTACAGCGCCCACGCGGCGCCCACCACGGCGACCACGGCGGTGAGCGTGAGAAGGGCCTTGCGGCGCTTGCTGCTGCGAAGAGGCGCGGTGGCGGCGCCAGGCGTTGCGACGGCGGATTGCGGGGCGTTCACTGCGGTTCTTTCCTGGCGGAGACGGTGGGGAGCGCGGCCTCGGCGCCGGGCTGCCAGCCCCCGCCCAGTGCGCGCATCAGTTGCACTTGCGCATCGAGTGCGCGGCCGGCGAGGTCGACCGCGAGGCGGCGGTGCTGCAGCACGGCGGTCTCGGCGGTGAGCACGTGCAGGTAGGTGCCCAGCCCCGCCCGATAGCGTTGCAGCGCGATGTCGTAAGCACCTTCGGCGGCGGCTGTCGCATCGCGCTGTTCGGCCTGCTGCCGCGCGATGGAGCGCAGCGACGCGGCCTGGTCGGCGGCGTCTTTCACGGCGTCGAGCACCGTCTGGTTGTAGGTCTCCACGGCGACGTCGACGTCGGCCGCCTTGCCGCGCAGGTTCGCGCGCAGCCGCCCGGCGTCGAAGATCGGCAGGTGGACCGCCGGCCCGATGCCCCACTGCGCGCTGCCCAGGTCGAGCAGCTTCGACAGCCCGAGGCTCGAGAGGCCGACGAAACCGGCGATGTTCACGTTGGGGTAGAACTGCGCCTTCGCGCTCTGCACGTCGTGGCCCGCGGCCTCCACCCGCCAGCGCGCGGCGGCGACGTCGGCCCGGCGGGCGAGCAGGTCGGCAGGCACCGTCGCCGCAACGGGCAGCTGCTTGAGCGCAGCGAGCGGCGCCGGATCGATCTTCACGTCCGGCTGGGCGACCAGCGCCGCGAGCGCATTGCGCGTCACTTCGGACTGCTCGCGCAGTGCCTCGATCTGCTGACGCGCCTCGGGCAGCGCACCTTCGGCCTGGCGCAGCTCGAGCGTCGTGTCGAGCCCCGCGTTCACGCGGTCGCGCACCAGGCCATGCGCGGCCTCGCGCTGCACGAGCATGCGCTGCGCCACCTGCAGCTGGTCATGCAGCCGCGCGAGCTGCACGTAGCTGCGCGCGACGTTGCCCGCGATCAGCACGCGGGCCGCATCCGCTTCGGCCTGCGCCGCGCGCGACGTGCCCAGCGCGGATTCGATCTGCTCGCGGTGCCTGCCGAAGAAGTCGAGTTCCCAGCTGCCGCTGAACTGCAGGGTCGCGGTGTCGCGCACGGAGCCGCCGATGGGCGGCGGGACCAGGCCGTTTTCGCTGTAGCGCTGGCGCATGGCTTCGGCCGTGCCACTCACCTGCGGCTGCGCGCCCGCGCGCGCGGCGTCGATCGCCGCCTGCGCTTTGCGCAGCCGCGCCTGCGCGGCCTGGAGGGAAGGATTGCCCTGCAAGGCCTGCTCGATCAGGCGATCGAGCTGCCGGTCGCCGAATTCGCGCCACCACGCCGGCGCGACCGGGGCGGCCGCCTGCGCGGGCGAGGCGAGGCCCAGGGACTCGGGGGTGCGCATCTGCGCCTGGGGTGCGATGCCCTGCGTGCTCACGCAGCCGGCGGCCAGCAGCGACGCGGCTGCCAGTGCCGCCGCTGCCCACAGGGGACGGCGGGCCGCTTCACGAGTCATGGGTTTCGCTTTCGCGCTCGAGCTGCAATTCGCGGGCGTTGTCCAGCATGCGGTGCAGCAGCGACTTGAGCGTGCGCCACTCCTCGAGCGTGAAGCCCTTCAGGTGCGCGTTGAGCACGTTGCACAGCGCCACGGGGATGTTGCCGGCCGAGGTCCTGCCTTCGGCCGTCATCTCGAGGTTGACCACGCGGCGGTCCTGCTCGGAGCGCACGCGGCGCACCAGGCCTTTTGCTTCGAGCCGGTCGAGGGTGCGCGTCATCGCGCCCGCGTCCATCTGGCAGACCGCCGCGAGTTCGGCGGCCGTGGCGGCCTCACCCAGGTGCAGCTTGTACAGCGGCACCCACTGCGCGTGGGTCAAGCCCTGCGGTTCGAGTTCGCGGTCGACCTCGGACGCCAGCAGGGTGATGATGCGGCGCATGAGGTACGCGACGCTGTCGTCGGCGTTGTATGCGGCGGGCTTGTAGAAGTTCGCTTGCCTGGCCATGGGAGCGAATATACTTGCCTGAGCAATCATTGTCAAGGCTGCCTTTGGTTGGGCAGGCAACGCGGACACGCGACAGCGCGGATGCGGTCAGATTTGGAAAAAATATACTGCGAATTATAATTATTAAGTCGCCATATAATTTTTCCAAAAAGGGCCGATGAAGCTCAATCAGATCTGGCACTGTCCCCGTACCGAACTCGCAAACTCCTGTCTGGCTTTGCTGGGAACGGGGCTGGTGGTGTCGACATCGATTTTCGCGCCGCGGCGCACCGGCAAGACCGTGTTCCTGCGCCAGGACCTGACCCCCGCGGCATTGTCGCGCGGCTATCTCGTCGCCTATGCCGACCTCTGGCAGACGCGCCAGAGCCCCGGCATCGCGCTGATCCGGGGCCTGGAGGAAGCGCTGGAAACCCGCTCGCTCGCCCGAAAGGCGCTGCAGGGCCTGCAAAGGCCGGTGAAGTCGTTGAAGGGTTCAGCCCGCATGGGGCAGATCGACCTCGGCCTCGAAGTCGCGCTCGACGACCCGCGCGCAGCCGCGAGCGACATGGCCCTGCGCATCGAGCAGCTCGTGGAGAAGCTCGCCGCGAGAAAGCCTTTGCTGCTGCTGATCGACGAGGCGCAGGAACTCGCCCGCACGAAGGACGCCGAGCTGATCGCCACGGCGCTGCGCACCGCCATGACGAAACACCGCGACCGCATGCGCGTGGTGTTCACGGGCTCGTCGCGCAGTCAGCTCGCGCACGTCTTCTCCAACACCGACGCGCCCCTGTACACCGTGGGCGCCACGGTCAACGACTTTCCTCTGCTCGGACGCGAGTTCGCCCGCTTCGTGGCGGCGAAGTTCCACGAAGCGTGCGGGCGCACGCTGGACGTCGAGGCGCTTTGGAAGGAGTTCCAGGGCTTCAAGCAGCAGCCCGAACCTCTCCTTTCGGCTGTCGTCGCCATGCTGATGGACCCGGCCCTGGCTTTGCGCACCGTCTGCGCGCGGGAGCGGGCCGAGCAGGACAAGGGCGAGAACCACGAGGGGACCTGGAGCGGGCTCGATCCGCTGCAGCGCCAGCTCGTGGTGCTGCTTGCCGCGGACCCCCGGGCCAAGCCGTTCGCGAAGTCCACCGTCGCGTCACTCGGCAGGAGTCTCGGCGTGAAGAGTCTCGACACTGCCTCGGTGCAGTACGCGCTGCGCAAGCTCGCCGGAAAGAACGTGGTCGCCAGGTCGCCGCGGAACGTGTTCGAGTTCGAAAGCGAGGCTTTCGCGCGCTGGGTGAGGACGCTGGCCGAGTAGGACGGCCATGGTGAAATGCCCGCCATGGCCCGACCCGGCACCGCCACTTCGACCGCATCGAGCCCCAAGGGCGCGCCCCGCTCGCTGACGGGGCTGGTGCCTTTCGTGCGGCCGTACCGCGCGCGCATGGCGGTGGCCGCCGTGTTCCTGGTGCTTGCCGCCGCGGCCACGCTCGTCTTTCCCATCGCGCTGCGCCAGATGATCGACGGCAGCATCGCGGCCGCGGGGCACGGCGAGCGCCTGGTCGCCCTGCGCGAGCACTTCCTCGCGCTCTTCGCGGTGGCCGTCGCGCTGGGCCTGTTTTCCGCGGCGCGCTTCTACATGGTGAGCTGGCTCGGCGAACGCGTCACGGCCGACCTGCGCGCCGCCGTGTACGCGCACGTGCTGCGGCAAAGCCCCGAATTCTTCGAGACGACACGGACCGGCGAAGTGCTGTCGCGCCTGACGACGGACACCACGCTCGTGCAGACGGTGGTGGGCTCGTCGCTGTCCATGGGCCTGCGCAACCTGGTGATGGGCGTCGGCGCGCTGGTGATGCTGGTCGTCACGCATCCGCGCGTGATGGCGCTCGTGCTGCTGGTGGTGCTGCTGGTCGTGTTGCCGGCCGCCGTGTTCGGCCGGCGCGTGCGTCGCCTGTCGCGCGCCAGCCAGGACCGCGTCGCCGATTCGAGCGCGATCGCCGCCGAAGTGCTCAACGCCATCCCCGTCGTGCAAAGCTACACCGCGGAGCAGCGCGAGGCGGCGCGCTTTCACGCCGCGACGGAGAACGCGTTTCGCACCGGCATCAGGCGCACGCGCGCACGGGCCGGGCTGGTCGCCTTCGTGATCATCGCCAACGCCGCACTCATGTTGTGGGGCCTGTACATGGGCACGCAGGCGGTGCTGGCGGGCGCGCTCTCGGCGGGCCAGCTCGGGCAGGCGGCGTTCTACGTCGTGATCTTCGCGGGCGCGGTCGCCGTGCTGGGCGAGGTGTACGGCGACCTGCTGCGCGCCGCGGGCGCGACGGAGCGGCTGATGGAGCTGCTCGCGTCGACCTCGCCGGTGCAGTCGCCGAAGCACCCCGTGCCGCCCGCGGGCCCCGGGCCTGCCTCCGGGGCATCCGCATCCGCATCCGCATCCGCGAGCCGCGTCGAATTCTCCGCCGTCACGTTCCACTATCCGTCGCGCCCCGCGACACCGGCCCTGCGCGACTTCGACCTGCTGGTGCAGCCGGGCGAGACCGTCGCGCTGGTCGGCTCCAGCGGCGCGGGCAAGAGCACGGTGTTCCAGCTGCTGCTGCGGTTCTACGATCCGCAAGCGGGCACCATCCGGCTCGACGGCGTGCCCACGCGCGACATGGCGCTGGCTGATCTTCGCGGGCGCATCGCGCTCGTGCCGCAGGAGCCCGTGATCTTCTCGGCCAGCGCGCTGGACAACATCCGCTACGGCAAGCCGTCGGCCACCGACGACGAAGTGCACGCCGCCGCGCGTGCCGCGTACGCGCACGACTTCATCACCGCGCTGCCGCAGGGTGGCGCCACGTTCCTCGGCGAGCGCGGCGTGCGCCTGTCGGGCGGCCAGCGCCAGCGCCTCGCGATCGCGCGGGCCATGCTGAAGAACGCGCCGCTGCTGCTGCTGGACGAGGCGACGAGCGCGCTGGACGCCGAAAGCGAACGCGTGGTGCAGGCGGCGCTGGCCTCTGCGATGCGTGACCGCACGACGATCGTGATCGCGCACCGCCTGGCCACCGTGCAGCGGGCCGACCGCATCGTGGTGCTGGACCACGGCGGCATCGTGGAGCAAGGCACGCACGAGGCGCTGGTCGCGGCCGGCGGCGTCTACGCCCGGCTCGCGGCGCTGCAGTTCACGCAGTGACCGGGCAGAGTTCCCAGGCGAGTGATGCAGGCGTGGTCAGCGGCGGCGTCCGTTCCATGCAGGCACGTGGTGCGCCGGAGGGCGCACGCGCCTGCCTCAGCGGATCGTGAGGTTCACCGGCACCGTGCCGGCGGCGAGCGTGTTCTCGGGGTGCCCGCCATAGTCGCCGCGGCCGTTGCAGGACGCGACGGTCGCGCCCGGGATGTACTGCAGGCAGTCCGCCAGCGCCAGCTGGTTCACCTGCACGCGCGCATGGCGCGTCTGCGCCTGTTCCACCTGGCCACTGCAGAGCATCCAGAAGGCGACCAGCTGGGCCGCGATCAGTGCCCCGAGCGCCGCCCAGAACAGGCGGCTGCGGGGCATTTGCGTGGCGGGATCCAGCAGGCCGGCTAGCAACATGGGGCGCTCCTTTGCGATGCATCAATGTAGATCGCGCGGGTGCATGCATCGCGCTCGTTTGTTCGCCAGGTCGCGTAGGACAAGCACCGGGCTGTCCAGCTGCAACAATCGGCCATGCCGTCCCCACTGTCCAACGCGCGCGACACCGCTCGCCTGCTGCCCTACGACAGCCTCGTGCGGGACCTGCGCGCGGTGCTTCTCGACGACGCGGTGCAGGTGCCCGCAAGGCTGGTGCAGCCGCTGCCCGGCGGTGGCAGCCTGTTCGTGATGCCGGCGCTGGACGGCCGGGTCGCCATCACCAAGCTCATCACCTTCACCCCCGCCAACGCGGGCACGGCACGCCCGGCCATCCAGGGCGACGTGGTGGTGTTCGACGCGGCGAGCGGCGAACGGCGCATGGTGCTGGACGGCCCGACCGTCACCGCACGCCGCACCGCCGCCGTGTCGCTGCTCGCGGCGCAGCTGCTCGCGCCGAACCGCGACGGGCCGCTGCTGGTGGTGGGCGCCGGCGCCCAGGGCCACGCGCACGTCGAGGCGTTCGCGCAGGGGCTGGGCGTGCAGGACGTCGTGATCGTGTCGCGCACGGCGGCGAGCGCGCAGGCGCTGGCGGACCATGCGCGTTCGCTGGGCCTGCGTCCGCGGATCGCGGCGAACGCGGATGATGCGTCGCCCGCGTGCCCGCTCGCCGTGACCTGCACGAGCGCAAACGGCGTCGTGCTTCGCGCGATCTCGCGCGAGGACGCGTTCATCGCGGCGGTGGGCGCCTTCACGCCCGCGATGGTCGAACTCGATGCGAGCCTGTGCCGGCACGTCGCGGACGCCGGCGTCATCGTGGTCGACACGCCCGACGCGGTGCACGAAGCGGGCGACCTGCTGCAGGCGGGCCTCGACGTTTCGGCCTATCCGTCGCTGGGGCAGGTCGTGCGGGAAGGTGCGGCGCCAAGGCGCGGTCCGGTCCTGTTCAAGAGTTGCGGCTGGGCCGGATGGGACCTGGCCGCGGCGCGCACCGCGCTGCGCGTGCAGGCAGCGGGGGGCTGAACCCTATACTTTGCCGACGATCCGCACACACCCTCCCGCTCACACTCCATGGCAGAACAACTCCCGAAGGCGCTGATCGGCTGGCACTCGATGTTCATGGGTGTCGCCCTGCTCGCATCCGCACGGTCCAAGGACCACCGCGCGCGCAACGGCGCCTGCATCGTCACGCCCGAGCACCGCATCGTGGGCGTCGGCTACAACGGCCTGCCGCGCGGCTGCGACGACGCGGACCCCATCTACTGGTCCGACGACGACGGCGACGCCTATCGCTCGCGGCACAGCTACGTGGTGCACGCCGAGATCAACGCGCTGCTCAATTGCGTGGTGCTGCCGCTGAACCGCGCGACGATCTACACCACCCAGTTCCCTTGCCCGCGCTGCGCGCAGGCGATCATCCAGGCGGGCATCCATGGGGTCGTGTACCTGCGCGAGAAGCCGCACCATGCGCAGGAGAACGCGGCGGCGCGCAAGATGTTCACGGCCGCCGGGCTGGGCGTGCAGCTTCTTGCGCAGGTGGACGCGGAGTCCGGCGCCTGGAGCGACAAGCTGGTGGCGCATCTGCAGGCGCCGAACGCGTCCACCGAAGAAGACGTGTGACGCGGGCGTGACCCGCCATCGTCGGCTGGGGTGCAACCCCAGCTTGTGCCCCCATCGAAGGCCGAAGCT
>JADMIO011367133.1_pt1 | contig 33095 bp, 40 predicted proteins | sample 8958161 | NCBI WGS metagenome assembly JADMIO01 (sample SAMN16585339, study PRJNA669376) | soil metagenome | isolation source: Crop rotation soil | place: USA: Cullars Rotation, Alabama | collected 2011 | reverse complement strand
GCCGCGACTTCAAGTCACGTGAATTCCAAGCTTCGGATCCCACTGTGCTGGAAAGATGGCCTCTACGATCTTCACTGCCGCATCGGGCATCGCTTTAGTCTCGGATCCCGCTATCTCATTGAATACGCTTGCCATCATTGTCGCCGCCTCAGCCTTTGTCATCTGTGGCCTCTTCCTGCTCATGGCGATCCCGGTTGAAGCCGAAAGCCCGGAGGCGTTCGCGCCAGCCGCCCAGGCTGCGCAGGCCGGCGGTCACGGGGCGGCGCTGCAGGCGATCCCGCCTCATGAGGCGGCGGTGAATGGGACCGGGCCTTCCGCGGTTGCGGAGCGCATACCGTACGAGCGCGAGAATGCCATCCGGTTCTTCAGCATCGACCAGATCTCCGCCATCCGGGCCGACGGGCACTACACCATGGTGATGCGCAACGGGACGGAGTTCTTCTGCCCATGGTCGATCTCGCGGGTCGAGCAGACGGTTCAGTCGCCTCCCTTCATGCGGACCCACCGCAGCTATCTCGTCAACCTCAAGCACGTCGCGGGATTCAAGCGCGAAGGGGACAAGGCCTTCTGCCTCCTCAGCGAAGGCAAGGATGTGCGAATCCCGGTCAGCCGTTCCCGCGTTCCGGATGTTGAGCGGGCCCTTGGCCTTGGCTAGGAGGGGTCGCATTTCGTGCAGCCAAGCCGCATTTCGTGCAAATCCCTAGCCCCTAGGTAGTCTGCCATCGCGCTGGCTAGGCCTTTGCGCGATCTTCCTCCGTTAACCCGCGACGGGACAGTCGCGGCAGGAGGAAACACCCATGATACCCGGCGCCTTCGAGTATCATCGCCCCAGGAACGTCAAGGAGGCGGTGGCGCTTCTTGCCGATCTCGGCGGCGAAGCGCGTGTCGTGGCCGGCGGCCACAGCCTGATCCCGATGATGAAGCTCAGGCTTGCCTCGCCCGAGCACCTCGTCGACCTGCAGGACATCGGGGAGCTCAAGGGCATCTCCGAGAATGATGGCGCGATCACTATCGCGGCCATGACCACCCAGGCCGAGCTCATCGGATCGAACCTCATCGCCCAACGGTGCCCCATCCTGCGCGAGACCTCCCTCCAGGTTGCCGACCCACAGGTCCGAAACTTGGGCACGATCGGCGGCAACGTGGCGAACGGCGATCCCGGCAACGATTTGCCGGCGGTCATGCAGGCGCTCGATGCGGTCTATCTCCTGAGCGGGAAGGGCGGAGCGCGGGAGGTCAAGGCGCGCAACTTCTACGAGGGCGCCTATGTCACGGCTCTGGACGAGAGCGAAATCCTCACAGCGGTGCGCTTCGTCGCGCCGGACAAGGGACACGGCTACTCGTACATGAAGCAGAAGCGCAGGATCGGCGACTATGCGACTGCGGCTGCTGCGGTCATCCTGACGCTCGACGGGGCGATCTGCCGGATGGCATCCGTGGCGCTCACCAACGTCGGTGACACGCCGCTTTACGCTGAGGAAGCCTCGCGCATTCTGATCGGGACGAAACTCGACGACGCTGCCCTATCGGCGGCGGTCAAGGCTGCCGAAGCCATCGCCAGGCCGGCGTCCGATGGGCGGGGCTCGGCCGAATACCGGACCAAGGTTGCGGGCGTAATGGTGCGCCGAGCGGTCGAGCAGGCCCGCAAGCGAGCGGGTTGAGGAGGGCCTCATGGCAAAGGTGCACGTGAAGATGACGGTCAATGGCCGGGCCGTTGAAGGCCTCGCTGAGCCGCGCATGCTCCTCATCCACTATCTTCGCGAGGAGCTCGGCCTCACAGGTCCCCACATCGGCTGCGACACCACGCATTGCGGCGCCTGCACGGTCGACTACAATGGCAAGTCGGTTAAATCCTGCACCGTGTTCGTCGCCCAGGCGAACGGAGCTTCGATCACCACCATCGAAGGCATCGCGAGGCCCGATGGAAGCCTGCATCCGCTGCAGGAGGCCTTCCGCGAGCACCACGGGCTCCAGTGCGGGTTCTGTACCCCCGGAATGATCACCCGCGCCTGGCGGCTCCTCCAGGACAATCCCTCGCCGAGCGAGGAGGAGATTCGCTACGGCATCTCGGGCAACCTCTGCCGCTGTACCGGGTACCAGAATATCGTCAAGGCGATATCGTCCGCGAGCGCTGAGCTCAGCGCAACGAAGGAGGCCGCCGAATGACCGCCCAAACCCCCACTCAGACCGAGCGTGCCGAGAAGCTGCAGGGCCTCGGCTGTGCGCGCCGGCGCGTCGAGGATGCCCGCTTCATCCAGGGCAAGGGCCACTACGTCGACGACATCAAGCTGCCGGGCATGCTCTACGGCGATCTCGTCCGCTCGCCCTACGGTCATGCCCGCATCAGGTCGATCGACACCTCGGCCGCGCTCAAGGTTCCGGGCGTCAAGGCCATCATCACCGCCAAGGAGCTGAAGCCTCTCAATCTCCACTACATGCCTACGTTGGCGGGCGATGTGCAGGCGGTGCTGGCGGAAGATAAGGTGCTGTTTCAGGGCCAGGAGGTCGCCTTCGTCATCGCTGAGACGCGGTACGCGGCGGCCGATGCCGTCGAGCTGGTCGAGGTCGACTACGAGCAACTCCCAGCGCTCGTCGATCCATTCAAGTCCATGGATGCCGACGCCCCCATCCTGCGCGAGGACATCAAGGACAAGAAGACCGGCGCCCACGGGCCCCGCAAACACCCCAACCACATCTTTACCTGGGAAGTGGGCGACAAGGACGCAACCGACAAGGCGCTCGCGGCCTCCGAAGTCGTGGCGGAGGAACTCATCAGCTACCACCGCGTCCACCCGTGCCCGATCGAGACCTGCGGGTGCGTCGCCTCCATGGACAAGATCAACGGCAAGCTCGCGGTCTGGGGCACCTTCCAGGCTCCGCACGCGGTGCGCACCGTTGCCTCACTCATCTCGACCATCCCCGAACACAACATCCGTATCATCTCGCCCGATATCGGCGGCGGTTTCGGCAACAAGGTCGGCGTCTATCCGGGCTACATCTGCGCGATCGTCGCCTCGATCGTCACCGGTGCGCCGGTCAAGTGGGTCGAGGATCGCATCGAGAACCTGACGGCGACCGCATTTGCCCGCGACTACCACATGACGGGAAGGATCGGGGCGACGAAGGACGGGCGCATCACCGCGCTCTCCTGCCATGTGCTCGCCGACCATGGAGCGTTCGACGCCTGCGCCGACCCGACGAAGTATCCGGCTGGCTTCTTCAACATCTGCACCGGCTCCTACGACATTCCGGTCGCGCATCTCGGGGTTGATGGCGTCTACACAAACAAGGCGCCGGGCGGGGTCGCCTATCGCTGCTCGTTCCGCGTGACGGAGGCTTCCTACTTCATCGAGCGCATGATCGACGTGCTCGCCAGGAAACTTGGCATGGACCCGGCCGAGCTCAGGATGAAGAACTTCATCCGCAAGGAGCAGTTTCCCTACAAGTCCGCGCTCGGCTGGGAATACGACTCGGGCGACTACCACACCGCCATGTCGAAGACGCTCGATGCGGTCGGCTACAAGGCGCTAAGGGCCGAGCAGAAGGCGAACCGCGAGGCCTTTGCCCGCGGCGAGACCCGCAAGCTCATGGGGATCGGCGTCTCCTTCTTCACCGAGATCGTGGGCGCCGGGCCGATCAAGAACTGCGACATCCTGGGACTCGGCATGTTCGATTCCTGCGAGATCCGCATCCACCCGACGGGGAGTGCCATCGCGCGGCTCGGCACCATCAGCCAGGGGCAGGGTCACGCGACGACCTTCGCCCAGATCCTCGCTTCGGAGATCGGAATCCCGGCCGACAAGATCACGGTCGAGGAGGGCGACACGGACACCGCGCCCTACGGGCTCGGCACCTACGGCTCGCGCTCGACGCCTGTTGCCGGAGCGGCGACCGCCATGGCGGGCCGCAAGATCAGGGCGAAGGCGCAGATGATCGCGGCCTATCTCCTCGAAGTGCACGAGGACGACCTCGAATGGGACGTCGATCGCTTCCAGGTCAAGGGCAATCCGCAGATGGCGAAGACCATGGCCGAGATCGCCTTCGCCTCCTACAACAAGGCGGTGCCCGGACTAGAGCCAGGGCTTGAGGCGGTGAGCTACTACGATCCGCCGAACATGACCTATCCATTCGGCGCCTATGCCTGCATCGTCGATGTCGACGTCGACACCGGCGTCACCGATGTCCGCCGCTTCTATGCGCTCGACGACTGCGGCACCCGCATCAATCCCATGGTGATCGAGGGCCAGGTGCACGGCGGCTTGACCGAGGCACTCGGCATCGCCATGGGCCAGGAGATCGCCTACGACGAGATCGGCAACGTGCGGGGCGGAAGCCTCATGGACTTCTTCCTTCCGACCGCGGTCGAGACGCCCAAGTGGGAGACCGACCACACGGTTACGCCTTCGCCGCACCATCCGATCGGTGCCAAGGGTGTGGGCGAAAGCCCGAACGTTGGCGGCGTTTCGGCCTTCTCGAACGCCATCAACGACGCCTTTGCCCATGTCGGCCTGACGCATACGCAAATGCCGCACGATCATTTTCGCGTGTGGCAGACGGCACAGCGGCTCGGCCTCACGGCTTGAGCCAAAGCGGGGGGAGGGAGCCGGCGAACAACAAATCCGGCTCCCATCCCGTGCTACTCTGACGAAATGTCCAAGGTTTCCGACATCAAGGACCGGCTGGCGGCCGGGGGTTACTTCGCCGACGACACGCTGGCCACGGCGCTACTCCTGGCGCAGGAACTCAAGCGCCCGCTCCTGATCGAGGGCGAGGCCGGCGTCGGCAAGACCGAAGCGGCCAAAGCACTGGCGGCAATCTTGAACGCCCGCCTCATACGGCTTCAGTGCTACGAGGGGCTCGACGCCAGCGCGGCCATTTATGAGTGGAACTACCAGCGACAGCTCCTCGCCATCAAGGCGCGCGAGCACGACCGGCTGAGTGCGGAGGAGGTCGAGGCGCACATCTTCTCCGGAGACTACCTTCTGCGCCGCCCACTGCTTGAGGCGATCAGCCAGAGCGAGCCGCCGGTGCTCCTTATCGATGAGGTCGACCGCGCGGATGAGGAATTCGAGGCCTATCTCCTGGAGGTCCTCTCCGATTTTCAGGTCACGATCCCCGAACTCGGCACCATCGCCGCACGTTCTATCCCGCACGTCATCCTGACCTCGAACGGAACCCGCGAGCTGTCAGATGCGCTGCGCCGGCGCTGCCTCTACACCTACCTCGATTTTCCTGAGCCCGAGCGCGAGCTCGCCATCGTCCGCGCGCGCCTGCCGCACATCGAAGCGGCGCTTGCAGCCCAGGTTGCGAGGTTCGTGCGCGAGCTGAGGAAGGAGCACCTTGAGAAGGTACCGGGGATCGCCGAGACCCTCGACTGGGCGGCGGCGCTTTCGGGCCTCGGCATCCGGCGGCTCGGCGATGATCTCGCAAGCGTGCAGTCAACGCTCATCTGCCTGCTCAAGACGGAATCCGACCTCAAGTCCGTGACTCGGGAAGTCACGAGCCGCCTCGTCGGCAAGGCAGCGTGACGATGCCGGCGCCATCGATCATCGGCAGCGTGGCCGGCTTCATGCGCCACCTGCGGCTCAACGGGTTCATCGTTGGACCGGCCGAGACGGAAACCTCGCTCACGATGCTGAGCCGGTCCGATCTCATGGATCGCGATGCGGTGCGCTTGCGTTTGAAGACGCTGCTGGCGAGCCGGCATGAGGAATGGGTGCGCTTCGACGATCTGTTCGAGGCCTATTGGATGGGGCGCGGCCGGGCGCGGGCGGCCGTCGCGCCTGCAGGCGGACGGGCGGATCGCCGTCCCGGCATCTGGGCGGAGCATCTTGCAGAGGGGGACGCTGCAGCCGGCGCAGGGTCCGGCGGTGCAACGGAAGGGGCAGAAATCCCGGAGCGACTGGCAGCATCGGCAACCGAGACGCTTGCCAAGACCGATCTCCGCCACATTGCCGATCCGCGAGAGATCGCCGAGGCCGAGCGGCTGGCGCTCCGGCTCGCACATGCCCTCGTCTACCGCCTGTCGCGGCGCCACCGCCTTGCGGCTCAAGGCTCAAGGCTCGATCTCAGGCGCACCATCAGGCTCAGCATCCCGCATGGCGGCGAGCCGATCGAGCTTGCCCTTAAGCACCGGCCCGATCGGCCAGTGCGCATCGTGCTTCTTCTCGACGTCTCGGGCTCCATGAAGCCCTACAGCCGCTTCTTCCTCCAGTTCATGAAGGGCCTCGTCTCCCGCTGGGCGGACGCCGACGCCTATCTCTTCCACACCCGCCTCGTCCGGGTCACGGATGCCATCCGCGATCGCGATCCCGCGACGGCGATGACGCGGCTCTCGCTCCTCGCCCAGGGTTTTGGCGGCGGCACCAGGCTCGGCGAGAGCCTGAAGGTCTTCAACGACCGGTACGCCAAGCGGGCACTCAACTCCCGCAGCGTCTTCTTCCTTATCAGCGACGGCTACGACACAGGCTCGCCTGAGGACCTCGCGCACGAGCTCAAGCGCCTGAAGAAACGGGTTCGCCGCCTCCTGTGGCTCAACCCGCTCATCGGCTGGCGCGATTACGAGCCGGTCACCCGCGCCATGGCGGCGGCGCTGCCGTTCATCGACCACTTTGCCGCGGCCCATACGCTTGAGACGCTGGCCGCGATCGAAGGGGACCTTCGGAGACTGTGAGGCATGGTCATGGGTACTCAGCTCACCAGCATTCTCGCGCTCATGGAGACGCTGCGGGACGAGGGCAAGGAGTTCTGCTGCATCACCATCGTGCGCACCGCCAACGCCACCTCTGCAAAGGCCGGGGCCAAGGCCGTCGTCACCCGGGACGGCGTGCTCCACGGCTTCGTCGGCGGCACCTGCGTCCAGGGCGCCGTCAAGCGCGCGGCGCTCGAGGCACTGGCCTCGGGCTCCCCGCGCCTCATCCGGGTCAAGCCCAAGGAGGACGTGGTCGCGCCTGTCGATGTCGACGGAGTGGAACTCCACAAATCGAGCTGCCCGAGTGGCGGCACCGTCGATCTCTTCCTCGAGCCCATGCGGCGGCCCTTGCGGCTCGTCGTGTGCGGCGCCTCGCCCGTTGCGGCCGCGATCGTGCCGCTCGCCCGTGCCACGGGCTATCGCGTGACGCTCGCGGCGCCGGCTGAAGCGCATGGCGAGATTCCCGGCGCCAGCGACTACTGCGACGGGTTCGACATCGAGGCGCTCGGCCTCGAGGAGCGCGACATGGTCCTCGTCGCCACCCAGGGGAGGCGCGACCGCGAGGCGCTCAAGGCGGCGCTCCGCTCGCCCGCCGGTTATGTGGGGATGGTCGGCAGCCGGAGAAAAATCGCCAAGCTCCGCGAAGCCGTTGCGCCGGATGTCGACCAGCAACGCCTCGCACGGCTCCATGGTCCCGCCGGCCTCGCCATCGGGGCGATCGAGCCCGAGGAGATCGCCGTCTCCATTCTGGGCGAGATGATCGGCCACGTCCGGCTGGGCCTGGGCAAATCGGTGTCCCCTCGCACCGTCATGCCCGCGTAACGCTGGCCTGGTGCTTGGCGCCTTCGAGCCACGCCGGGTTGATCTCGACGCCCCAGCCCGGCGCATCGGGGATGGTCGCTTGGCCGTCCTCGATGCGGTAGGGATCGCCGAGGAAGAGATCCTCCTGCCAGTGGTAGTAGTCGGGGCCTTCGATCGAGAATTCGAGATACTTCCCGGCGTTGGGAATGGCGCCGAGGAGATGCATCGTGCACATGGTAACGAGCCCGAGGTTTGCGGCATGCGGGGTACAGGGAAATCCCGCCTCGGCCGCCATCCGCGCGACCCGAAGCGTCCGCGTGAGGCCTCCCAGGTACATGACATCGGGCTGGACGATGTCGACGGCACCCATCGCGATCATGTGGCGGAAGTTGGGGATCTCGCAGTCCTGCTCGCCGCCCGCCACGTCGATGGCTAGCGTGTCGGCCACCTCCTTCGTCTGCTCTATCTCCCAGTAGGGGCAGGGCTCCTCGTAGTGGGTGACCCCTTCCGCCTCGAGCATGCGGCCGACCTCGATCGCGCGCTTGGGCGAGAAGCCCGAGTTTGCGTCCACCAGTTTTGCAACGCCGTGGCCCAATGCCCTACAGACCGCCGGAACGATCGTCTCGGTTCGCCCCGGCCACTCATCCACGTCGCGGCCGCATTCCGCGCCGATGCGGAACTTGAACGCATCGAATCCCTTCTCGTCCCTGAGGCGCAGGAAGCGTTTCGCCTCTTCCTCCGGCGTGATGTCGCGCTTCATGGACGAGGCGTAGGCGCGGAGCCTCTTGGGCGCCCCGCCGATGAGCGAGACGACGGGCTTGCCGGCCACTTTGCCCTTGAGGTCCCAAAGTGCCGTGTCGAGCCCCGCCATGGCGCGGCGCAGGTAGGATCCTGGAAACTTGTGCTCGCGCTCGCCGATGCGGTCGAGCAGATCGTCGAAGTCAAGGGCATCGCACCCGAGGGCGTGGGGTGCGACCTGGCGATGGAACACCTCGCAGGTGATGTCCGCATTGTAGGTCGATACCTGTCCCCAGCCCTCATCGCCCGTGTCGGCCGTCACGCGGGTGAATCCCACGAACGGGCTGGTGAACGTCTCGAGCTTTGCGATCTTCATGGCTTCCAGCGTCTCGTTGGCGGGGCTGGAATCGGCTACTTCATTGTCATCGTCAACAGGCGGCTCTGGGGGCATGGAGCAATACGACTACGTCATCGTCGGCGCGGGCTCGGCGGGGTGCGCGCTCGCCGGCCGGCTTTCGGAGAACGGGCGCTTCCGCGTGCTCCTGCTCGAAGCGGGCCCCTCCGACCGGCGTTTCTGGCTCCAGGTGCCGATCGGCTACGGCAAGTCCTTCTACGACCCCCGCGTCAATTGGATGTATGCCTCCGAACCCGAGCCGGGGCTCGACGGCCGGCGTCTTTACGTGCCGCGCGGCAAGGTGCTCGGCGGCTCGAGCACGATCAACGCCATGGTCTACATCCGCGGAGCGGCGGCTGACTTCGATCGATGGGAGGCACTGGGGAACCCCGGCTGGAGTTGGAACGACGTGCTCCCCGTCTACAGGCGGTTGGAGGACCACGACTTCGGGGCAGGGGAGTATCATGGGTCAGGTGGGCCGCTCCACGTCAGCGATATCGAGCCTGCCGCTCATCCCCTGACGCGCGCGTTCATCAAGGCCGGCGAGGAGGCAGGCTTCCCGTTCAATCCCGACCTCAACGGCAGGAGCATCGACGGCGTCGGCTTCTTTCAGATCAATACCGCCAAAGGCTTTCGGGCTTCAGCGGCAACCGCCTATCTGCGGCCCGCGCAACGGCGAGCGAATCTCAACATTCTGCCGAACGCGCTCGCAACCCGCATCGTATTGGACGGCAGGCGCGCGATCGGCGTGGCCTACGAGCGGCATGGGCGAAACTTCGAGGTGCGCGCCGGCACCGAGGTGATCCTCGCTGCGGGCTCGATCAACTCGCCCCAGTTGCTCGAGCTTTCAGGCATCGGGCCGCCCGGCCTTCTCAAGTCCTGCGGCATCGAGGTGCGCCATGCCAGCCCCGCCGTCGGGCAGAACCTGCAGGACCATGCCTGCTACGATTTCGTTCATCGTACGAACGTGGCTAGCCTCAACGATGAGCTCCGGCCCTGGATGGGCAAGCTCCGCGCCGGGCTCAAGTACGTGATCCGGCGCAAGGGCCCGCTGGCGCTGAGCCTCAACCAGGCTGGGGGCTTCGTGCGCACGCAGGCGGCGCTCGATCACCCCGATATCCAGCTCTACTTCTCGCCCTTGAGCTACGAGCAGATCCCCACGGGCAAGCGCCCGCTCATGAGCCCCGATCCATTCTCGGGCATCAGCATGAGCGCCTCGCCCTGCCGCCCATCGAGCCGTGGTCAAGTGGAGATCCGCTCCTCCGATCCCCACGTCTCGCCGGCGATCCGCCTCAACCTTCTCGCCACGGAGGAGGACCGAAATCAGATGCTGCGGGGCGCTCGGATACTTCGGCGTCTCGTGTCCACGCCGGCCCTTGGGGCGATGATCGCCGAGGAGCTGAAGCCCGGTCCCCGCGTCACGTCAGATGAAGACTTCACTGCCGACATCCGGTCCCGTGCCTATTCGGTCTTTCATCCGGTCGGCACGTGCCGCATGGGGCCTGATCCAGGCACGTCGGTTGTCGACCATCGCCTCAGGGTGCATGGCCTCTCGGGTCTGAGGATCGTCGACGCTTCGATCTTCCCGATGATTACGTCCGGAAACACCAACGCCCCCGCGATCATGGTGGGCGAGAAAGGCGCTGATCTCCTCCTGGAGGACAGCAAATAAAAGGGACCCCGTCCCGACGAGAAACGGGGCCCCGCTCTTTCCATCTCCACGCGGCCGGGCGCGAAGATGTGACCTCGACCTTACTGGGTGTTGGTCGAAGGCTGCTGAGGAATCGTGGTCTGATTTGGCAGCTGATTCTGGGCTCGCTGCTGGTCCTCCATCGCCGACTTCTCGGAGGCCAGCTCGGCGGCCGTCTTGAACGCGGGAGCGTTCTCTAGCTCTTCCTTCGAGGCGTTGAGCACGAGCCGCACGCTGCCGTCGTCACGCGGCGTGAGCGTCAGCTGCTTCATCTCGACTGCGACGTTCTTCTCGCCCATTCCGAGGAACCCGCCGACGCCGACAACGACGCCCTGCACCGTTCCGTCCGACTTGACGATGATGTCGTTGATGTCGCCGATCTGTTCCTCGTTCGGCGAGTAGACGGTGGCACCGATCATCGAGCTTGCGAGCATCGTGTTCTCGTCCTGCAGCATGATCTGGCCGGTTATGGGCTTCTCCTTCGATTCCTTGGCCGCAGACTGGGCCTCGGGCTCGGGCGCCTTGGTGGCGTCCGTGCTGGGAGCCGGCGCCTGAGCTTCAGTGGTCGTAGCGGTTTCCGGAGCCTTCGCCGGCTCTGACTGCGTGGATAGGGCAGGCTGCTGAGCCTGATCGGTGGTAGTCGACTGACTCTGCGTCGCCTCGGTCGACTGCGGAGGCGGCGGAGTCTGCGTTGTCTGGGCAATGGCAGGCGCCATACTCAAGAACAACGCCAACGCTAAAAAGCTGGTCGTCTTTGACATCGCTCCGTCCTTTCCTTCACTTTGCGGTTGGCCGCCAGTGCAGACTACCGGCCAACTACCGAATAAACGGCGATACTTGCCTCACGGTTCCCGAAAGCTGGGCAGTCACAAAGAATCCCCAACCAAGGCACTCTCGCCACAATCGTGCACGGATGCGGCGCTTGCGCGGGGACCGGTCACGGGCCGATAGTTGTGGATCGTCCGAATTTCAGGAGTGGAGGCGATGCTGGGCGATTGGCTGGATGCGGTGATGCTCGCCCGCCTTCAATTCGCCTTCACCATTTCGCTCCACATCATCTTCCCGGCGTTCACCATCGGCCTTGCGAGCTATCTTGCGGTGCTTGAGGGCCTGTGGCTCGTCACCGGACGGGAAGTCTTCTTTCAGGTCTTCGAGTTCTGGAAGACGATCTTTGCGATTGTCTTCGGGATGGGCGTCGTCTCGGGCATCGTCATCAGCTACGAGTTCGGCACCAACTGGAGCGTCTTTGCCGACAAGACGGGGCCGGTCATCGGGCCGCTCATGGCCTATGAGGTTTTCACCGCCTTCTTCCTCGAGGCGGGGTTCCTCGGCATCATGCTCTTCGGCATCCGTCGGGTCGGTCGGCCGCTCCACTTCTTTGCCACCGTCATGGTCGCGCTGGGGACCGTGCTCTCCGCATTCTGGATCCTGGCCGCCAACAGTTGGATGCAGACCCCGGCGGGTCATGCCATCGCTTCGAACGGGCAGTTCGTGCCGGAGAACTGGTGGGCGGTCGTCTTCAACCCATCCTTCCCCTATCGGCTCGTGCATATGGTCCTCGCGGCCTATCTCACGACTGCATTCGTAGTCGGCGCCGTCGGTGCCTGGCACCTGCTCAGAGACCTACGCAACGAGCCGGCGCGGATCATGTTCTCCATGGCGACCTGGATGGCGGCGATCGTGGCACCGATCCAGATCGTGGCCGGGGATTTCCACGGACTCAACACGTTCGAGCATCAGCCGGCCAAGGTTGCCGCCATGGAAGGACATTTCGAGACCCAGCGCGGGGCTCCGCTCATCCTTTTCGGACTCCCCGACATGAATGCGGAAACGACTCGCTATGCGCTCGAGATACCGAAGTTCGGCAGTCTGATCCTCACCCATAGTTTCGACGGCGAGGTGAGAGGCCTCAAGGAGTGGCCGTCCGCGGACCGTCCTTACGCACCGCTCCTGTTCTGGAGCTTCCGACTGATGGTCGGCCTCGGCTTCCTGATGGCGGCTTTCGGCCTTGCAAGCCTCGTCGCCCGGGCGCGTGGCAAGCTTTATGGGGCCCGGTGGCTCCACCGCGTCGCCGTCGTCCTGGCGCCCGTCGGTTTCGTCGCCATCATCGCCGGGTGGGTGACGACCGAGGTCGGCCGCCAGCCCTATGCCGTCTACGGCCTTCTGCGGACGTCCGAAGCGGCATCTCCGATCGCGGCGCCCGCAGTCGCCTCATCCCTTCTCGCCTTCATCGTCGTCTACCTCGCCGTCTTCGGCGCCGGGACTTTCTATGTTCTGCGGCTCATGGGGAGGGTTCCCGGGGCGCCGAAGGAGGAGCCTCTCGGCGGACCGGTTCGTGCGGCCTCTCCGGGGCTCCAACCCGACAGGGGAGGGGCCGCGTGAGCTTCGATCTTCCCTTCATCTGGGCAGGGCTCATCGCCTTTGCGGTCATCGCCTACGTGGTGCTCGACGGGTTCGACCTCGGCATCGGCATCCTCTTTCCGGCGGTGCGCGAGGAGCGTGACCGGGACGCCATGATGAACTCGATCGCCCCGGTGTGGGACGGCAACGAGACGTGGCTCGTCCTCGGCGGCGGCGGGCTTCTTGCAGCCTTCCCGCTTGCCTACGCGGTCATCCTGCCAGCGCTTTACATGCCCATCATCATCATGTTGCTCGGTCTCGTCTTCCGCGGCGTCGCCTTCGAGTTCCGCTTCCGCACCCGGCGGGCGAAGCTCCTATGGGATCTGGCCTTCGCCGGCGGCTCGTTCGTTGCCACCTTGGCGCAAGGGGTGGCGCTCGGGGCCTTCATCCAGGGGATCGAGATCGCAAACCGGGCCTACGGCGGTGGCTGGTGGGACTGGCTCACCCCCTTCAGCCTGTTCACCGGAGGGGCCCTTGCCGTCGGGTACTCCGTCCTGGGGGCGGGCTGGCTCATCATCAAGACCGAAGCCGAGCTTCAGCGCGAGATGTACCGGTTGGCGCTGCCGCTCGGAGCGGCGCTCCTCGTCTGCATCGGCATCGTGAGCTTGTGGACTCCGCTCCTCAACCACGACATCGCGGCGCGCTGGTTCTCATGGCCCAACATCCTCATCCTCGCGCCCGTACCGCTGCTCGTGCTCTTCGCGGCTTGGCTCTACTTTGCAGGGCTGGCGCGGCGGCGCGAGCGTTGGCCCTTCGCGGCGGGGCTCATGCTGTTCCTGCTCTCCTACGCCGGACTCGGTATCTCGCTCTATCCGCACATCATCCCGCCGCGAGTCACGATCTGGGAGGCGGCGGCGCCGGACAAGTCTCTCATGTTCATGCTCGTCGGCGCCGTCATCTTGATCCCGATCATCCTCGGCTACACCGCGCATGCCTATTGGGTGTTTCGCGGCAAGGTCGACGGCGAGGGCTACCATCATTGACGTCGCCCGCATCCGGAACCTTGTTCGGCGAAATGCGTTCCTGAGCCGCACTCACCATACAGGAGACGGCTCACATGCGCGGCGTTCTGCTCTGGCTCATCGGCATCCCGATCCCGATCATCATTCTGCTCTATCTCTTCCATGCGATCTGAGGGCGGACGATCGCTCACAGCACAAGACAATCGGAACCAAGTCGCTCGCGCGGGCGTTTTGACGCGTGACCTTGCGCCTTCGATTCCGGGCGGCGCTTTAGAAGGAAGCGGATCATGCTCTCGACCATTCTGCTCGTCATCCTCATCCTGATCCTCATCGGAGCTCTGCCGAGTTGGGGATATAGCCGGAGCTGGGGCTATGGGCCCTCAGGGATTGTGGGGGTGATCGTTATCGTGTTGCTGGTGCTCGTCCTCACCAATCGCATCTGAGCGCCAGCATTCGGGGGAGGGTGCCACATCCTTGGGCGCGTGGGCTGCGAGCAGGAACCGGCCCCCGCGCCGTTTGCTTCTTAGGGGGACTCTAGCGCTCCTCACAATCACCGCCTGCGCGAGCATCGCCTTTGCTGCTCGCCGCGACGTTCCGCTGCCGCGACCGAAGCCCGGCGAGTTGCGGTCCCTCGAAGTCGCTAAAGTTCCGCTGCCGCGGGCGAAACCGCCGCTGCCGACCGTCCAGCAGCCGGAGCCCAAGGAGCCGCCTCCTCCCGCTTCGGCCGATGTCCCTGAACCCGAGCTTGCCCATCGCGATCAATGTCTGAACACTTTGACCGCCGAAGGCGTGACTGCCAGCCGGGCTGGCGATTTCGTTGCGTCAGGCGACTGCGTGATTGCCGATCCGGTGCGGATCGAGGAGGTCAAGGTCGAGGACGGCCCGGTGACCTTTCCAGCCAAGCCGCTCCTCAATTGCAAATTCGCCACGGCAGTAACGTCGTGGGTCAAGGGCATTGTCGCGCCGGTCGCAGTCGGCATGCTGCTGTCCCCCTTGAAATCCGTCCACACCGGCCCCGGCTTCGAGTGCCGCCGGCGCAACGGGTCGGCGGAGGGCAAACTCAGTGCGCATGCTACCGGCGATGCTATCGACATCGTCGGCTTCGAACTCTCCGGGGGCGAACGGATCCTGGTTGAAGCGTTCGACACCGCGCCGAAGCTTCAGCATGACTTCCTCGCCGCACTCAGGACCGCCGGTTGCGGCTACTTCACCACCGTGCTGGGGCCGGGATCGGACGAGGCCCACAAGAATCATCTGCACGTCGACATTCTCCAGCACGGCAAGAGCCTCAACTATCGCATCTGTGAGTAGCCCAACGAAAAGGCCGCCGGCTTCTTGCCGGCGGCCCCGATGCTAGAGCGAAAGGCGTCAGTACCCGCGCGTCCAGGCGTCGATTTCCTTCTCGGCCTGATCCTTGGCATAGCCGTAGTGCTTCTGCAGCCGGCCGGCGAGCTCGTCGCGCTTGCCGTCGATCACATCGAGATCGTCGTCAGTGAGCTTGCCCCACTGCTGCTTGGCCTTGCCCTTCCATTCCTTCCAGTTACCTTCGATGCTGTCCCAGTTCATCGACTCTACCTCCTTGTTTTTCATGGGATTTCTGCCGCCTGCCTGGGCGGCCTGATAGGTAAACGCACGAGGCTGCTGAGAGTTCCGATGCGTCGGCTAGGCGAGTTCGCCCGAGGGGATGGTGAGCCGGTAGAGAACGCCCGTCTCGCCGAATTCGAGCATCGCCTGCCCCTCGAGTGCAGCCGGGACCACTGCCTCAAGCAGAATGCGCCCGAAGTTGCGCACCTTCGGCTTCGCGGCGGCGTTCATCGGCGTCTCCGCCCATTGGAGCGTCAGGACATCGTCCTTGCCGCCTCCGCCGCTTGCGAAGGACCAGGAGACCTCGACCTGCCCTTGCGGCCCTTTTAGGGCTCCGTGCTTCATGGCGTTGGTTGTAAGCTCGTGGAGGGCAAGCCCCACGTGCTGGGCGGCATTGGGCCGCAAGTAGACGGGCGGCCCCTCGTAGCGGATGCGCTCGGCCGCCTCGCCCACATACATGAGCACCTGCGAGCGGATGAGCTCGCGCATGCCGGCACCTCGCCAATTGTGATCGGAGAGGATCTCGTGCGCCCGCGACAGTGAATGGAGGCGACCGATGAAGCGGCGCTTGAACTCCTCAACGTTGGCCGAGCCCTGGCCCGTCTGGTTGGCAATGCTCTGCACCACCGCCAGCAGGTTCTTCGAACGGTGGGCAAGCTCGAGCAGCAGGACGCGCTGATGTTCCTCCCAGCGCTTGCGGTCGGTGATGTCGATGGCGGCGCAGATGAGGCCGGTGATGTTGCCCTCAGTGTCCCGCTCGGGCTGGATTCTGAGGTCGTACCAGCGCAGTTCCTCCCCCGCGTTGCGGCTGAACTCGACCCGCTGAACGTTGCCGGAAGCGAGCGCCTCGCGCTTGGCGGGAACCACGAGCGCCGCGGTTGCCGGGTCGAGGAGATCGTGGTCGGTGGCGTTCTGCAGGCCCTCGATACCGGAGCGCACGAGGGGATTGATGGCCCAGGTATATTTGAGATCGCGGTCCTGTCCGAACAGGGTCGCCCCGGCAAGCTCGATCGCTTCCTTGAAACGCCTCCGGCTGGCGTCCAGCTCCAGCGCCAATTCCTTGCTCGTTACCGGGCGCGGCTTTCTCGGCTTCCTGCGTGTCACGATCTGTGGGGCTCGTTCAGAGCGGGGTGTTTCCGCGATTCTTGTTCAGTCAGTCGCGATCGGCACCTCCCGAGCTCCATTGCGCCTAGCGTTCCGGGACATGAGCGTCACGGTTCGACAACTCCAATAAGCCCCGTCACAACTGACAGTTAGCTGTCAACGCAGTGTATCGGTATGGGTTCCCGTCCCTGGCCCGGGCTGGCGACGTTAGCCTACGGCGCTCCTTTTGACGTTGGTAGATTTCTGGTCGAAGAACAGTGCCTGGCTGATGATCGCCTTCACCATCTCGGGCTGGAAGGGCTTGGTGATGAGGAACGCCGGTTCCGGGCGGTCGCCGGTGAGCAGGCGCTCCGGATAGGCGGTGATGAAGATCACCGGCACCTCGAAGCTTTGCAGGAGATCGTTCACCGCATCGATGCCCGAGCTTCCGTCAGCCAGCTGAATATCGGCGAGCACGATGCCGGGATAGCCCTTCGTCACGGCGTCGACCGCCTGCTTGCGCGTGCGCGCGATCGCCTGCACCCGGTGGCCAAGCGAGAGCACAAGCTGCTCCAGGTCCATGGCGATGATCGGCTCGTCCTCGATGATGAGCACATCGGTTGCGACCTGCTCGGCAATCTCGCGGCCGGCCTCATCGATGAGCGCGGAGGCCTCCTCTTCGCCGATATCCAGGATCTTGGCCGTATCGGCGAGGCTGAATTGCTCAACCGTGGCGAGTAGAAACGCTTGGCGCGCCCGGGGAGTAAGCTCGGCCAGGCGGGCCTCGGCCGGAACAGGCGGGGGGGAGCCTGCCGGCGAAGGAGCGGTATTCACCCGAATGGACGACCAGAGCTTGGTGAAGAGGGCGTAGAGCGCAACGCGCGGATGGAGGTCGCCTCGGATCGCGGAGGGGTCGGCAACCAGCGCCTCGAGCACGGCCACCACATAGGCGTCGCCGCTGGATTGGCGGCCAGTCAGGGCGCGAGCATAGCGGCGAAGATACGGCAAATAGGGCGCAATCTGTGCGGATATGGACATAGTCTCCCTCGTTGCCCCGAAAGAAAGGTTCCCTTGGACAGACTTCAACGCGTCCAATCGGCTTTGGGTTCCCCGGGCATCGCGAAATTTTCCAATCGTGGGAACCCAAACCTGCGGGGTGCGTTTAGTGACGTTGGCGACAGATGGTTCTAGGTTAGCGGTGCAGGACTGTACACACAGATCCTGGAAGCGTGTGGGGATGGGGGCGATTTGGGGGATTCCAGGCTGGGGTCTCCAATCTCAATCAATAGAAGGTAACCAGAGTGCGCATGCCCGGAGGGGCGGGTGAACCGGCAGCGCAAGGACGAAGATCTCATGGAAGACGAAGTTAAGGGGAAGAAGGACTCCGGGGGGAGCCGGCCGAAGCTCGACGGCGAAAGCCAGGCCCAGATCGGCCGTATGCTGAAGGCCATGTACGACGAGGTAGCTCAAGAGCCGGTGCCCGACAGGTTTCGGGATCTCTTGAAGCAGCTCGAGGGCAAGGAACCCTCCAAAGGATGAAGGTCAGCCCGACGTTACGCGCGGAACTTCTTGGCGCAGTCCCAAGCCTGCGCGCCTTCGCCATCTCGCTGTGCGGCGATGCCGACCATGCCGACGATCTGGTGCAGGAGACGCTGGTCAAGGCGTGGACCAATCTGCATGCCTTCCAGGAGGGCACAAACCTGCGCGCTTGGCTCTTCACTATCCTGCGCAACCAATTCTATTCCGAGATGCGCAAGAAGAAGCGGGAGGTCGAGGACGTCGACGGCTCGCTCTCGGCAACGCTCGCGGTTCCTGCCGCCCAGCTCGGCCATATGGACATGGTCGATTTCAAGCGCGCCCTGATGCGGCTTCCCGACGATCAGCGCGAGGCGCTCATCCTGGTCGGCGGCTCGGGCTTTGCCTACGAGGAGGCGGCTGAGATCTGCGGAGTGGCGGTCGGGACGATCAAGAGCCGCGTGAGCCGGGCACGGCTCAAGCTGGCGGAGGTACTAGGGCTCGGCCATGAGGGCTTCGGCCCCGACGCCACCGAGGAAGCGGTCTTCGCCACTCTTACGCGTCGCTAGAGCATCGAAGTTTACCCATTGGCATCGGCTTTGCATGCTGGGAACGAACCGCTCTAGGCCGCGTTGAGGTCGGGTGGTCCAACAGGTCTCAGCTCCAAGCGGAGTTCCGCAACCGATGCTGCTCAAGTGCCTCGTATTCGTCATTAGAAGCGCGATGTTCGTGGTGATTGCCTGGCATAGCCTGATGCCGGAACTTGGCACCAAAGCTCCCCAGTCGGCACAGAACCCCGATCAGACGGGTGAGCTCGACCGACCCCAGGCTTAGGCGCCTCTCCCCTTCGCCATTATTTCTGAGACCACTTTCAATAGATTTCCGGGATGGTAGGGCTTTTCCACGAGTGGCAGGTCCCGGCCCTTTTCGTGCATCACCTGTGAGGCGGCAAACCCTGACGCCAGCACGATCGCAATGCCCCTGGCCTTGAGCTCGTCTACAAGGTCGAAGCCCGACCCCGTTCCAAGGTGGAGATCGAGAAGCGCCAGATCGATCTTCGAGTTCGTTGCAAGGACCTTGCGTGCCTGTTCGAGCCCCCGGGCCCATAAGACTTGGCCGACGCTATTGTCGTAGAACAGGTTTTCCAGGTCGAGCGCAATAATGGCCTGGTCCTCGACGACAAGGATAGTTGCGCCCTGCAATGGGCCAACGCTGGGCTCCCCTGTCACGACCGCATACCTCTCCATTCTCCCTGTGACGCCGAGCAAGCTTAGACTAACCGGGCATATGGGAACAAACCTCGGCCGAGGTCATTAAAGTAAGACATAGTTCTCATTGGATTTCAGGCCGAATGGAGTTTCTGGTCCGCCAGTCCGTTCATGCGCGGGAACGGAAAACGCAGGTTCCGTGCGTCCAGTGCCCGCTACGCCCGCTCCCGGCGTTCCGGTCATTCACGCCCGAAGAGCTGCAATTCATGTGTTACTTCAAATCGGGCGAACTCACCGGCAGGTATGGGACAACCATCCTGCTTGAAGGGGCGCGCAGCGAGAATTGCTATACGATGCTCTCAGGGTGGGGATTCCGTTACAAGATGCTCCCCGACGGCCGGCGGCAGATCCTGAACTTCGTCTTGCCCGGAGATTTCGTGGGCCTCCAGGCGTCGGTTCTCAACGAGATGCAGCACTCGGTCGAAGCGCTGACCGACGTCGTCCTTTGCGTGTTTCCACGCGACAAGCTGTGGACTCTCTATAGCGATCATCCGAGCCTCGCCTTCGACATTACGTGGCTCGCAGCGCGCGAGGAGATGATGCTTGACGATCATCTTTTGAGCATCGGACATCGCACGGCGATCGAGCGTGTCGCCTACCTCACGCTCCACCTCTTCCGGCGCGCGCGCGACGTGAATCTCAATGAGGGAGAATCGCTGAGGCTTCCGCTCACCCAACAGCACGTAGCGGATACACTCGGCATGTCGTTGGTTCACACCAACAAGACGCTTCGCCGCCTCTATGATCGGGCCCTTCTCAGCTGGCGAGAAAAGACGCTCAAGATCCTCGACCTTGATGGCCTGGCGAAGCTTGCCCGCTACGATATCGCTGCGAGCAATCCCCGGCCGCTAATCTAAAACCGCTTCAGATCGAGTAACCCGTCGTCCGCACTGTGTCGGCATTGGCCGACAGGCTTGCGCGGTTGCGCTCCAGGAGCTCGGCCATCCAGGTCGGTGTCGCCGAGTTCTTGTAGTGGGTCGATACTCCGCCCCGGCCGAGCGGATAGGCGGTGTCCACGCTCGTGCTCAGGGCTTCGGGAACGGCAACGAAGGATGAGGCGACAGGTACAATCGTCAACAGCGCGAGGCCCAACGCCAATGCAATCAGGCCACGATTGATATTGTTGCTACTTGTGGTCATGGTGCAAACCCCGGATTCCCGGTTGCTCTTGGCCGTTAACGCTAAGAAAGATGAATGGTTCCTTCCCTTTTTGAATCAACGGCATGCATAAAGGAGCAGCCCAAGTGGAGCGCCCGGATCGATTGCCTGATCCGGGGCTCCATCCGGGCTGCCCTATGAGGGGATGGGGCGAGCAGCGCCGGAAAGCGTCCAGTGCCGCAGGTCCCTACCCGCGCCGTCTAGTACTTGCTGCCGTCGAAGTCGGGCATCGCCTTGAGCTCGTCGGCCGTAGCGTCGAGCACGATGCGCCAGTTGCTGCTCGAGCTTGTCGAGGGCGGCGGAGTCGTCGCCGTGCTCGTGGAGGTCGACGAAGTGTCGGTCGAGGTCGTGGTGGCTACGGGCGCCTTCTCGAAACGCAGGCGCGACATCTCGATTCCAACGTTCTTCTCGCCCATGCCAAGGAAGCCGCCGACACCGATCACAACGATCGGCACCTGACCGCCCGACTGCACGACCATGTCGTTGACGTCGCCGATGTTGTCGCCGCTCGGCGAGTAGACGGTCGAGCCGATGATGTCGCTGGCAAGGTGCTCCTCGCCGGCGGCCTTCGGAACCTCGGTCGTCGCGGTGCTCGTGCTCGGAGCCGTGGTCGTCGCGTTCTGATCGGTGCTTGGCGCCGTCGTATCGGTCGTCTTGCTCTGATCAGTGCTCGGCGGCGGCGTAGTCTCCGTCGACTTGCTCTGGTCGGTGCTCGGCGCCGTCGTATCGGTCGTCTTGCTCTGATCGGTGCTCGGTGCAGTCGGAGTCTGCTCCGTGCTCTGCGTCGCGGGAGCCGGCGCCTTCTGGTCCGTGCTCTGGTTCATGGCGGGCGCCTGCTGGGTGGCATTCTGGTCAGTGCCCGTCGAGGAAGTCTGCGCCAACGCCAGAGGGGACACCCCCAAGGCCAACGCAAACGAGAGAAGTGCGATCTTCTTCATGGGGAACTCCTTTTTGGTCGCTCTCTAACGCTCAGGGCCGTTTCCGGCCTCTTACTTCAACGCAGGCGCAACCTCAGAGTTCCGCGGTCAAAGCCGTGGGAAATCACCGAGATGCGGCAGGAGGCCCAGGATGCCGATGAAGATGAGATAGACCGCCACGACATAGTTGAGCACACGCGGCGCGATGAGGATCACGACGCCGGCGATGAGGGCGATCAACGGCTGCAGGACGGCTGGACTGATGTACACGGACGGCGCTCGCTCATGCGAAAACGGCCGGCTCCCCTTGGAAGCCGGCCGCATCGCCTAAGGATTGATAAACAGCCCGAACGAGGGACCGGACCTGTAGCGGTAAGGATAACCGTAGTGCCGGTATCGATACGGGTAGTTGTAGTACCGGTAGGGATATGGCTCCGCGTAGCCAAGCCCGAACTGAACGCTCGGGCCGTAGCTGTAGCCGTAGAACCGGTCGCCGCGATAGCGCGGATAGTAGTCGTTATAGCGCCACCCTTCGTTGCTGCTGAACCGGTCGCGGTTCATCCCAGCCTCCTCGTCGCCATCGCGAACGAGGACGATGCTTGCTTGCGAGTCGAGCGCTGGGCCGCTCGAGCCCAAGGAACCCAGCGGGGCTGCAAGCGCGGCGGTGGAAATACCCAGTCCCAGCAGACCCGTCGCCAATCTAAGATGCAAAGATTTCATGATCTCAACTCCTCACCCCCGCTAGTGGATTCTAAAGGTGAACGACGGTCCCCAGCCGTAGTAGCCGTAGGGGTAGCCATAGTAGGGGGCGTAGTATGGCGAGAAACCGAAGCTAAAGCCCGGACCCCAATGATGGCGGCGATGATAGTAGCCGTATTGGCGATAGCGGTGGCGGTGCCCGTACCGGTATCCGTGGTAGCGGTGCTTGTGCCACTTCTTGTAGCCGGCCTGGACAATGCTGCCGTCATTGTCGGTTAACGCCAGCGTCTTGGGGGCGACCGAAAGCGGAGCGGCCTGCGCCCACGCCGCGGGAACTGCCAAGGCCAGGGCGAAGGCCGCGATCTTCAGTGCAGGATGTTTCATCGCGAGTGTCCTTCTTATTCGCGGGACCCAGGGGGTTCCGCTTGCTGACCTGTCAACGTTGCCGGAGGACTATCGGTTCCGGCCCCCACGGGGTCGTGAGAAGGGGGCGGCGCCTATACGCTGGGCGCTCTTGCCGCCTTGGTGGGAGTTTCAATTTCGGCGTTGAGCTTGCGCAGTGCCTCGTGCACCTGACGCAGTTGCGGTTCCTCCCCCCCGCTCATGTTTTCGGCCGTTGCGGTCATGAGCTGCCGAGCGTCGTGCTCCCAGGCTTCGAGGATCTTGATCTTCTGGTCGCGCGACAGCGCATTGGCCCTGACCACTTCGGCGGGGTTCTTGAACATGGTCCTGGGATCGAGAAGAGCCTTTTCGTAGTCGATGCCGGTCGCGGCCATGGATCGTCTCCGTGTAAATGTCCTGATGCTAGGCGCGAGCAAGCTGGCCTGACGCGGGGAAGGCATAGGGCTGCTCCGGCTCCCGCAGCCGTTCGGCGGATTCGACCCGGGATTTGCTCATCGCGACATAGACGACCTGCTCCTTGTGATCGATTCCGGTGACGGGGCCGATGCCGATTTCGGCCATGTCCGGCACGAAGAACCCGCCGATGTCGGCGATCAGCGAACAGATCCGCCAGCGCTCGGTGTCGATGATGACGTCCGTCACCAGGCCCGCATCGGCGCCCTCCGCGATCAGTCGGTACCCGTTGAGCTGGGTCCCCGCCATGAGAGAGGCCCGCGCCGCGGCGGAGGCCTCGACGGCCGGCTTCTCGATCGGCTCCGAGGCCGACGTCCTCGTTTGCCCGGGCTCCATGGTTCGTCGGGTCAGAAGCTCAATCTCGGCCGCCTCATCCATCTGCTCGGCCGCTTCGGCGGGAGGGCTCGCCTGAATCTGAGCCTTGCTCAGGCGCATCTTCAGTGGTCCGCTCGGGACCTCGAGGCTCTCGATGGCTTCCACCGGGACAAGAAGATCGCGACCGAACAGCCATCCGGTCGAGAGGTCGAGATAGAGAACCTGCCAGGTCTTGGGGCTGAAATAGACGTCGACGACCTTGCCGATGTGACCGTCACTGGCGTCGACCGGCATGCCGGCGATCTGGTTGCTGAACGAGATCATCAAAGAGCGCTCCCTGTCTGCGACCGGGACAACGCGACCGCATGGGGTTCGTTCCGCACGATAAAAAGAAGGCGGCGAGACCTTTCGGTCTGCCGCCTTCACGCTGCTGCTTCCGCTAGGAAGCTGCAGTTTGGCGTCCGCCGGCCCGGGGAGCAACCAAGGGGAGGGGAAGGCCGCGGACTGCCTGGGCTGATGCCGTTTAAGCTCGCCTCATCATGTGCATGGCCAACGATACGACGAGCCCAACGAGAAAGATGAAAAAGATGACCTGCGCGATGCTGGCCGAAGTTCCCGCAATCCCGCCGAAGCCAAGGGCGCCGGCGATGATCGCGATCAAAAGGAAAGTGAGAACCCAGCCGAGCACAGGAGACCTCCATTCGCTGGATCGTAAAACGCACAGTTGCGCGTTCGGTTCCACGCCGGCCCAAAATTCTTTTCGCACCATGCGGAAGGAACCATCGGCCGCCTCCATCGGTTCCTCGACCATCCTGGAAAGGCATGCTTCCATGCTCAAATGGGCGCTGATTTTCCTGCTCATCTCGCTCGTTGCAGGGGCGCTTGGCTTCCGTGGCGTCGAGTCCGCCACCCGAACGATCGCCAAGGTGCTCTTTTTCCTGTTCCTGGCAATTTTCATCGTGCTCCTGGTCCTCAGTTTCCTCGCGGTCAGCTAGGGTCCTAACTCGGCCGCCTTCAACTCTCGACTTCATTCGTTCTCCTCCCGGTCATGAGTTAGGCCGGGTTGCCCCAGTCCTCATTGTCGCCGCAATAGCGTGGCCTATCGGACAGCAGGGGAGGAACCCGAATCACACGCCCATCCAAGGAGACATGCGAATGACATCGCGTTCGATCATGCTCGGTACCGCGTTGCTTCTGACTACGGCGGTTCCGGTACCCGGTGTGCTCGCGCCTGCAGTGGCGGTGGCGCAGGACGCCAGCCCGGTGGCGGCGATCGTGACCGATCCTACGCCGGCCGCTTCCCTAGACCTCAAGGTGCTGAGGCAGCGGGCCCAGGCGCTGCGCGCGGCGATCCAGTCGGGTGCGCTTAAGGGGCCTGACCGCAAGGCGGCGGCAGCGAAGCTCGCCCTCTACCGGGCGGAGATTCAGCAGCGCCAGCAGGCGGCCAAGGCCGCCCAGCAGCCGAAGCAGGCTGCACAGGCCGAGGCCGACCAGCCGCAACAGCAGGCCCAACAGCAGGTTCAGGCCCAGACCCAGACTCAGCAGGCTCAGACCGAGACTCAGCCGGCACAGAAGAAGGCCGCGGCGCTGAGCCCCGAAGTCACGGCGGCGCTCGGGGACACGCGGGCCGCTTCGGAGCTTGAGACCCCGGCGCTCCGGCAGCGCATCCAGACCCTGCGGCAGGCGCTCCAGTCGATGGGCCCGGCCGAGAAGAAGATGGCGGCCACCAAGATCAAGGCCGACCGCGACGAGTTCATCAAGCGCCAGCAGGCTGCGAAGAAGCAACAGCAGCCGGCCGCGCAGGCCACCGAGACCACGCAGCAGGGGCAACAGCAGACGGCTGAGACCCAGGAAAACGCGCAGACGCAGGTGGGTGGTGATGCTGTGGCGGCGCTTGCCGACGATCGGCCGTCGGCCTCGCTCGAGCTGCCGGAACTGCGCAAGCGGTTCCTCTCCGTCCGGGCGGCGATCAAGTCGGGTTCGCTCTCCGGCCCCCAGCTCAAGAAGGCGCAGCAGATGTTCGCCGCCGACCGGCAGGAGCTGGTGAAGCGGAAGAACGCAGGTAACGTCGCGGCAACCCAGCCGCAGACGCAGACCGCCACCCAGACACAGCAGACGACGACCCAGGCCGCGCAGGAGCTTCCTCCCGCCGAGGTCGAGGGCAAGGCGAAGAAGCTCCTGGCCGAGAAGACCGAAGCATCGACGCTTGACGACAAGGCCCTGCGCAAGCGCCTCGCCGAGACCCGCACGGTGCTTGCCTCGAAGAACCTTTCGCCCCAAGAGCAGCGTCAGCTCCGGCAGCGGCTGGCGAACGACCGCAAGATCCTGCGCGACCGCGTCGCGAGCCGCCAGGACCAGACCGCCAATGCGTCGAACCAGACGACACAAGGCGACCAGGTGGTGACCAACACGGTCACCAACAACAGCGGCGTCGTCAACAACAACACGACGATCAACAACACCGTCAACAACGTGAACGTCATCGTCCAGCAGCAGACGCCGCCCGACCGCTTGAACCAGCGTCAGCTCGACCAGCGCATCCGGACCCTCCGCGTGGCGGTCAGGGAGCAGAGGCTCGACCGGCAGCAGATGGAGATTGCCGAGCACATCCTGGTCGAGGACCAGCGTTTCCTGCGCCAAAGGCTTATCCGCGATCGGGACGCCCGCCGCGAGCGGTGGCGGCACATGCGCGACCGCAACGAACTTCATATCGACTTCAACGTCGCGATCGTCGCGCCCCCGATCATCACGGCGGCCGAGGCGGACTACGGCGAGATCGAGACGCAGCTCGTCGCGCCCCCGCGCCGGCTGCCTCCGCAGCGCTACAGCCTCGAGCAGATCGTCGAGGACGACAACGTCCGCCAGGCCATGCCCGGCATCGACATCGACACGCTTAACTTCGACTCAGGATCGGCCGAGATCAGGCCCGAGGAAGTGGAAAAGCTCGAAAGCGTGGCCCAGGCGATCGAGAAGATCGTGACCGTCAGGCCCGACGAGGTGTTCATGATCGAGGGCCACACCGACGCGGTCGGCTCGGACGAGGCGAACCAGCAGCTCTCGCTGGCGCGGGCCAATTCGGTCAAGCAGGCGCTGGTCGAGTTCTACGCCATCAACGACGGAAACCTGCGCGCTGCAGGGCTCGGCGAGCGCTTCCTCAAGATCCCGACCGATGAGGCCGAGGAGGAGAACCGCCGCGTCACCGTCCGCCGCATCACCCCGCTCTTGACGGGCGAAGCAGGCTAAGCAAGAAGAAATCGGAAGTCAGACTTCCTTTACTCTCTTCGTCATTGCCGGGCTTGACCCGGCAATCCTTTTCGGCCGGCATACCGGTCAAGAAAACGGGGGCCCAGGCGTGTCTACCGAACGGACGCTTTCCATCATCAAGCCCGATGCGACGCGGCGCAATCTCACGGGTCGGGTCAACGCCATGATCGAGGAGGCGGGCCTCAGGATCATCGCCCAGCGGCGGGTCCGCTGGAAGAAGAAGGACGCCGAGGCCTTCTACCAGGTCCACAAAGAGCGGCCCTTCTACAAGGACTTGGTCAAGTTCATGACTTCGGGCCCGATCGTGCTTCAGGTGCTCGAGGGCGAGAACGCGGTTGCCAAATACCGCGACATCATGGGCGCCACCAATCCCGCCAACGCCGCGCCGGGCACCATCCGGGCTGCGCTTGCCGAGTCGATCGAGGCCAACTCGGTCCACGGCTCGGACAGCCCGGAGAACGCGAAGAAAGAAATCCGCTTCTGCTTCAAGGCCGCCGAACTCGTCGGCTGAACAGGTCGGCCCCTGCGTAGGGCGCAATAGCGCAACGCGCGTATTGCGCCGCGTCCTGCCCGCTCCTCGACGCCCAAAGGCGCAATACGCGCTTACCGCGCTATTGCACCCTACGAGGCATGCGCTATTATCCGAGCAAATTACTCGGGAATTGTGCCATGCCCAGCCATTGCCCTATCGCTACCCTATCGGATCGCCTGACCGCGAGGAGCGATTCGCTCCTCATTCTCGCCTATCGGTGCTGGCATGCGGGGTACGACTACAGTGATGCGGATTGTTGGCGCTATGCTTCAACCGTCCTGGTGCATGCGCTTGGAGTAGGGGAGGCGCGCCTGATGCTCAATGCGGTCGAGGATTTCGTCTATGCGCTGCGGCAGGCCTCGCTCGGATCCGTCGACTACTACCCGCCGCCCTGCTGCCGGGCTTCGCGCGGGGAACGGCAGGTGCTTTCCTCGCTGGCTGCTCTTCAGGCCGGGAGCGAGGAGGCAGCGGAGCTCGGCCTCCGCGAACTCTGCGGCGAGGCGGGCGAGCATTGCCTTATCCTGTTGTCACGGGCGCGCAAACTGGCCATGGTTCTGAGCGATCTGGGACTGATTCTCACGGCTGATCCCGGCGCTCCGGCATCGGGTCCGCCTAGACAGTTCCACTAGGCGGATTTGCCATGGGAGGCCGGGCATGGGCGAGACGACAGGCGGCATTTCTGCCCGGAGCGCCAGTTCCTCCTTCAAGCTATGGACGCGCCTTGGCACCGCGAGCGTTGCCGGACTTGCCGCGGCTTCGATGTCGCTTGCGGCCGTACCTTCGGCGTTGGCCGGCGGGGCTGTGGCGGGTTCCTTGAACCTTGCGCAAGGGGAAGGGGGAGAGGGCGGGGAAGCGGCGCAGATCGCAAAGCAGGGTGGGAGCGACGATGTCAATTTCCTCACCCTCCTCGGTCTCGTCGAAGGACACATCAGGGTCGGCACGGCACTCTATGATCGAGGTGCAGCCGATATGGCGAAGGTGCATATCTCGCATCCCGCTATGGAGCTCTACGAGGATCTCGCGCCTGCGCTTGCCAAGCGCAACGTAAAGGGCTTTGCCGATCCGCTCGACAAGCTCGTAAGCCTCGTGGAAGAGGAGGGACCCGTGGCGGAGTTCGATGCGGCCTGCCAGAGCATGCTGCAGAAGATTGCCGAGGCGCGCGCCTCGACGGGCAGCGACCTCGTGAAGACCCTGAAATCGATCGTCGCGCTCGTCCGGACGGCGGCGGAGGAATATGAAGTCGGCGTCAAGGACGGCAAGGTCGCCGAGCCTCGCGAATACCAGGATGCCTGGGGATTCACGCACGCGGCAGCCGCGCAGCTCGCTGCCCTTCCCGAGGCCGACCGAAAGCGGATGGGCGAGGCCTATGGCACGATCGCCAAGGAACTTGACGCCCTCTCTCCCGCCTGGCCCTCGGTCGTTCCGCCCGAGACCGTCGCCGCCGATGCGACGCTGATCCAGGCCGCCGCCGCCCGCATCGAGCTTGCGGTGCTGACCGTCAAGTAGCGCTGCTCGCCATGCTGCTCCGGATCGGCGGGCTTCTCGACCCCCACGAGCTTGCCGCTGTCGTAAAGACAATCGAGACCGAGTGCGAATTCGTCGACGGCCGGGCGACCGCCGGCTGGCATGCACGCGAGGTCAAGCGCAACGAGCAAGCAAGGTCGGGAGCCGCCGCCGACGCGGTGCTCGCCAAGATCCGGGATGCGCTCTTGGCGCACGAGGTCTTCCTCGCCGCCGCCCGCCCCAAGGCGATCGTGGGCCTCATGATCTCCCGCTACACGGCGGGCATGAGCTATGGCGGTCACGTCGATGATGCGGTGATCGGCGGCATGCGCGTCGATCTTTCCTTCACGCTCTTCTTGAGTTCCGAAGATGCCTACGAGGGCGGCGAACTCGTCGTCGAGGACCCGCTCGAAGACCGCCGCATCAGGCTGCCCGCGGGCGAACTCATTCTCTACCCTTCGACGTCGCTCCATCGCGTGGAGCCCGTCACCCGGGGGATGAGGCTTGCAATTGTGGGCTGGGTCCGCAGCCTGATCCGTTCTCCCGCCCAGCGCGAGGTGCTGTTCGATCTCGAACTTGCGCTCCGCCAAGTCTTCGAACGCGAGGGAAAGACCCCTCTTTTCGACCGCCTCGCCAAGACCCGCTCCAACCTGCTCAGGCTGTGGGCGGAGGATTGAGGTAGGACAGGCGCATCGTTCATCGTCATGCCCGGCCTTGAGCCGGGCATCCTTTGCTGTCGGCACAGGAAAAGGATGGCCGGGTCAGGCCCGGCCATGACGGAAATGTCAGGCGCTGCCGAATCGGTACGGTCTTAAGGCGTCTCGTAGAGCGAGCGGAAGAGAGCCGCCTTGTCAGCCGGCATGCGGTTGAAGAGCACCTTCAATGTTTCGTTGCCGACGATCTTGCCCTTGCGCATGAAGAGCCAGTCGGCGATCTCGGACTCCTTGAACTCGATACGCTGGCCAAGCTCGAAGGTCGTCACCACCGAGGGCTTGTTGTTGATGCGGCCGAAGAGAACCCCGTCCGGCTTCCGCTCGATCTTCGTCAGCCACAGCCGCTCGGTCGCCGCCCCGTCGCTCACATTGACCATGACCGCAAATCGCGACTCCTCAGGCGTGGGCGCTGCGAGCGCCTTCCAGAACTCCGGCAGCTTCGCCCGCGCATCCTCGACCGCCGCCAGCATCGCGCTATCCGTTGCGAAAATGCTGACCGTCCCCTCGGCCTTCGCCGGCTGAGGCCCGACCGCCGCGCCGAGCCCCAGACCCAGACCCAAGGCAAGCTTGAGCACCCGACCGCTCCCCATTGATTCGGCTCCTCTTTTTCGTTCCCCTTGGCGGGCGGTGTTTAGCAAAGACGGGCTATGGTGTCGATGGCTCCATCATGGCGCGAAAACGCGCAACCTCCTCGGCGCTCATGTACTTGAACAGAACCCTCAGTGTCTCGTTGCCCACCATCTTGCCGTTGCGAACGAAGAGCCAGTCCGAGATGTCGGCCTCGTTGATGGGGATGCGTTGGCCGATCTTCACCGTCGTGACCGTGTCCGGGTCATTGTCGATCCGCCCGAAGATCGCGTTCCCGCCTCGCTCGATGTCGACCACCCAAAAATGCTCCGTCTTGTCCCCGTCACGGACCATGACCTTCAAGCTGAAATGAGACTCCCCTGGTCCGGGCGACTTGAGATGTTCCCAGAAGATGCCAAGCCGTGCCCGCGCCCTTCCAATCGCCGCATTCATCACCGGATCGTCCGATGGAACATTGATCGTCCTGTCCTGCGCAAAGGCAAGAGAACTGGAGAGGATCGGAGCGGTGAGGATGACCCCAGCCGGCGCCGCCGCAATGGCCAAGATGTGAGCCTTTGTCACCTACACATCGCTCCTCGCTTACCGTGTGAAGGCGGGTTCCCCGTAGGCAGCAGGTACTTCACCATGGGGGCGGATGTCGAAGCAGATCCTCTTGTCGGACTTCGGATCTTGCCAATAACGTCTGCCATATTGGATTGTGTGACTGGAAATGATAACAGTGTAGCAAGCGCCGTCATACTTAATCCTGGCCGTCGCTGCATGCAAGGTTTCAATTACCGTAGGGGTCCAGCGTGAATAGTGGCGTCCTTCCTGTTTGTCTGAGTACACATACACAGTAACTAGATCACTACTAAAATTAGATACGTGTGCTAGCTCAATGATTTTTCCAGTTTCATCGTCGGTGATTTGATCTAGTACAGCATACTCTGCGGTCCAATCTATGAGATCGTCTAAGAAGTTCTTTAGCAGGGCATCTGCAACCCGCCTTGGCGAGTCCGGGACGAGGAAAAGACATACGAACGCGACGAACACGCCGGCAGAAGCAAGCGCGACGAGACGCAAAACTAGACGCAAGAGGAACAGGGATTTCATGGGTTTACAACTCAGGGGAGACCTGATCCCAAGAGTACACCATCTCCGTAGTCGGCTGAAGCTCAAACGGAATGATCGGTGGCCCAATCACCGACACCGAAGCACCTCTCGAAGGCAGGTCAGGCCCTGAGCCGCGCATTCTCCGGGTCGTAGGCGGGGTCGGGGATGATGCGGGCCTTGCGGGCCTCGTTGAGGAGGAGGATTTCGAACTCGCGGCCGGACTCGGCGAGGGCGGGCTCGATGTAGGCGAAGGTCAGGGACTTCTTGACCGCGTGACCGTAGGCGCCGCCCGTCGTCAAGCCGACGAGGCGGCCGCCGGCCGAGACGGGCTCGTTGCCGCGGCAGTCCGCGTCCTTGGCGTCGACCTCCAGGTAGACCAGTTTGGTGCGCGGGCCCTGCTGCTTCGACTTCAGGGTTGCGGCCTTGCCCACGAACTCCTTGTCGAGCCTAACGAAGCGCTCCATCGCGCCCTCGACCATCGTCACCTCGCTCGTGATGTCGCCGCCCCAGCCGCGATAGGCCTTCTCCATCCTGAGCGAGTTCATGGCGTAGGTGCCGAAGAGCCGGATGCCATGCGGCTTTCCCGCCGCCATCAGCGCGTCGAACACCTTTCCCATCTCCGCCATCGGGCAGTGAAGCTCCCAGCCGAGTTCGCCCACGTAGTTGACCCGGAGCGCGCGCACGCCCGCAACGCCGGCGACGGTCAGGACCTTCCCCGTGAGCCACGGAAAGGCGGCGCTGGAAAGGTCGGCATCGGTCAAGCCCGAGAGCACGTCGCGCGCCCGCGGGCCCGCCAGCACCAGGGTCCCGAAGTCTTCGGTCACATCGAAGACGTTCACATCCTCGCGCGGCTGCAGGGCCCACTTGAGCTTGTCCATGTCGTGATGCTGCGCCACGGCGGCGGAGAGGAGATAGAAGTGGTCCTCCGCCAGCCGCGTGATCGTGACCTCGCTCTCGATCATGCCGCCCTCAGTCAGGAGATGGCCGAGGACGATGCCGCCCACCTTGCGCGGGATGCGGTTCGCACACACGCGATCGAGGAAGCTCGCCGTGCCCCAGCCCTTCAGCTCGAACTTGGCGAACGTCGAAAGGTCCATGAGCCCGACGCGCTCACGCACCGCCTGGCACTCCTGGCGCACTGGCTCCCACCAGTTCGAGCGGCGGAAGGAGTAGCGCTCGCCCTTGCCCGAAGTGTCGAACCAGCGCACCCGCTCCCAGCCCATGACCTGCTGGAACTGGCCGCCCGCGACTGCGAGCCGATCGTAAACTGAAGAGGTACGAACAGGCCTTCCCGCCTCGTGCTGCTCGTTCGGCCGGTAGCAGTAGTACATGTGCTGGTAATCGGTGACCGAGGTTTCCTCGGCATACTTGCCAGCCGCCCAGCCGCCGAAGCGGCGCGGGTCGAACTCGCGCATGTTGATGTCGGCCGCCCCGTGCACCATCCACTGCGCCAGATACTTGCCGGCACCGCCGCCCTGGCAGATGCCGATCGAGGCTCCGTTCGCCATCCAGTAGCCCCGCGGCCCGTGCGCGGGCCCGAGCAGGAAATTCGAGTCGGGCGTATGGGTGATGGCGCCCGAGATCACCGACTTGATCCCGGCCTTGCCGAAGAGCGGCAGCCGCTCGGTCGCCTTCTCGAGCCACGGCGTCAAGCGGTCGAGCTCGGGGGCGATGAGTTCGCTCTCGAAATCCCATCCCGGCGCCTCGCCGTTCCACACCACATGGGCGCCCTCCGTCTCGTAGGGCCCGACGAGGATGCCGTTCGTCTCCTCCCTGAGATAGCAGTGCGCCCACGGGTCGCGCACGATGGGAAGTTCCTGCTTGAGCTCGATCAGCTCGGGCAGCGGCTCGGTGATCATGTAGTGGTGGAGCATGTTGGCGATCGGCACCCGATGGCCTGTCCACTGCGCCACCACGTCGGCGTATGAGCCTGCGGCGTTGATCACGTGCTCGCAAGTGATCTCGCCCTGGTCGGTCACGACCTTCCATTCGCCGGTCGGGGCGAGCTTGATGTCGGTTACCCGGCAGCGGCGGTAGATATCGGCGCCGAGCTTCCGTGCGCCCGCGGCCATGGCGTTGGTGACGTCCGCCGGCGCCACATGCCCGTCGGTCACGGTGCGAAACGCAAGCTTGACGCCGAAGGTTTCGAGATAGGGATGATGCTCGCGGATCTCGTTGGGCGAGATGAGGTGGGCCTCATAGCCCGCAAGCTTCGAAATCCCGTAGACATACTTGAGCAGATCCACCTCATCGTCGGTGACGGCGAGCCGCAATCCCCCTTTCCAGCACATTGGGATCCTAAGCTTAGAATTCCACGTGGACAAGTTGTCGCG
>JADMIO011356706.1_pt1 | contig 33100 bp, 22 predicted proteins | sample 8958161 | NCBI WGS metagenome assembly JADMIO01 (sample SAMN16585339, study PRJNA669376) | soil metagenome | isolation source: Crop rotation soil | place: USA: Cullars Rotation, Alabama | collected 2011 | reverse complement strand
CGCGACAACTTGTCCACGTGGAATTCTAAGCTTAGGATCCCAATGTGCTGGAAAGAGTTCAAGCTGGAGCGCGCCAACAGTTTCGCGCGCTTCCTCGATCCCCGTTCGCTGGACGATGCCGGTTCCTTCTGCGCGGCGCTGATGCGCGTGCGCCACGCCAATGTCGGCCCGGACTTGTCGGGCATGATCGCCACCTGCGGCGACTGGGTCGCCAATAAGCAATTCCGCCTGGGCGACGGCACGCTGGCCCGCAAGCGCCCGCAAGCCGTGTCGCTGTGGGGCGACGACATGTACATGGGCATTCCCGCGCTGGCGGAGCTGGGCCGCATGACGGGCGAGCGCAAATACTTCGACGATGCCGTCAACAACGTGCTGAGCATGTCGCGCTACCTGTTCAATCCGCAGCTGGGCATCTATACGCACGGCTGGCACCAGAACCTGCAGGACGGCCCCCGCTTTTACTGGTCGCGCGCCAACGGCTGGGCCGTGCTGGCCATGTCGGACTTGCTGGATGTGCTGCCCAAGGACCATCCGGGCTATGAACCGGTGCTGGCCCAGCTGCGCGCCAGCCTGAAAGGCATCGCGGAACGCCAGTCCGGCGCGGGCCTGTGGCACCAGATGATCGACCGCAACGACTCGTACCTGGAAACGTCGGCCAGCGCCATGTTCGTCTATACCATCGCGCACGCCGTCAACCAGGGCTGGATCAGCCCCACCACGTACGGCTCCATCGCGCAGACCGGCTGGCAGGCGCTGTCGGCGAAGATCACGGCCAAGGGCGAGATCGAAGGCATCTGTGTCGGCACCACGCTGGCCGGCGACCAGACTTACTACTACAACCGCCCCACCAGCGTGCACGCGCTGCACGGCTATGGCCCGACGCTGATGGCGGGCGCCGAGATCCTCAAAATGATGAAAAACCCGAACGTCAACATCGAGTACAAGGTGCGCACCTATCACTACCAGCCGAAAGGCAGCGGCGCCACCGATTACCGCGAACACCACTGATACGGAGCGGCCATGATGCGCATTACCTCATTTACCGCCGCGGGCGCGCTGGCATCCCTGTTCGCGGCGCCCGCGTGGGCCGCCACGCTGGCGGTCACGGTCAGCCATGACCTCGACATCGCGCGCCCGTCGGAAACCATCACGATACCCTGGACGGACGTCAACCAGGCGTTGCCGAACGCCCTGATCCAGCGCATCGCCGTCAAGGATGCGCAGGGCCGCGTGCTGCCGCACCAGGTCACGAACGTGGCGCCGCAGGCGAAGGACCCGAACAACGTCGGCATCGCCTACGGCGAACTGATCTTCCAGCACAGCTTCGCCCCCGGCGAAAAGAGCGCCACCTTCACGGTGGAAAAGACCGACACGCTGGCGCCCGTGTTTCCCAGCAAGGTCTCGGCCCGCTACGTGCCGGAGCGGCTGGACGACTTCGCGTGGGAAAACGACAAGATCGCGCATCGCACCTATGGTCCCGCGCTGGCCGCCCCCGCCCCTGCCGGCAGCGGCAAGGAAGTGCTGGTCACCAGCGGCCTCGATATCTGGTTCAAGCGCGTCGCCTCCCCCATCGTCGACCGCTGGTACAACAAGGGCCACGACCATTACCACCATGACGAAGGCGAAGGCATGGACATGTACAACGTGGGCCGCTCGCGCGGGGCCGGCGGCGTTGGCGTGTGGGATGGCAAGGCGCTGTACGCCAGCACCAATTACGCGGACTGGAAAGTGCTGGCCAACGGCCCGGTGCGCGCCATCTTCGAATTGCGCTACAACGGCTGGGACGCGGCCGGCACGCAGGTCACGGAAACCAAGCGCGTCACGGTGGACGCGGGCCACCAGTTCGACACCATCGACAGCACGTTCACGTTCAGCGGCCCGGCCAGGCTGGACGTGGCGGCGGGCCTGAACAAGACGCCCACCGACAAAGGCCAGCATCCCGTCATCGCCGTCGAGCGCGACGAGAAATCGCACGCGCTGCTGCAATGGGTCGAACAGGCCGGCAACGGCGCCTTCGGCGTGGCCATCGTGCTGCCGACTTCGACCGGCTATGCGGAAGATGCGCTGAACCAGCTGATCGTCGCGCCGGCGGCCTCCGGCAAGCCGCTGCGCTATCTGGTGGGCGCCGCATGGAGCCGGGCCGGCGAGATCACCACGCGCGAACAGTGGCAAACGTACGTGGCGCAGGCGGCGGCGCGGTTGAACAGCCCGGTCCGGGTCAGCCTGCAAGCCAAGTAAAGGTGTAGTCGTAGTTGTTGTATCTCTGTGTGATGTCTTTGAGGCCGGCCGGGGAAACCCGCCGGCCTGTTTTTTTTGCCGGCAGGGCTGCTGGTTGCCAAAGAGGCAATGGCATAAAATAGCCGTTTTCACACGCGCAATGCCAAGCCATGCCCACTCGCGACACCCTCGATATCCAGTTCCACGCAAACCAGACCGTGACCATCGATGGCACCAATCTGGCGCCGCAAGATGCCTTTCCCATCCTGCGCCCCGCGACGCAAGCCGATATCCCGTTCCTGCTGGACTTGCGCCATCAAACCATGGACGCGACGATGATTGCCGCCGGCAAGACGCCGTCGGACGACGCCCATCTGCAGCGCGTGCTGCATGCGTTCGAGTCCGCGCACATCGTGCTGATGGCCGAGCAGCCGGTCGGCTTGCTGAAAGTCGTCCGCACCGCGCCGGTGTGGGACTTGATCCAGATCCAGGTGGCGCCTGCCGCCCAGGGCAAGGGTTTGGGTGCGCGGCTGCTGCGCGCCCTGGTGGCGGAGGCCATGCAATCCGGCGCAGCGGTCAAGCTCAGTGTCTTTAAAGTCAATCCGGCCCGGCGCTTGTATGAACGGCTGGGATTTACGGTCACGGAAGAAACGGAGGATGCTTATGAAATGGTGTTCAACAATCCGTGCCGCGTGACAACGCGTTGACGCAAAAAAAAGGCCGGGAAAGTCACCCTTCCCGGCCCGAAAGACATCACACAGAAGAAAGTACAACTACTACACCAACGCCTGCCCGTACTGTTCACGGCACGAGCAAGCGCCCTACACAACCATCGTCACACCGCCGAAAACCGGTAGAGCGACTCCGTTGCGTATGTTTCCCCCGGCCGCAGGACGGTCGGAGGGAAATCGGCCCGGTTCGGAGAATCGGGGAAATGCTGCGGTTCCAGGCAGATGCCGCTGCGGTAAGCATAGGTGCGGTCCTTGCCCTTCAGGGTGCCGTCCAGGAAATTGCCGCTGTAGAACTGCAAGCCCGGTTCCCGCGTATACAGTTCCAGCACGCGGCCCGATGCCGGATCGCGCACCGTGGCGGCCAGCGCCAGCAAGCCCGGCACGGGCTTGTTCAATACCCAGTTATGGTCGTAGCCCAGGCCGCGGCGCAACTGTTCGTCGTCCGCGCCGATGCGCGAACCGATGGCTTGCGACTTGCGGAAATCGAACGGCGTGCCGGCCACCGCAACGGGGCCGCCTTCCGGGATCAGGCCCGCGTCGACCGGCGTGTAGCGGTCCGCGCAAATCTGCAGCTGGTGGCCAAGGACGCTGTCCTTTTCCGCGCTGCCCGACAGGTTGAAATACGCGTGCTGCGTCAGGTTCACCACCGTGGCCTTGTCCGTGGTCGCGCGGTACAGCACCTTCAATTCATTGGCGTTGTTCAGCTGGTATTCCACTTCCACCTGCAGCTTGCCCGGATAGCCCATTTCGCCGTCCGCGCTGGTGTACTGCAACGCCACGCCCACCTCGTCGGCCCGCGTAAAACCCTTGGCCTTCCACACCTGCTTGTGGAAACCCTGTGCGCCGCCGTGCAGGTGGTTGACGCCATTGTTGACGTCCAGCTGGTACTGCTTGCCGTCGATAGCGAACCTGCCGTTGGCGATGCGGTTGCCATAGCGGCCGATCAGCGCGCCGAAATACGGCACGTCGCCTTCATACGGCGTGACGCTGTCAAACCCGTGCGTGATGTCGGCCAGCCTGCCGTCGCGGTCCGGCACGTGCAGTTCGGTGATGATGCCGCCGTAACTGGCGATCTTCACCTTCATGCCATTGCCGTTTTCCAGGGTGAACAGTTTCACAGGAACGCCGTCACGCGTGGCGCCGAACGGGGCTTCAGAAATGTGCAGCGTTTTCATCATGCGCTTCCTTATGCCACCGATGGCCGGCCAAAGACCGGCATGCCCTGGTCGTCCCAGCGCAATGGTTTGACGAACGTGTGGCGGTCAGGATTCCACAGCGGGTCGCCGATGATTTCCGTGTAGGTGCGCGCGTGGTACACCAGCAGCACCTGGCCATCGTCGCCTTCCGTGAAACTGTTGTGGCCCGGGCCATAGACGCCGTGTTCGAAGCAGGTCTGCAGCACCGGCGTGGCCGACTTGGTCCACGATGCCGGGTCCAGCAAGTCGGCGTTGTCATCGGCCCACAGCAAGCCCATCGCATAGTTTTCGTCCGTCGCGCTGGCCGAGTAGCTGATGAAGATCTTGCCGTTGCGTTTCAATACCGACGGGCCCTCGTTGACCCAGAAGCCGCGGATTTCCCAGTCGAATTCCGGTTTCGTCAGCATCACCGGCTTGCCTTCGATTTCCCACGGGGTTTTCATGGGCGCGATATACAGGTTCGAATTGCCTTCGATAGCGTTATCTTTTTGCGCCCACAGGTAATACAGCTGGCCATTGTGGGTAAAGGTCGTCGCGTCCAGGCAGAAGGTGTCGATGCCCGAATCGACCTGGCCCATGAATTCCCACTCGCCTTCCAGCGGATTCGCGCTGGCATTGCGGATCGCGTACATGCGGTGCTGGAACAGCTTGTGTTTGATTTCGCGGCTGGGCGCGGCCGCGAAGTAGACGTACCAGGCGCCCTGGTTGTAATGCAGTTCCGGCGCCCACACCAGTTCACTGTACGGGCCCACGTTGGGCTTGTGCCACACGTCGACCTGCTCCGCGTCGGCCAGCCCCGCGATGGTCTGCGAGCGGCGCAGTTCGATGCGGTCGTATTGCGGCACGGAAGCCGTGAAGTAGTAATAACCGTCCGTATGCTTGACGATATAAGGATCGGCGCGTTGCTCGATCAGGGGCTTCAAAATCTCAGCCACAGGATTCTCCAATTTCGAATAATTCAACTTGCCACATGGGTGGTCATCAGCCATTCAAGCATTCAAGCATTCAAGCATTCAACCATTCAACCAAACGTGGCTTTCATCTCGGCCTTCACTTCCGAGTAGTAATCGTCGCTGATGCGGTACTTGAACATCAGGGCGCCCATCAGGAAGTGGAAGAAGCCGGGCAGCACGGTCAGCATCAGCGCGATGCCGTTCAGCGCGACCACCGTCTGCTCCTGGTTCGGCTGGTAATCGAAGTAGGCGAACAGCACGCCCACCAGCCAGCCCGCGATCCCCATGCCCGCCTTCTGGCACACGGAAATGCCGCCGAAGGCGAAACCGGAAACGCGCTGGCCGGTTTTCAGCTGGCCGTAATCGATGGTCTCGGCAATCGCGGACCAGAACACGGGCGCGTGCAGATCCACCACGAACGACAGCAGGAAGTACAGCACCGACGCCAGCATCATGTCGCCCGGTTTGACGAACACGTAGATCGCCACCGACAGCGCCGCCACCACGATCTGCGAGTAGCGGAACAGCTTGACCTTGCAATAAAACTTGGTGATCCACGTCGAGGCGATCATCGACAGGATGGCGGCCGCCACGCCCAGCGACATGAAGGCCGAGACGGCGGCGGTGTCGCCGCCCAGGTAATACTTGGCGTAATACATGGCGACCGAGCCGCGCAGCACATAGCCGATGGTGCCCGTCACGCAGACGCCGCACAGGATCAGCCACTGGTCGTTGCGCAGCAACAGTTTCAGCTGCGCCCACAGCGACTGCTTCTGCACCACGTGCGGCACGCGCTCGGTGGTGGTGGCAAAGCAGAACAGGAACAGGCCGACGCCGATCACCGCCATCACCGCCATGGCCAGCTGGTAGCCGGCGGCCTTGTCGTCGCCGCCCCAGCGGCTGGCCAGGATCGGCACCACGATGGTCACCAGGAAACCGGCGATCTTGGCAAAGAACAGGCGGTAGCCGTTGGCCGACAGCCGCTCCTGCGGATCGGACGTCAGGCTGCTCGGCAGCGAAATATAGGGGATGCCGACACCGGCCGTCATCACCGTCATCAGGATGTAGGTCGAATACGCCCACAGCAGCTTGGCGTCATAGCCCCACGCCGGCGTGGTGAAGACGAAAAACACGCTGATGCCGTATGGCACGGCCAGCAGCAGGAAGTAGGGGCGGTAGCGCCCCCAGCGTGTCGTCACGCGGTCCGTGACCTGGCCCATGACGAGGTCGGCCAGCGCGCCGATGAATTTCACCACCAGGAACAGCGTGGCCATGTCCAGCGGCTTCAGGCCGAAAATATCGGTGTAATAAAAGGTGATGATCAACATCATCGACGAGATCACCACGTTCAGCGCCATGTCGCCCGCGCCGAAGCCGACCTTTTCCAGCGTGGTTAATTTTTGCGTGTGCATTGCACTGCTCCGTAACTCAAACCTTGTTAAACGCCGGGGGCCCGGCCCCGCCCCGAAGCGGCGCCGGGCCCTTGCCCGACCGGCCCTGCCGCCGCCTCTGACCTCGGCGGCAGGGCCATTCCTGCAACTTACATCCTCCAGCGCAGCGACACGCCAACCGTACGGTCATAGCGGCGCACGTCGCGCGGCGCTTGCGGCGTGCCATGGTAGTCGTGGTACGCGAAGTTCAAAAGGTTGTTCGCATCCACGCTCACCGTCACGTCCTTGGTCAGCTTGTACGATACCGACGCGTCCAGGAACTTGATCGGGTCGACGATCAGGTCGCAGCAGCCGCGGTAGTTGTACTCGGCCACGAACTTGTCGCGCCAGCTGTACGCCAGGCGGGCCGACAGCTTGTCGTATTCATACAGGCCAACGATGTTGTACGCCTTCTTCGACATGCCGGGGAAGTCCGGCGTGGTGCTGGTGCCGTCTTCGTTCTGCACGCCGCCGTGCATGAAGGTCACGTTCGCCTGCACACCCAGGCCGCTCATCCAGCCCGGCAGCATCGTGAAGAATTGCTGGTACGAGAACTCGGAACCCTTCAGGTTGGCCTTGCCCACGTTGTACGGACGGTTGACCAGGTAAGTCTTGCCGTTGATGGTTTCATTACGCTGCTTCCACATCTCGTAGTCGGTGAACTTGTGCTCGAACAGCGTGGCGGTCAGCGAGCTGGCCGGCGCGAAGTACCATTCCAGCGACAGGTCGACGTTCTTGCTCTGCGTCGGACGCAGGTTCGGGTTGCCGGCGCTGCCCGTCGCCAGCGTGGTGGCGGTCGAGTCGTGCAGGATCAGGCCCGGGTTGTAGTCGCCGAAGTTGGCGCGCTGGATGGCTTTGCCGGCCACCAGGCGCGATTGCAGGTTCGGCAGCCACTTGGCGCGCAGCGATGCGCTCGGCAAGACGTCGTTGGTGGTGCCGTCGCTGTGCGCCGGCGTGATGGTGGACGCGCCGGTGGCCGACGTGACCTGGCTGTAGCCATCGACTTCCTGCTTGGTGCGCACCCAGCGCACGCCCACCGCGCCGTCGACCGGTACCGCGCCGATGTCGGCGCCGAACTTGGCCTTCAGGTACAGCGCCGTGGTGGTTTCCACGTCCGAGTAGTACGACAGCGGATCGTCCACCGTGCGGCCTTTCAGGCCCAGCGCGGTGCGCAACGCCTGCGTGTTGTCCAGCAGGTAGTCGCGGCATGGCGCATAGAACTGGTTCATGCCGTAGTTGCCGCCGGTGGCCTCGGTCGTGCAATTGAGCGCGCCCGGCAAGGACGTCACGGGGATCGCGGCGACCTTGTTGAAGTTATCCTTCTCGTGCACATAGGTGGCGAAGCGCTTGGCCAGGCGCACACCGCTGGCCAGTTCTTTCAGGAAGCCGCTGTCTTCCGGTTCCCAGATCACGTCGCCGCGCCAGTCGGTCGAACGGCCAGACGATGCATTGTGGTTATCCCAGAACACGTCCGTCACCCACTTGTTCGGGCTGGTCATGTCGGTGCCCGGGTATTCCAGGTAGCCGCCGCCGTCGCGGATCGCGCCCTTGATGTTCAGCGGGCCTGGCAGCACGGTGTCCAGGATCGGGTTTTCCATCTTGTACCGGCTCAGCGTGCGGGCCAGTTCCGTGGTGAAGCGCACGGTCGGTGTCAGGTTGTAGCGGCCGCCGATGGCGCCCTGGTGGCCGATCGATTCATCGCGGCGCGCCTGGGTCGAGCTCAGCGTGAACAGGCCGTCGGCGCCATTCTTGCTGATCGAATCGAGGTAGTTGCCGCCCGGCTGGGTGGTGACGGTGGCCCCGGTCTGGAACCATGGCAGCACGCCGACGAAGAAGACGCTGGACGAGTCGTGGTTGATCTTGGTGCTGAAGCCTTCCGCGTACAGTTCCAGGTCCGAGTTCGGACGCCATTGCGCGGAGAAGTTGCCGGCCCAGCGCTTGCGGTCGCCCTGGGTCATCACGCGGCCCATGGCGTCGGCGCCCTGCATGTTGTTGTACAGCGGCCATTTGATCGGAGGCGCGACCCACGCGGTTTCGTCGTGGTAACGGCCGCGCTGGTAGGAAATGCCGCCCAGGATGCCGAAGTCGCCCCATTCGGCGCTCTTCCAGCGGTTCGACCACATGCCGGACAGGTTCGGGTCGGTCTTGCCGGCCAGGTCGCGGTGTTCGGCGCGGGCCGTGAGCGCCAGCTGCTCGCCCTTGAAGTCGAACGGACGGTTGGTGCGCACGTCGATGACGCCGGCCACGCCGCCTTCATTCATGTCGGCCGCCTGCGATTTGTAGACGTCCACGCGCTGCAGCATGGCCACCGGCACGTCGGCCAGGAACAGGCTGCGGCCGGCCGCCGTGAACATTTCACGGCCATTCAAGGTGGTAACGATGCCGCCCAGGCCGCGGATGATGACCTGGCCCGCTTCGCCATTGTCGCGGATGATTTGCGTGCCCGGCACGCGGCCCAGGATTTCCGCCACGTTCTTGTCCGGGAACTTGCCGATGTCGTCGGCGACGATGGAATCCATCACCTGTTCGGAGTTCTGCTTGATGGTCTGCGCGCTCTGGGCCGCCTTGCGCACGCCCGTCACCACCACGGTGCTGGTGTCTTGCGCCCATACCGAGGCGCTGCTCATCACGCCGGCCGCGACCAGCGACGCTACTGCAACTTTCAGCATGAAAGGCTGATGCGAGGCCGCGACTGTGCCTTGTGTCCGTTCCATTTGGTCTCCAATACCATTTTTAGTTATCGATTCCGGGTCCTTGCCAAACCCGTCTGCGTGGAAACCATATTAATTGTCGTGACTGAATTCAATCCAATCAATTTTTCACGCTTTTTGATATCGTTTTTGGTATCGCATGCCATCAGCATAGGCGTCAAAGGTTGTACGACAACTGCCAACCTTACAGTATGGATAGGGGTGCCGCAAGGGGATGGCGGGGGAAAGAATGCGGCGGGCGAACGCCGGCCGGGCAGGCTAACTGTGTCCGAAACGCAACAATTTCAGTGCATCAGGCGAATTCTATTGCGCCGGACCAATAGCGGTCGATGTCTTGCAAGCCCCACGTGGATGCGTCTTCCCGCGCCACGATGCTGTCGTTGGCGGCCGGCGAGGCCAGGTCGACCAATTCCGGGCGCAGGTAGCCACGCGCCTTGGCCGAATAAAAGACCCGCACCTTGGGCTTGATCAGCGACTGGGTGACCGGCAATTCCACCACCACGCCCAGCCGTTCGGACTTCAGGCGCACCAGGGTCCCCACCGGATAGATGCCGATGCATTTGATAAAGGCGGCGAACAGGCGTTCGTCGAAATGGCCCTTGCTCCATTCCGCCATGCGGCGCAGCGACTCGGCCGGGCACCAGCCCCGCTTGTACGGACGGTTCGACGTGATGGCGTCATACACGTCGCAAATGGCGCCCATGCGCGCAAACAGGCTGATCTGGTCGCCCTTCAATCCTTCCGGATAGCCGCTGCCGTCGATTTTCTCATGGTGATGCAGGCACACGTCGAGCGCCGCTTCCGGCATGCCGGGTGTTTCCAGCAGCATCTTGTGGCCCTTGGCGGGATGTTGCTTGACAGCATGAAATTCCTCGTCCGTCAACTTGCCGGGCTTGTTCAGGATCTGGCCGGGCACCGCCATCTTGCCGATATCGTGCAGCAGTCCGGCCAGGCCGGCCTGGCGGATTTGCTCATCGTCCAGCTCCAACTGCTTGCCCAGCGCGATCATCAGCGCGCAGACCGCCACCGAGTGCATGTAGGTATAATCGTCCGCGGTTTTCAGGCGCGCCAGGCCGATCATGGCGCCCGCGTTACGCATCACGGATTCGGATATCTCGTCCACCAGCGGCATCGCATCGTCCACCGCGACCGCCTTGCCCATGCGCGCTTCCGTGAACATCGAGTGCACCGCTTCGCGCGACTTTTTCAGCAGCACGCTGGCGTGCTGGAGCTCATGGGCCATGCTGACGTGCGCTATCGAACGCAGCGGCGCGCGGGGCGCGCGGGGCGCACGGACCGGGGCGGCGGCAGCGGCGGTTGCGGCCGGCACGGCGGCCTCGGGCGGCGCATCGCCGTCGCCCGCGCCATCTTCCTGCGCGTCCTGGCCCGCTTCCCCGCCGGCCATGACGCGTCGCGGCGAAGGCGCCACCGCGCGGGACTTGCTGAGATCCACCCACACTTCCTTGATGGTACTGGCCTGTATGCGCTGCAAATCTTCCAGCCGTTCCAGCAACAAGTGCTTTTGCCAAAACGGCGATGCCAGCCAGGAGCCGACGACCTTCTCGATATACATGCCGAGCTGTAAATCACGCACTGGAATCTTCTTCAGCATACGACCCTCATTCCATACGGAAATCAATCCAATTCCATCGTATGCGAATTGCGCAAGTGCAGCAATTCATTAAATTTGTTGAAATCGCAAATCCGATAACAATATACACTTGCCCCATTTGTCATAGATCAACTGTCATGCATTTTCGTCGCGTCAATCTTGCTATTCTTGCTTGTACGCAAATCATGTCGTGGGGCGCGCTGTATTACGCGATCGCCATCCTGGCGCCGGCCATGGCAAGCGACTTGGGCTGGCGCAGCGAAACCGTCATCGGCGCGTTTTCCTGGAGCTTGCTGGTCTCGGGCGCCGCCGCCACGCCGGTCGGCATGCTGATCGACCGCCATGGCGGGCGCTGGGTCATGGGCGCCGGTTCCCTGCTGTGCGGCGCGGGGTTCGCCGCGCTGGCCAACGTGCACACGGTGGCGGCGTATTACGCCGCCTGGACGGTGCTGGGCGTCGCCATGGCCATGACCATGTATGAAGCCGCGTTTGCCACCATCAACCGCGAATTCGGCATGCAGAGCAGGCAGGCGATTTCCACGCTGACCTTGTTCGGCGGCTTTGCCAGCACCGTGTCGTGGCCGCTGACACAGCATTTGCTGGGATCGCTGGGCTGGCGCGATACCTGGCTGTGCTATGGCGTGGCGCACTGGCTGGTGTGCATGCCGCTGCATTTGCTGCTGCAGCGGGGACAGCGCCAGGCCGACGCAGCCCCCGCCGCATCGGGCGCCCGCGCCGCCACGCCCCCGGACACCGCCCCGCGCGACCACACGCTGGCCGAAGCCGTGCGCCATCCCGCGTTCTGGAAACTGGGCTTCGCGTTTTCCGCCAACAGCTTTATTTTTGCCGCGCTGTCCGTGCACCTGATTCCGCTGCTGCAACAGTATGGCCACGCGGCGGGCCTGGCCGTGGGACTGGCGGCACTGGTGGGACCGATGCAGGTGGCGGGACGCATCGGCGAAATGACCGTGGGCCGCCGCGCGCTGCCGCAAACCATCGGCAAGATCACGTTTGGCGCCTTGCCGGCCGCGCTGCTGGCGCTGTTGCTGTTCGGCCGCCACGGCTGGGCCGCCGCCGCCTTCTGCGTGCTGTACGGCATGAGCAACGGCGTTCTCACCATCGTGCGCGGCACGATTCCGCAAACGCTGTTTGGCCGCCGCCATTACGGCGCGATTTCCGGCGCGCTGGCGGGACCGTCGCTGCTGTCGCGCGCGGCCGGGCCGCTGGCGGTGGCGGCGCTGGTGCAAGCCGGTTCGCCGTCGCTGCTGTTGCTGGTGTTGCTGGCTGCCGCCCTGGCCTCGCTGGCCTGCTACCTGCTGGCAATACGAAGCGGATAGGCGCCAAGGCCGCTGCAGCCGATGCCGCGGCGGGCGCCCGCTGCCGCCGATGTGGGCCCGGATGCGCGCCGGGATGTGTACGGATATTTCCTGGCATATACTGTTCAATGCCATCCCCATCAGGCCCGCCCCATGACACCGCGACCGACACGCCTGCTTGCCACCCTGTGCGCCGCCTGCACCCTGCTGCTGGCAGGCGGCTGGGTCGCCGCCGGGGAAATCGCGCTGACCGCGATTAACACCTACCGCTACCCGCCGTTCGTTTATCCGGATGGCAGCGGCCTGAGCGACGTGCTGGTGCGGCACTTGAACCAGCAACTGAAAGGCCGCTACAAATTCGAATTGCAGCACTTGCCCCGCATGCGCCTGCTGCGCGCGCACCTCGATGCGCCGCTGCATTTCGACGCGGTGGGCTTGCTGCTGGCGCCCAGCTTCATCGATGACGACGGCCGCTCGCGCTACCTGTGGAGCACGCCCCTGTTCGACGATTACAACGTGCTGGTCTTCGCGGGCGCCACGCCGCCGCCGGTGCGCCTGCTGTCCGACCTGAAAGGCAAGCGCTATGGCACCGTGCGCGGCTACCGCTACATGGGGCTGGAAACCATGATCGCGGACGGTGTGATCCAGCTGGACTTGACCAACGATGAGCACTCCAACCTGCGCAAGCTGCTGGCGGGCCGCATCGACTTCACGCAAATGAACCGCTTCATGTTCCGCAATATTTCCTCGGAAGCGGAGTTTGCCGGCAAGCTGTCGTCCGTGCGCACGCCGGGGCCGAACAGTTTTACGCGCCACCTGTTCGTCGCGCGCGACCGGCCCGAACTGCTGGCAGCCATCAATGAAGCGCTGGCCACCCTGCCCTGCAACCCTGACTGGCAGGCGATGGCGCACAAGACGGACATCGTGGTCCCGTCCTGCGCGCGCTGAAGCGCGGCGGCCGGCGTGCCTTGCGCCATGCTTACCGCATGAAACGGTTGGCGACGATCTTCACCTGCGACGACGGGAACATGGGCCCGTCGGTACGGCGCCGCACGCGCCAGGCCGTCAGCACCACGCCGGCCGCGATACCGAGGCGGATGGCCCAGTCCAGCAGGCTGGTCTTCCTTTCCGGCGCGGTTTCATCGACGGCGTAGGCGGCCAGCCGCTGGCCCGTGAACTTCGATCCCACCACCAGCCCGCTGTCGCTGATCTTGCTGGTCAAATACAGCCCCGCTTCGCGCGGGTGCACCGACACCTTGCCATCCTTGTAGACAAAGGTCAGCGGCTGGTACCCTTCGGCCGTCACCGTGCCGGCAACGTGGCCCGACGCATTGATGCCGGTGGCGAAACTGTTGACGCCGTTCGGCAGCAGCGCGCCGATATCGACCATGCGCTTGCCGTCCCACACATACGCATGCCAGCGCCGTTCCGGCGTTTCCGCCGCGCCCGCCACCAGCCCCGCGTCATTGATGGCGGTGGCCATGCTGATGCGCCCGCCCGGCCCCGGCACTTCACGCATGCCCAGTCCCGGTGTGAACAGGAATGCGCGGCGGAATCCATCGGCGTTTTGCGCCGTGCCCGCCACCATGCCGGCCGTGTTGACGGCGGCCGCGTAGCTGGTCTTGCCGCCCAAGGTGCCCAGGTCTTTCATGGTGCCGTCTTCCGTGATGAAGGCGTGGAAGTCGCCGTTGGGCAGATCGGCGTGGCCCACCACCTGGCCGGACGCATTGATCGCCACGGCCGACGCACCGCCGCCGCCCAGCGTGCCCAGGTCCGTCATGCCTTTCCTGACTTCATAAATAAACGCGCGCCAGCGCCCTTGCCGGTTTTGCGCCGCGCCCGTGATCATGCCCGCCGCATTGATGGCGCGCGCTTCGCTGTCGGAACCGCCCAGGGTGCCCAGTTCCGTCACCTTGCCGTATTCGTACAGCACGGCGCGGCGCCGCCCGTCCTCGCCCTCGATCATGCCGACCACCTGGCCGGCGCGGTTGGCGTCATACGCCTGACTGCTTTCGCCCGGCAATTCGCCAAAGCCCGGGCGGCCGGTGGCGGCGGAAGCCGCGGCCGCTGACGTCAGCAGCAGCACGGCCAGTACTGTCTTGCGCATGAGAATTCTCCAGAAGATGTCAATGATGCAGTTGCCAAAATATAACGCGCGGTGCATGAAGATCGTCTTAAGTTTTTGCCGCTCGCGGCCATCGCGTGTTCCGTGCGCCGCCACACGATTGCCGCTCCTACCATGGCCACAACGACACCACGGGGGCGCATCATGGGCGGTACGGTGGGAGATTTTTTATTGCAACGGCTGGCGCAATGGGGCGTGCGGCGCGTCTATGGTTATCCGGGCGACGGCATCAACGGCATCGTCGGCGCGTTCGGCCGCCAGGACACCATCGCCTTCATCCAGCCGCGCCACGAGGAAATGGCCGCGTTCATGGCCACCGCCCACGCGAAATTCACGGGCGAGACCGGCGTCTGCCTGGCCACGTCCGGCCCCGGCGCGATCCACCTGCTCAACGGGCTGTATGACGCGAAAATGGACCACCAGCCGGTGATGGCCATCGTCGGCCAGCAGCAGCGCATGGCGCTGGGCGGCGACTACCAGCAGGAAGTGGATTTGCTGTCGCTGTTCAAGGACGTGGCGGGCGCCTATGTGCAGATGGCCACCGATCCCGCCCAGGTGCGCCACCTGGTCGACCGCGCCATGCGCATCGCGTCCGAACAGCGCACCGTCACGTGCATCATCTTTCCCAACGACGTACAGGAATTGGCCGCCGTGCCCAGGCCGCCCCGCGAACACGGCAGCGTGCATACCGGCATCGGCGCGTTGCGGCGCAGCCTGCAACCGCCCGACGAAGCCTTGCTGTCCGCCGCCGATATCCTCAACAGCGGCCGCAAGGTGGCGATCCTGGCCGGCGCCGGCGCGCTGCACGCCACCGATGAGCTGATCGAAGTGGCCGACCTGCTGGGCGCGGGCATCGCCAAGGCCCTGCTGGGCAAGGCCGCCGTGCCGGACGATTTACCGTACGTGACGGGTGCCATCGGCTTGCTGGGCACCAAGCCCAGCCACGACATGATGGCCGGCTGCGATACGCTGCTGATGGTGGGCTCGTCCTTCCCCTATGCCGAATACCTGCCGAAGGAAGGCCAGGCCCGGGGCGTGCAGATCGACGTCGACGCCGGCCGCACCGGCCTGCGCTATCCGATGGAATACAACCTGGTGGGCGATGCGCAGGCGACGCTGCGCGCGCTGATCCCGCTGCTGAAGTACCAGCAAGACCGCGGCTGGCGCGAAACCATCGAGCGCGATGTGGCGCGCTGGTGGCAGGTGCTGGAAGCGCGCGCGATGAACGCGGCGGACCCGATCAATCCGCAGCGCGTGTTCTGGGAATTGTCGTCGCGCCTGCCGGACGACGCCATCGTCACGGTCGATTCCGGCTCATCGGCCAACTGGTATGCGCGCGACGTCAAGCTGCGGCGCGGCATGATGGCCAGCCTGTCCGGCGGCCTGGCCACGATGGGACCGGCCGTGCCATATGCGGTGGCGGCCAAGTTCGCGTTTCCCGGCCGTCCCGTGATCGCGCTGGCGGGCGACGGCGCCATGCAGATGAACGGCATCAATGGCTTGATCACGGTGGCGCGCCTGTGGAAGCAGTGGCAAGACCCGCGCCTGGTGGTCATGGTGCTCAACAACAGCGACTTGAACCTGGTGACGTGGGAACAGCGGGCCACGGCCGGCGATCCCCGCTATGCGCCGTCGCAGGGCTTGCCGGATTTCCCCTATGCGGCTTATGCGGAGATGCTGGGTTTAAAGGGCATCAAGGTCACGCGGCCGGACGACGTCGGGCCCGCGTGGAGCGTGGCGCTCACGCTCGACCGGCCCTGCCTGCTGGAAATGGTGACGGACCCGGACGTGCCGCCGCTGCCGCCCGGGGTCTCCTTGAAACAGGCGGGCGCGTTCTTCTCCGCGCTGCTCAAGGGGGATGCGGAATCGGTGGGCGTGATCAAGGCGACCATGCGGGAAACGTGGGACACGTGGTTCCCGCCCAAGCCGCATTGACCGGCCTCTCGTTACTGGAACGCCACCTCCGCAAAGCTGCGCAGCTTGCGGCTGTGCAGGCGGTCCACGCCCAGTCCCCGTAACAGTTCCACCGTGCGGATGCCGATCTGCAGATGCTGGTCGACCCGCTCGCGGTAAAACTGGTTGGCCATGCCCGGCAGCTTCAGTTCACCGTGCATCGGCTTGTCGCTGACGCACAGCAGCGTCCCGTACGGCACGCGGAAGCGGAAGCCGTTGGCGGCAATGGTGGCGCTTTCCATGTCCAGCGCCACCGCCCTGCTCTGGCTGAAGCGCCGCTCCGGCGTGCGCTGCGGCAGCAATTCCCAGTTGCGGTTATCGGTGCTGGCCACGGTGCCCGTGCGCATCACGCGTTTCAGTTCCAGTCCCGACAACTGCGTAACGTCGGCCACGGCTTTTTCAATCGCCACCTGCACTTCGGCCAGCGGCGGGATCGGCACCCACAGCGGCAAGTCTTCATCGAGCACGTGGTCTTCCCGCACGTAGCCGTGCGCCAGCACGTAGTCGCCCAATTGCTGCGAGTTGCGCAGGCCGGCGCAGTGGCCCAGCATCAGCCAGGCATGGGGACGCAGCACGGCGATGTGGTCGGTGATGGTTTTCGCATTGGCCGGCCCCACGCCGATGTTGACCATCGTGATGCCGGTGCCGTCGCTGCGCACCAGGTGGTAGCCGGGCATTTGCGGCAGGCGCGGCGGCGCCAGGCCCAGCGCATCGTCCGGGTGCGCGGCGGTGCCGATGCGGCGCGTGACGATGTTGCCCGGTTCCACGAACGCGATGTAATCGTCATCGCCGGACAGCGGCGATTGCATCAGCGCGTGTCCCATGCGGATGAATTCATCGACGTAGAACTGGTAATTGGTGAACAGCACGAACTTCTGGAAGTGCGCGGGCGACGTGCCGGTGTAATGGCGCAAGCGCTGCAGCGAATAATCGACGCGGGGCGCCGTGAACAGCGACAGCGGCTGCGCCTCGCCAAACGGCGCTTCATGCGTGCCGTTGGCGATGCCGTCATCCATCGCGGCCAGGTTCGGCAGGTCGAACACGTCGCGCATCAACAGGCGCCGTTCCGGCCCCATGCTGCCTTCGATGTGGTCGTGCTCCGCAAACGAGAAGTGAATGGGAATCGGCTGGGAACTCATGCCCACTTCCAGTTGCTGGCCATGGTTCTTCAGCAGCAGGCGGAATTGTTCGTGGTAATAGCGGGAAAACAGGTCCGGGCGCGTCAGCGTGGTTTCGAACGCGCCGGCGCCGGCAACGAAGCCAAACGACAGCCGCGACGGCGCGCGCGCCACGGTGTCGGTATTGATGCGTACATAGGGATAGCAGGCGCGGATATGTTCCGGCGGATTTTCCCCCGCCACGAAACGCTGCAACGAGTTGCGCAAATACCCGATCGAATCGTCATACAAATGCTGGACATGGGCCAGCGCGGCGGCGGCATCATCGAAATGCCGGGGGGCGATAAAGGGACGGGTTTGCACGATACACTCCTCTACAAAACACGACGACAGTGTCGGTTTCATTGTAGCGGGGTTGTCGCTGCAACGCAGCAATACCCTTATTGTCCGCCCGGTCCCAGCGCCTGCCTGCGCCTTTTGCTCATGTAGCTGCGCAGATCGTCGAACGTGACCTTGCCGCTGCGCGCGGTATCGATGTCGGCAAAATGGTTCGCCACGTAGCCCAGGCCCGCCTTGCGCGCCTCGTCTTCCGTCAAGGCGCCGTTGGCGTCGAGGTCCGCTTCATTGAAGCGCTGGCGCAGCTTGGCCAGCGCCTGCTGTTGCAATGCTTCGCCCGATGCGGGCGGTGTGGCGGGCGCATTGCGCAGGCGCTGCGGCACGCACGGGTCGGCGCATCTGATCGCCGGGTCCTGCCCATTCCCAGCCGCGTTGGCTGTATGGGTGGTAGCCACGGCAGCACATATCGCCATCAAAAACAGTTTGTTCATCATTTCCCCGACAGGCTGCTGTAGAACTGCACCAGGTCCGCCTTTTGCGCGCGGCGCGCGGTGTCGTCCAGGTAAATCATGTGGCCACTCGCATAATTGCGGACCGTGATGTTCGGGTTGACGCCCAGCCGCTGCAAATCCAGTTCGGTCTGATAAAACGGCGTCGCCAGGTCATGGACGCCGCTTTGCGCCAGCACTTTCATGGCCGGGTTCAGGCTGATGGCGGCGGCCAGGTCCGGGATCGTGTCCGGCACCTGCTTGCCGTCATGCGTGAAATTCCAGCTGTCGATGACGTCGTTGAAGGTGACGTAGGTGCTGGCCGCGCTGTATTTCAGCGTCGTCCCGATATAGCTGCGGATGGCGTTGTCGAACGCATTGTTCACCACCGTCAGCGACGGGTCGCCATCTGCCGCCAGCGCCGAACCCACGGCGCCCGAAACGCGGGCGTCGTAACGGCCCAGCAACTGGCCCGGCACCAGTTCCTTCGCAAACGCGTCCGGTCCGTAATTCAAGTTGGTCTGCCAGCGCGCGGCCGGGATACCCGTGTACCTGAACAATTGCTGGGTCACCGTGGCTTGCGGCAGCGTATTGGCCGACAGCCAGCGCCCCACCGCGTCGCGGTAGGTGGTGGCGCTGTAGCCCCGCACTTCCTGCAGGAAGCCGGCAACGTCGGCCGGCGCGGGACTGGCCAGCTGGTAGTAATTGCCGGTGGCCGCATAGGTGGGAACGTAGCCCTCGCAGCTACGCGTATTGATCACGCTGCAATTGCTGTTGTAGTCCATGATGGCCGAGTGCAGCACCACGCCGCTGACGCGGGTGCCGGCCGTTTCCAGCAGGCTGGCCATGACGCCGGTGCGCGGCGCGCCATACGATTCGCCGAACAGCACTTTGGGCGACTGCTGGCGGTTGTTGGCCGCCACGTAGCGCTGCACGAAATCGCGGAAGCCCGCCGCATCGGCATCGACGCCCCAGTAGTCGCGGTTGCGCGCCGGCGCGATGGCTTGCGAATAGCCGGTCCCCACCGCGTCGACAAACACCAGGTCCGACACGTCGAGCAGGCTCTCCCCATTGTCGGCCGGCGTGGCGGCGCCGAGAATCACGCCGGACGGAATCTGCGTCTGGATGCGCTTGGGCGCGAATGACCCCAGGTGCAGCCACATCGAGGCCGAACCGGGACCGCCGTTGTAGAAGAACGTCACGGGGCGCGAACCCGGGTCCTTGCCGTCGGCCGTATAGGCCACGTAAAAATAGGACGCCGCCCTGCCGGTGCGCGTGTCCGTGCCCGTCAGGTGGCCGGTGGTGGCGGTGTAGGCGATGGCCTGGCCATTGAGCAGCAGCGTGCTTTTGACGATGGCGGCGCGCTCGGCGGCGCTGGCCAGCGATGCGGTGGGATTGCCGGAATAAATCACGGAATCGGCCAGCGCACTGTCGCCGGTAACGGGTGGCGTAACCACGGGCGGCGTGACCACGGGCGGCGTGCCTGCGGTTCCGCCGCCGCCCCCGCCACCGCAGGCGGCCAGCAGGATGGCCAGCGCCGCGGCAGCCGCTGCTTCCGGAAAGGGGGTTCTTGCAAGGGATGGGGGTCTGGCCACGCGCGCTCTCCGGGTAAGGACTGCCTGCAGAGATTATGCCCGATGGCGCCGTGAATTTGTATCGTCAGGCCAAGCGCTGGTCACAGCCCGCAGGTCCTGCCGCCCGGCCCCAGGAAGCGCAGCGCGCGGGTATAGGACACGGCGGCGTTTTCACGGCGCTTTTGTTCCAGCGTCACCATGTCGCCGATGTCGAGCCCGCTCAGCACGAACAGGTTCATTTCCCTGCCCTGGAATTTGTCCGGCAAAACCTGTTCCCACCAGTCACCGTCGCGGTAGGCGTAGCGGGTGAACAGGCGGCAGCCGGGCGAGGTGGACACCACCGTGTAGATGACGGGCACGCCGTTTTCCACGTCCAGCACCAGCGGGTTTTCATGCTGGCCCTGGCCGCCGTCGTGCGCGGCGTGCCAGTAGTAGGATTTGCCGGGCTGCGACGGCAGGCTGAAGCGGATGGCCGTGCCTTCGTCCGTGCTGTGGCGGTCGACCACGATGACGTCGCCCGATTGCAGGCGCACCTGCTCCTGCCAGCGCTCCGAGCGCGAGCAGCCGGACAGCGACGCGCCCGCGGCGGCGAACGCCAGCGCCGCCAGCAGCGCGCCGCCTTTTGCCGTCCAGCTCATCCATTTCTGTGCCATTGCCGCTCCCGCCACCGCCCTGTTGGGGCAAACCCCTATTGTGCCTTGTTTTCGGCAACATAATGTCACAGAAAATCACGAATATGTCACCAAAATGTCACCTGCGTGTCACCACCGCCGTCATTGCAGGCGCAAGCGCCGGCGCGCGGCCCGCGCGTGCGGCACCCAGGCCTGCACGGCCCAGCGCCGCCACATCAGCAATCCCCGTATCCATTCGTCGGCCGCGTACGCGATCCACAGTCCCGTCAGTCCCAGCCCGCATTGCACGCCCAGCAGCCAGCTGCCGCCCGCCAGCACCACCGCCATCGATGCGGCGCCGGCCAGCACGGGATAGCGCACGTCGCCCGCCGCGCGCAGCGCGTTGATCACCACCAGGTTGAAGGTGCGCCCCACTTCCAGCGCCACCGTCAGCCACAGCAACACCGCCCCGTCCCGCACGATGTCCGCGTCCTGCGTGAACCAGCCCAGCAGCCATGGCCCGGCCAGCGCCAGGCAGGCGGCAATCACGCCGCTGGTGGCCAATCCCCGCGCCAGCGAGGCGCGCACCAGGCCATGCGCATCGCGCAACTGGCCGGCGCCGATCTGGTGGCCGACCAGGATTTCCACCGCCAGCGCCACGGCCATGCTGCACATGACGACGACGCCGCCGATCTGCTGCACGTAAGCCATCGTGGCCAGCGCCCGCTCGCCCATGCTGCCCGCCACCGCCATGCTGGCCATGAAGGACAGCCGCCACGCGATGTTTTCCGCCGCCGCCGGGATGCCGATGTGCAGCACGTCGGCCAGCGGGCCGCGCCGCAGCCGCCACCAGTCGTTCCAGCCGGGACGGATGCCAAGGCCGCGCCGCCACAGCGCCAGGTGCAGCGCCAGGCCCAGCGCGCGGCTCAGCAACAGCGCCAGCGCATAGCCGGGCAACCCCAGCGCGGGAAAGCCCAGCGCCTGCAACGGCCCCCAGCCATACATCAGCGGAAACGCCAGCAGCACATGGCCCGCGTGCATGGCGGCGAGCACCAGCAGCGAATCGCGCATGCGCAGATGCGCGCGCATCACGCCCGCCATCGACGCGTTCCACGCATCGAACAGCAGCGCCGGGGCCAGCATCCGCAGCATCGGCGCCGCCAGCGGCAGCACCGCCTCCGGCGCGTGCAGCGCGCGCAGCAGCGGATCGGCGCCGGCAAAGGCCAGGCCGGCCGCCGCCGCGCCCAGCCACGTGCTGGCGCCCACCATGGCCAGCGCCACCCGGTCCGCCACGTCGCGCCGCCCGCCGCCCAGGTTTTGCGTGATGACCACGCCGATGCCGGAACCGATGATGCGAAACAGCAGGAACAGGGTCTGGGAAATCTGGATCGTGACGGCGAAGGCGGCGCCGGCGGTATCGGACACGCGGGCGGCCATCGCCGTGCCGGCCACGCCGATGGCCACCGCCAGCGACAGTTCGAGCAACAGGGGCCAGGCCAGGGTGAAGACGCGGGGACGGGAAGAAATGGCGGGCAGAGATGTCATGGCGCAATGATAGCGCTATTCATTTTAAATTAAAACCGGTTTGGATATCAATATTGAAAAAAGCTTGCCGTGGCAAGCTTTTCGGGAGCGTTCAGGGGCGATGTCAGTGCAGTTTCACCGACGGCGTGATGCGCTTGCGCAGCCAGTCCACCAGCATGACGGCCGCGGCCCGCACCACGCCGTGCAGCGCCATCAGGTGCTTCTGGTACATCATGCCGTACAGCAGGTTCGCGGTGGCGCCGCTGACGGGCATCTGGCGCCCCATCGACCCGCCCAGCAGCACGCCCACGGCTGCCACCGGGCCGAGCGACACCAGCGAACCGTAATCGCGGTAGCGGAATTCCGGCAGCGGCGTGCCTTCCTTGCGCGACAGCGCGGCGGCCAGGAACACCGCCTGCTGGTGCGCCACCTGGGCCCGCGGCGGCGCCGCGCCTTTCACCGGGCACACGAAGCTGGCGCAGTCGCCGATCGCGAATACGTTTTCATCGTCGACCGAGCGCAGCGACGCATTGACCATGATCTGGCGCATGCGGCCCAGCGCCAGGCCGAACGTCTTGCTGATGGCGGGGCCTTCCACGCCCGCCGCCCACAAGGTCAGCGTGGCGGGACGGGGCACGCCATCGATATGGATGGTGTCCGCTTCCACGCTGGTCACCGCGGCGCCCGTGCACACGTCGATGCCGCGCGCTTGCAGGTATTTGGCCGCGCGCGCCGACATTTCAGGCGGCAGGTGCGGCAGGATGCGCTCGCCCCGCTCGAGGATGCTGATGCGCACGTCGCGCGCCGGGTCCAGCGTATGCACCTTGTACTTGGCCAGCGCGCGGGCGCTGTGCGCCAGTTCCGCCGCCAGCTCCACGCCGGTGGCGCCGCCGCCGACGATCATCACGTTGACCTTTTCGCCGTCGCCCTGGCTGGCCCGTACGCAGGCGCCCAGGAAGCGGCGGTAAAAGCTTTTCGCGTCGCTCACGTGGTCCAGCGTGCAGACATGGTCGGCGGCGCCCGGCACGCCGTAGAAATTGGTGACGGCGCCCAGCGCCAGCACCAGCGTGGTGTATTCCAGCGTGCGCGCCGGCGGCGCGATGCCGTCGTCACGCATGCATGGCGCCAGCACCAAGACGCGGCCGGCGCGGTCCACCGAGCGCATTTCCGCATGGATGAACTGGAAGCCGTGTTCTGCGGCCTGGGCCGAATACTCGATCTGGAAGACTTGCGGGTCGCGCTTGCCCGACGCCACGGTATGCAGCAGCGGTTTCCAGAAATGGGTTGGGGAACGATCGACCAGGATGATCTTCGCGCGGCCCTTGCGGCCCATGGTATCCCCTAACCGGGTTGCCAATTCGAGGCCGCCTGCGCCTCCGCCTACGATTACGATGGTTTGCATGATGTTTCCTCCGTCTTGGTTGCTGCGATGTTGCTTCGAGGTTGCTTCGAGGTTGCTTCGGTGTCTGAGTGCTAATATAGTGGGCGCAAAAGGAAAAGAGAAATTACTTATTTTCAGCGATTGATAAGGTTTACGTTATGTATCACGCAAGCTTCCGCCAGCTCGAAGCGCTGGTTCTCGTGGCCCGGCATGAAAGCGTTTCACGTGCCGCCGAAGAAATGCACGTGACGCAGCCGGCCATTTCGGCCCAGCTGCGCGCGCTGGAGGAGCTGGCCGGCACCGCCCTCACGCGCAAGGTCGGGCGCAACATCCAGCTGACCGCCGCCGGCGAAGTGCTGCGCAATTTCGCCGAGCGCATCCTGCAATTGTGGGAACAGGCCGGCGATGAACTGGGCGAACTGCAAGGCGTCAGCTCCGGCACGCTGCGCATCGGCGCCGTGTTCACGGCGGAGCACTTGCTGCCGTCGATGCTGGTGCGGTTCACGCTGGAGCGCCCCAACGTGCGCATGAACCTGCGCGCGGGCAACCGCAGCGAAATCATCGGCCTGCTGTCGCGCAAGGAAGTGGACCTGGCCATCATGGGCACGCCGCCGCGCGACCTGCGCATCAACGCGGCGCGCTTCGCGCATCACCCGATGGCGTTCGTCTCGAGCCCCAGGCACCCGTTGATGAAAAAAAAGCGCGTGACGCTGGACGATATCGTGAAATCGAACCTGCTGGTGCGCGAGCGCGGCTCCGGTACGCGCACCGCCGTGGAGCGGCTGTTCAAGGAACACGGCCACACGCTGCACATCAGTTCCGAAGTATCGAGCAACGAGGCGATCAAGAGCATGGTGGCGGCGGGGCTGGGCGTGGGCTTCGTGTCGGTGCACGCGTGCGCGCTGGAATTCAAGGCGGGGCTGATCGACATCCTGCCGATGAAGGAAAGTCCGCTGGAAGGCGACTGGCACGTGATGCACCTGGCCGACCAGCCCCTGCCCCGCATTGCCGCCGCCTTCCGCGACTTCATGGTCAATTCCGGCCAGGCGCTGATTGAAACGGAGCTGGAAACGTATTATCAGAAATATCAGAGTCTGCACAAGCGTGGCGTGAAAACCTGAAATCCGCTGACAGCCGCACAAATCCGGCCTGACCATATTGATATTTTGGTCAGGCCAATATAGAATCCATCACCATTCCCCCTCCCAGAACCTCGGCCACCCATGCGCCCTCGTTCATGAGGCACGGGCCACGCGAGGTGGCCCGACCGCAGCCGGCCGACAACACGGCTGCGGGCTACGCTATCCATCCCTCAAGCAGTTCCTGACCTACAAGGAGCAAACAATGAAAATACGGGAGACACTCGTCCGTTCCGCCATCTTTGGCGTCCTCGCCGCCATGGCCAACCCTGCGCAAGCGACGCCGCTGCCGCTGCAAAACGCCGTCATCACCGCCACCTATAACGGCGACGGCGCCGCCATGCTGGGCCTGGACCAGGGCTTCGCCGCGGTGCCGGGTTCCAACACCACGGCCATCCATCCCAGCGGCGCGGGCGTGGAATTCTTCACGGCCGACGCCCTGTTCGGCTTCGACTTCAACGACGATGGTTCGCTGACCATCTACAACAACGCCCCCGTCCCCACCGGCAGCTACAGTTTCCGCTTCGATTTCGGCACGTCGCTGGCCGCGCCGCTGACCAGCTTCACGCTGGCCGGCATGACGGGCGTGGCGGGCACGCCGCTGCTGTCGCTGCAGGGTGGCGGCAGCGTGCTGGGGCTGGACCTCAGCGCCTTGAGCTGGGACGACGGCTATGGCTCCGTGACGGCCAGCGTGAACAGCGCGGAACCCGGCAGCGCCGACGTGCCGGAGCCGCGCACGCCCGCCCTGCTGCTGGGGGGCCTCGGCATGCTGATGCTGTCGCGCCGCCGCAAGACCCGGTAACCCGCGAACCGTTCACAGGAGTCCACGATGAAACACTGGAGTTTCAGGGCCGCGCTTTGCCTGCCCGCTTTGATCGCCGCCGGCCTCGGCGCCACGGTCATCCCTTCCACCACCGCCGCGGTCACCACCGATGCTGCGCGCCAGCTTGCCCCGGCCGACGGCTGGGCCAGCCAGGCCGGCGGCACCACCGGCGGCGCCAATGCCGCCACCGGCTTTATCTATACCGTCACCAACCGCGCGCAATTGCTGGCCGCCTTGAACAATGGCGGCAACAACGCGAAGATCATCAAGCTGGTCGGCACCATCGACATGAGCGAAGGCGTGCCGTTTGCGAACACGGGCGACCAGGCCATCCGCGGCGCCATCAAAATGAAGAGCAACACCACGCTGATCGGCGACGGCGCCAGCGCCGGCATCGTCAACGGCCATATCGTCGTCAGCAACGTCAGCCAGGTCATCATCCGCAACCTGAAAATCGTCAATGCCTGCGACGTGGGACCGATCTGGGACCCGACCGATGGCGCGACGGGCAACTGGAATTCGGCTTATGACGGCATCGGCATTTCGCAATCGGACCATATCTGGGTCGACCACAACACGTTCACGGACACGCCCACCACGGACGATCTGCTGCCCATCGAGAATGGCAAAATCAAGCAATGCCACGACGGCGCGCTGGATGTGACCAACGCATCCGACTACGTGACCGTGTCGTACAACGTGTTCGGCCAGCACCACAAGAACAACCTGATCGGCTCCAGCGATTCGGCGGGCACCGACGAGGGCAAGCTGCGCGTGACCTTTGCCAACAACGTGTTCCGCGACGTCACCAACCGTGCGCCGCGCGTGCGCTATGGCCAGGTGCACATGCTGAACAATTACTTCACGGGCAGCAAATCGCACGCCGTGTATCCGCACGATTACAGCATCGGTCCCGGCTACAACGCGAAGGTGCTGTCGCACGGTAACGTGTTCGAGATCGCGGGCGCCACCACGTGCGACCACGTGGTGAAAAACCCGGGCGGCACGCCGACCGGCACGTTCAAGGACACCGGGTCGCTGGTCAACGGCGCGGCGCTGTCCGGCTGCACGGTGTCCAGCGCCGTGACGTGGACGCCGCCGTACGCCTTTGCCCCGCGCCCGGTGGCGCTGGTCAAGGCCAATGCGCTGGCGCAGGCGGGCAGCGGCAAGCTCGCCACCAGCATCACCGGCACCGGCGACGTCAGCACCGATCCCGGCCTGACGCAGACTTGCCCCGCCACGGGCAACGGCCTGTATTTCTGCGACGACTTCCAGAACGGTTCCAGCGCCAACTGGGACTTGCTGCCGGTGGCAGGCCCGAACGGCTCGTTCAGCGTGAAGGCGGAAACCATAGGCGGCGCCAACAAGGTGCTGCAGTACACGGCCGCCACCACGGGCGGCGTGCTGGCATTGCTGAAGCCCGAAGCGCTGGCCGCGATTCCCGGCGCCGACTATTACGTGGAAGCGCGCATCAAGCCGCTGACCAACAGCACCACGGGCAACAAGCAGCTGTACCTGGTGGCGCGCTACAGCAATGCCAGCAACTGGTATGGCGCGGGCTTGAACGTGCAGAGCACGACGGCGTCGACCCAGGTGGAAATCGCCAAGATGGCGGCCGGTTCGCTGAGCCGTCCCAAGCAGGTCAAAAAAGCTATCCAGATGGACGCCCAGTTCTATACGGTGCGCTTTGAAATGATAGCCGGCACGCTGACGGTCTACCTGGACGGCGAATCGCTGGGCTCCGTCACGGATACCGCGTTTACCGCGCGCGGACTGGTGGGGCTGTATACGGCCAATAAATCGTTCCAGGTCGACGACGTGCGCATCGGCGATCCGCGCCTGAAACCGTCGCAGCTGACGCTCAATCCCGCCGTGACGACGTATGCGGCCGAAGCGGGCGACGCGCCGCTGTCGGTCGCCGTCACGGCGGTCAAACCGGACGGCTCCGCCGATACCTTCACGGCCAGCTCCAGCAATCCCGCCGTGGCGGCCGTGGGCATCAATGGCAACACGCTGACGGTGACGCCGGTGGGCGCGGGCACGGCCAACATCATCGTCACCAGCGACGGCGACCCGACGCTCAAACGCAGCATTGCCGCCACCATCAGCCCGCAATTCGTGCAGCCGACCCAGACTTATACGCTGACGGGGGCTTCGCCCGCCGTCGCGCAAACCAATGTGAATGTCGACGCGGGCCTGAAGCTGACCTTCGACAACCCGCCCGCGCTGGGCACCGGCGGCACCATCCGCATCTTCCGCAAGGTCGACGACGCGCTGGTGGACACCATCAAGCTGGCCGGCGAGACCGAGGAAATCGGTTATGCGGGCCAGGCGCTGGTGCGCAAGGTGAGCACGACACCGCTGTCCATCAGCGGCAATACGCTGACGATCCGCCCCCATGCCAACAAGCTGGCCTATGGCGTGGAATACTACGTGGCGATGTCGAACGGCGCCATCACGGGCGCCACGCTGGGCGGCGTGCCATTTGTCGGCATCGGCAAGCTGGGCGGCTGGACCTTCGCCACGCGCGCCGCGCCGCCCGCGGCGGACGGCGACATCAGCGTGGCGGCCGACGGCAGCGGCGACTTCGATACCGTGCAGGGCGCGCTGAACTTCATCATGAAGGAGATGGACAAGGCGGCTCCCGTCACCGTGCGCGTGAAGAAAGGCCAGTACCAGGAATTGCTGTACCTGCGAGGCAAGGACAACGTGACCATCGTCGGCGAGAGCCGCAACGGCGTGGAAATCCGCTACACCAACCACGACACCTTGAATACGGGCAGCGGCGCCAGCCAGGCTGCGGGCACCAACGCCACGCCGGCCGGCGGCCGCGCCGTGCTGCTGGTGGAAGCGTCGGACATGCTGCGGCTGCAGTCGCTGACGATCCGCAACACGACCTTGCGCTCGCCGACGATCTCGGCCCAGGCCGAGACGCTGTACTTCAACAACGACGCCGGCCGCCTGGTCGCCACGGACGCGAACTTTTACAGCGAACAGGATACCTTGAACCTGAAGGGCTGGTCGTGGTTCTACCGCACGCTGGTGGCGGGCAACGTGGACTTCATCTGGGGTTCCAGCCGCGCCGCGCTGTTCGAGGAAAGTGAAATCCGTTCCGTGGGCGACACCACCAGCAGCACCAGCGGCGGCTACGTGCTGCAGGCGCGCGTGGCCAACGCGGCGGACAAGGGCTACGTCTTCCTCAACAGCACGCTGACGCACGGCGCCGGCCCGGGACCGCTGCACGGCGACGTGCCCAACGGCGCCACCTACCTGGCCCGCAGCGCCGGCAGCACCAGCACCTGGGACAACATCGCCTTCGTCAACTGCCGCATGGACAGCCACGTGGCGGCGGTGGGCTGGGCCGGCCTGGGCGTCAATGGCCAGCCGGCGCCGAATCCGGTGACGGCAACGGCGGCAGCCGGCTGGCGTGAATACGGCACCACGGACCTGGCGGGCAACCCCGTCAACCTGGCCGCGCGCGTCGGCGGCTACCAGCTCAGCGCCACCGACGTCGCCACCAGCTTCGCCACCCGCGCACTGGTGTTCGCCGCCTACAACGGCATCGGCTGGGATCCCCATCCATAAAGTGGGATCAGGCGTGCATTCGTGCACGTCCCCCCGGGCTCAGGCGGCATCGCGTTCGGGGACCAGCACCGGCTGCGCGGCAAGCGGCACCGCGGCGCCGGTCTGGGCGCCGGTCTGCGCGGCCACTTCCGCGTCCGTCAGCGGCCCCGTGCCGCTGTAGCGGTCCAGCGCCAGGTAAATCACGGGGGTGATGTACAAGGTCACCACCTGCGAGAACAGCAAGCCGCCCACCACCGCCACGCCCAGCGGCTGGCGCAATTCCGCGCCGGCGCCCAGGCCCAGCGCCAGCGGCAGCGCGCCCATCAGCGCCGCCAGGGTCGTCATGATGATGGGACGGAAGCGCTGCAAACATGCCTGACGTATCGCCTCTTCCGGCGCCATGCGCTGCGCGCGCTGCGCATGCAGCGCGAAGTCGATCATCATGATGGCATTCTTCTTGACGATACCGATCAGCATCAGCACCCCGATGGTGGCAATCAGCGTCAGCTCCATGCCGCACAGCTTCAGCGACAGGAAGGCGCCCACCACGGCCGACGGCAAGCCCGCCAGGATCGTCACCGGGTGTATCCAGCTTTCATACAGCACCACCAGCAGCACGTAGATCACCGCCAGCGCCACGAACACCAGCACCAGCTGGCTGCCCTGCGTTTCCTGGAACGTGGCCGCCTCGCCGCCATAGCGCGTGATGACCGACGGCGGCAACCGCGTTTCCCGCCCGATGTCCGCGATCTTCGCCGTCGCCTCGCCCAGCGCCACGCCCGGCGCCAGGTTGAACGACAGCGTGATCGCCTGCAACTGCCCCTGGTGGTTCACCGCCAGCAGCCCGGCCGTGCGCTCCACCGTGGCGATCGACGACAGTTGCACCAGCGTGCCGTTGGCGGCGCGCACCGGCACCTTGCCCAGCGCTTCCTGGTATTGCTTGTCCAGCGCCTCCATCAGCACCGCGTAACTGGCGCTGGGCGCATAAATGGTCGACACCTGCCGCTCGCCGAACGCCAGGTACAGGGCGCTGCGCACGTCGGCCATGCGCACACCCAGCCCCTCGGCCTTGTCGCGGTCGATGCGCAGGCTGGCCTGCAAACCCCGGCTCTGGCTGTCGCTGGTCACGTCGCGGAACATCGGGTCGCCCCGCATGCCCTGCAAAATCTTCTCGGCCCACCCTTCCAGCCCTTCGGGACTGACGCTTTGCAAGGTGTACTGGTAGCGGCTCTTGCTGCTGCGCCCCCCGATCTGCAGGTTCTGCATGGGGCTCAGGTAGACGGCAATGCCCGGCACCGCCCGCGCCTCCTTGCGCAGCCCGGCCAGCACTTCCTGCATCGGCGCGCGCTCGCCGCGCGGCTTCAAGGTCAGGATCATGCGCCCACTGGAGGCCGTATTGCCGCCTCCCGGGCCGCCCGGCCCCGTGAACGACAGCACGCCCTGCATGGCGGGATGGCGGCGGAAACGTTCCGCCACCTGCGACTGCAGCGCCAGCAATGCCGCGGGCGATACGTCTTCCGCCGCTTCCGTCGTCACGCGGATGCGGCCCAGGTCTTCGTCGGGGAAGAAGCCCTTGGGCATGTCCTGGTACAAGGCCACCGTCAGCGCCACGCTGGCCAACGCGCCGCCCAGCACCACCAGCCGGTGCCGCAAGCTCCAGTCCAGCGAAACCCGGTAGGCGCCGGTCAGCGCCGAGAATCCCGCCTCGAAGCCGCGCCCCAGCCAGCCGCCTGAAACACTGCCCGCATCGGCATGCTTCGACAGCAGCCGGCTGGCCAGCATCGGCACCACCGTCAGCGACACCACGGCCGACACCAGCACCGCCAGCGACACCACCACGGCAAATTCCCTGAACAGCAGGCCGATCACGCCCGGCATGAAAAAGATCGGGATGAACACCGCCACCAGCGAGACGGAAATCGACACGATGGTAAAGCCCATTTCCCTGGCGCCGGCCAGCGCCGCCTGCATCGGTGTTTCTCCTTTTTCCGTATGGTGCACGATGTTTTCCAGCACCACGATGGCGTCGTCCACCACCAGCCCCACCGCCAGCGTGATGCCCAGCAGCGACACGTTATTCAGGCTGTAGCCGCACCAGTGGAACAGGATCATCGCCCCCAGCAGCGACAGCGGCAGCGTCACGGCGGGAATCACCGTGGCCGCCAGCCGGCGCAGGAACAGGAAGATCACCATCACCACCAGCGCCACCGTCAGCGCCAACGTGACGTTGACGTCGTGGATTGCTTCGCGGATCGACAGCGAACTGTCGCCCGACAGCGTGACGGCAACCGACGACGGCAATTGCGCCTGCAGGCGCGGCAACAGCTTGCGCACCGCGTCGACCACCGCCACGGTATTGGCGTTCGGCTGGCGCTGCACCTGCAGCACCACCGATTGCGCACCGTTGTAGCTGGCCGTGGTGCGCACCGACAGGTAACTGTCTTCCACCAGCGCCACCTCCTTCAGCCGCACCGGCAAGCCATTGCGGGTGGCGACGATCAGTTCACCGAACTGCGCCGCCTTCATCAGTTTTCCGTCCGCCTGGATGGTCAGCAATTGCTGCGGCCCCTCGATCACGCCCAGCGGCGAATTCGCGTTGGCCGCGCGGATGGCTGCCGCCAGTTCATCGAGCGTCATGTTGCGCGCCGCGAGCTTGTCCAGCTGCGCCTTGACGCGCACGGCAAAGCGCTTTTGGCCGTTGACGTTGACCTGCGCCACGCCGTCCAGCGTGGCGATCGACGGCGCGATCAGGTTTTCCGCATAATCGTTGAGTTCCGCCAGGCTGAGCGACGGCGCATTGAGCACGATGAACAAGGTCGGGCCGTCCGCCGGGTTGCTCTTGCGGTAAGACGGCAATTCCGTCACTTCCTGCGGCAAGGCGCGCTGCGCGCGCAGCAGCGCCGCCTGCACGTCCAGCGCCGCCACGTTGATGTCCACGGCCGGGTCGAATTCCAGGGTCAGCGACGTGGTGCCGGAACCGCTGGACGACGTGATCAGGTTCAGGCCCGCGATGGTGGAAAACTGCTTTTCCAGCGGCAGCGCCACGGACGACGCCATGGTTTCCGGGCTGGCGCCCGGCAAGTCCGCGTTGACGTTGATGACCGGCGTGTTATAGCTGGGCAGCGCGGCGACCGGCAAGCGCAGCACCGCGAGGATGCCCGCTGCCGCCAGCGCCAGCGCCAGCACGATCACCATGGCCGGACGGCGGATGCACAGTTCGGACAAGTTCATGCCGCCGCTCCCGTCGCGGCCAGCGCGGCGCGGCTGTCATTGCTGTCATTGCCGTCATTGCCGCCCTTGTCGACCCGCACCTTCACGCCCGGCCGCAAATTCTGCTTGCCTTCGACGATCACTTGCTCGCCAGCCTCGATGCCGGCCACCGCGGCCTTGCCGCCGAACGCGTGCAGCACCCTGACCGGGCGCGATTGCGCCTGCTGTTCGCCGTCCACCGTGAATACCCGCGCGCCATTGCCGCCGGTGACGATGGCCGCCAGCGGCACCACCACGGCGGCGCGCAGGTTGTCCAGCGTGACCCGGGCCTGCACGAACTGCCCCGGCCACAGCTGCGCGGCGCTGTTGGCAAACTGCGCCTTGACGCGGATGGTGCCCGCCTGGGCATCGACCGCGCTGTCGATAAAACTCAGCCGGCCCGCATAGCTGTGCGCCTGCTGTCCCGGCCCGGCGGACGGCACGGTGGCGCTGACCCTGGCGCCGCCCGCCTTTTGCCCGTCCAGCAGGCCGGGCAAGCCGCTTTCCGGCACGGCGAAGCTGACGGCGATCGGGTGCATCTGCGTCACCGTCACCAGCGCAGTGGAAGCCTGCGCCATGCTGCCCGGATAAACATTGATGCTGCCGATGCGCCCGGACGACGGCGCGCGCAGCACCGTGTGGCCCAGGTCCACCTGGGCGGAGCGCAGCGCGGCGCGGTCGGCCTGCACCTGCGCGCGGGCCGCCTCGGCCTGCGCCTGCAGGCTGTCGGCCGCGCTGGCGGAAATGAATTTTTGCACGGCCAGTTCACGCGAACGGGCGGCCTGCCGCTCCGTGTCGGCCAGCGCGGCCTCGCTGCGCGCCAGCCGCGCCTGCGCCTGCTCCAGCGCCGCCTGCTCCACGCGGTCATCAAGCGTAAACAACAACGCGCCAGCTGCAACGTTTTGCCCTTCCTTCACGTGCACCTGGCGCACCACCCGGCTCACCTGCGGGCGGATTTCCACCGTGGACAGCGGCACCACGGTGCCGTTGGCCTGTATTTCCACCGCCACGTCCTGCCGCTGCGCGACAGCCAGCCGCACCAGCGGCGG
>JADMIO011560700.1_pt1 | contig 33101 bp, 32 predicted proteins | sample 8958161 | NCBI WGS metagenome assembly JADMIO01 (sample SAMN16585339, study PRJNA669376) | soil metagenome | isolation source: Crop rotation soil | place: USA: Cullars Rotation, Alabama | collected 2011 | reverse complement strand
CCGGGGAAACCGCCAAGAAAAAGCCCGGCGATCGCCGGGCTTTTTCGTTGCGCGATCCGCCCTGGTTACTGCTGGAACGAGATCGTGCGGCGGGTGGTGGTGGCTTCCGCCACCGGCTGGAAGCGCCAGCGCTTGACCGCCGCGGTGGCCTCGCGCTCGAACTCGCGCTGGTACTGGCGTGGTCCGTCGGAACCGACCACGCGGACATTGCCGACGCTGCCGTCGCTGGCCACGGTGAACTCCACCTGCACCGACCCGGTGGCGCCGGCGCGCTGCGCGGCCTGCGGGTAGCGCGGGCCCGGCTGGGCGATCGGGCGCAATTCCGAGGACGCCGCTGCCGGCCGCGCCGGCTGGGCCGCCGGCTGGGCCGCGGCGGCGGCTTGGCGCTGGCGCTCGGCTTCAGCGGCCGCCGCCCGTTGGCGTTCGGCTTCGGCGGCGCGCTGGCGCTCGGCCTCAGCCGCGGCGTTCGAAGGTGCCGGGGCCGCTTGCGTGGCGGCCGGCTGGGCGGCGGCGGCCTGCTGGCGCGCCTGCTCCTGCTGCTTGCGCTGGTCTTCCTCGCGCTTCTTCAGCAACTCTTCCTGGCGCTTGGCTTCTTCCTCGGCGGTCAGCTTCTGGTTCTCGGTGCGCTGGAGGGCCGCGGTCTCGCTGCTGGTGATCGCGGTCTTCAGGCGCGCCAGCGCCGGATGCTGCGCATCCGCCTTCTCGATCAGCGCCGCCAGGCGCTTGGCTTCGGCGAAGTCCTCGCGGGCGATGCCCTGCTCGGTGGCGATCACGGTCATCGGCAGCAGGTCGGTCAGCGCGCTGGACGCCCCCGCGTCCGCCGGCGCCTTGTCGCGCAGGGCCAGGTAGTACTCCATCGCATTGTTGCCGGCCGGCGCGTACAGGCGGTTCTCGCCATAGGCCTTGGCGGCCTCGCTGCGCAACTGGTCCGGGTTCATCGCATTGACCGACGCCGATACCACCGACGCCGCCGTCGGTGCCGGCGCGGCCTGGCCGGCGGCCGGCGCCGCGCCATCGGTCGCCGCGTCCTTCTTGCATGCGCCGAGCGCGCACGTAATCGCCACGGCCAGCGCCAGCGGCGCAAGACCTCGACGCAAATCCATCATTGCAGACATCGTGTTACTCCCCTTGTGATGCACGACGCACCTGACGATAGCACGCGGCAGCAAGGGGCATTTGTCAAGGGGATTCAAGCGTTTGCCGTTATTTCCCGATGCAGAATGCTGCAAAAATGTGACCAAGTAGCGCATCGGACCCCACCCGCCCGCCGATCGCGCCCAGGCTGTCGTGGGCCTGCGCCAGCGCTTCCGCAGCCAGTTCCAGGCGTTCCCGGCCCAGCTCGAGTGCCGCTGCCTCCAGCTGCGCGGCCGCCTCGGCCAACGCCTGGACGTGGCGCGCGCGCGCGGTGAAGGCGCCTTCCATGGCCTCGCCTGCGCCGGACAGGGCGAGCAGCCGTTGGTGCAGGGCCGCCAGTCCCAGCCCGCTGTGCGCCGACACCGCCAGCGCGTCGTCGCCCAATCCAGGCGGCATCGGCAACAGGTCGGCCTTGTTGTGCAGCCACAGGCGCCGCGGCACCCCGACGATCTCGTCCGCCACGGCCCGGCGCCCGGCCTCGGGGTCGCGCGCATCCAGCACCACCAGCGCCAGGTCGGCGCGCTGCAGCTCGGCGCGCGCGCGGCGGATGCCCTCGGCCTCGATCGGATCGAAGGCGTCGCGCAGGCCGGCGGTATCGACCAGGGTCAGTTCGACCCCGTCGATCCGGATCGCTTCCTGCAGCAGGTCGCGGGTGGTCCCGGGCAGTTCGGTGACGATCGCCCGCTCGCTGCCTGCCAGTGCGTTGAGCAGCGAGCTCTTGCCGGCATTCGGCGGGCCGACCAGGACCACGTGCAGGCCATCACGCAGGCTGCGGCCGCGGTCGGCCTCGTGCCGCAGCTGCGCCAACTGCCCGACCGCATCGTCCAGCCTGGCGCGCAGCGCCGCGCCGCCCAGGGTGTCCAGCGATTCGTCGGCGAAGTCGATCGCCGCCTCCACGTGCACCCGGATCGCCAGCACCTGCGCCATCAACGCCTCGACCCGTCGCGAGAACACCCCGTCCAGCGAACGCCGGGCGGCGCGGGCGGCGCGTTCGTCGCCGGCGGCGATCAGGTCGGCGATCGCCTCGGCCTGGGCGAGGTCCAGCTTGCCGTTGAGGAACGCGCGCTGGCTGAACTCGCCGGCCGTGGCCTGGCGCGCGCCCAGCGCGATGCACCGGGCCACCAGCCGGCGCAGCAGCACCGGGCTGCCGTGCGCCTGCAGTTCGACCACGTCCTCGCCGGTGAAACTCGCCCGTGCCTTGAAATGCAGGGCGATGCCGTCGTCGATCGTGCTGCCGTCGGCATCGACGAAGCGGGCGTAGGTGGCGATGCGCGGGGCGAGCGTCCGGCAGGCGATGGCCTCGCCGATCGCGCGCGCCCGCGGTCCCGACAACCGCACGATGCCCACGCCGCCAGCCCCCGCGGCGGTGGCGATCGCGACGATGGTGTCGGTGGCGTCGTTCATGCGCGAATGATGGCATGGCCCGAAAACACGAAGCCCGCCATCAGGCGGGCTTCGGCCGGGACACACGAGGCTCAGGCTTTCGCCGGCGCCTCGGCATAGCGCTTGGTATTCCACCATTGCTGGAGCATGCCCAGCGCGCCGTTGGTGACCCAGTACAGGACCAGGCCGGCCGGGAAGAAGGCGAACATCACCGCCATCACCAGCGGCATCATCTGCATCATCTTCTTCTGCATCGGATCCATGCCAACCATCGGCGTCATCTTCTGGGTCAGCCACATGACCGCGCCGTTGACGATCGGCAGGATGAAGAAAGGATCGCGCGCGGTCAGGTCGTTGACCCAACCCATGATCCACGGCGCCTGGCGCAGTTCCACGCCTTCCAGCAGGACGTAGTACAGGGCCAGGAACACCGGCATCTGGATCAGGATCGGCAGGCAGCCGCCGGCCGGGTTGATCTTCTCCTTCTTGTACAGCTCCAGCATCGCCATCTGGAACTTCTGCTTGTCGTCGCCGTAGCGCTCCTTGAGCTGCTCGATGCGCGGCTGGAACTTGCGCATCTTCGCCATCGACTTGTACTGCGCGGCGGACAGCGGGTACAGCAGCAGCTTGATGACGACCACCAGCAGCACGATCGCCCAGCCCCAGTTGTGAGTCAGCTTGTGCAGCTGGGTCAGCAGCCAGTGGATCGGCTGCGAGAGCGGGGTGAAGTACCCGTAGTCCATCGCCCGCTCCAGGCCGGGCGCGGTCGCTTCCATCTGGTCGGCCAGCTTCGGGCCAACCCAGAGGGTGGCGTCGCTGCCGATGCGCTGGCCGGGCCCCAGGGTCACGTGCGGCCCCAGGGCGTCGACGCGGTACAGCGGCCCGTTGGTGCCCAGCGAGTACAGCGCGCCCTGGTCCTTCTGCGGGATCCAGGCGGCTAGGAAGTAATGCTGCGAGAGTCCGATCCAGCCACCCTTCACTTCCAGGTTGAGCGGGCCATCCTTGGCGAACTTCGGATACTTGCGCTTCTCGTACTTCTCTTCCGGGCTCCACCAGGCGGCGCCGTTGAGGCTGAATGCCTCCGGGTTGGTCATGCCGCTCTTCACCACGGGCGGCACGCGCTCCAGCCGGCGTTCCACGTCGCCGGCCCAGGTTCCGGTGCCGGTGTTGATCAGGTCGTCGCGCACCCGCAGCGCGTAGCTGCCGCGCGGCAGGGTAAACGTGCGGCGCAGCTGCGCGCCCGCCGGCGAGGTCGCGATGAAGCGCGCCTCGACCGCCTGCGCGCCGTCGGCCAGCACGATGTCGCGCGCGCTGCCCTCCGGCTGCAGCACCAGTTCGCGACCATCGCTGCCGCGCCACGCGCTGTGCGCGGCGAAATGGCGGGCCGGGTCGGCATCGAACAGCACCACCGGCGGGCTGCCGGCGTCGCGGGCCTGCTTGTAGCGCAGCAATTCGGCACGGGTAATGTCGCGGCCGTTGAGTTCCAGCGCGAGCACGTCGTTGCGCAGCCGCACCATCGGCAACGCGGCAGTGGCCACCGGCGCCGCGGCCGGCGTCGCACCCGGCACGCTGGCGACCGGGACGCGGGGCGTCGCGGTGCCGGCGGCCTGGGTCCCGGCCGGGATCGCCGGCGCGGGCGCGGCTGCCGCATCGCGTTCCTTGCCCCACTCCATCCACAGGAGGGTGGCGACCATCAGCCAGGCAAGGATCAGGAAGGTACGGGTCTGGGTCATCGGACAGGCTGGCTCACGCCACGCTCAACGCGGGGCTTGGTCGGAGGAAGGAGCGGGGGTCGCGGGCGGCATTGTGCCGACCGGGGACGGGGGGGGCAACGCGCCGGCACGCTGCAGGAGGCGTTCGAAGGCCTCGCGCAACGCTGGGCCATCGGCCTGCGAGGCACCATTGCGGGCAACCACGACGTAGGCACCGCCCGGCAGGCGGGCGCGCAGGTGGCGGAAGGCGTCGCGCAGCGCGCGCTTGATCCGGTTGCGGCCGACCGCGTTCGGATCGACCTTGCGCGATACTGCCAGGCCGAGCCGGGCGGGCCCATCGTCGGCCAACCAGTGCAGGGCCATGCGCGGTTCGGCGGTGCGCCGCCCGCCCTCGAACACCGCGGTGAACTCGGCCTTGGCGCGCACCCGCGCCGCCCGCGGGAAGCGAATCGCGGACACGACGACGCCGGCGTCCTGGGCGGACACCGGCGTCTTGGGCATCGCGGGCACTGTCATGGCGATCCGGCCGCTGGCCGGATGCGCGACCCGGTGGGTCAGACAGTCAGGCGACGACGGCCCTTGGCGCGGCGACGCGCCAGGATCTTGCGGCCGTCGGCAGTCGCCATGCGGGCGCGGAAACCGTGGTCGCGCTTGCGCTTGAGGTTGCTGGGTTGGTAAGTGCGCTTGGTCGCCATGGCGGGCCTGCTTGCTGTTATTCGGCGGAAAAGATTCGGGACTTTAGCGGGAATACCGAGGCACGTCAACGAGTTCCTGCGACACGCGCGAGGCGCCATGGCGGTTTGGTGCCCCGCGGCACGGATGCTACGCTGCCGGCCTCCCGATTTATCCACAGGCGCCGACGCCGCGGCGCCGTCGTCGTCGCCGTTCTCCCGAGACCGCCCCCTGCCATGGATGTCTGGCCTGCCTGCCTGCGTTACCTCGAAGCCGAATTGCCGCCCGAGGATGTCCTGACCTGGCTGAAGCCACTGCAGGCGGACCGCCGCGCCGACGCCCTCGTGCTCTACGCCCCGAACGCCTTCGTCCGCGACGAGGTCCACCGCCGCTACCTGCCGCGGATCCGCGAACTCGCCGCGCATTTCGGCGGGGCGGAGGTCGCCCTGGACATCGGCGCACTGCGCCGCCCGGACCCCGCCATCGCAACGCCCACGCACCCGGCCACCCGGCCGGGCACGGTCGCAACACCGGCCGTCGAGCCCTTCCGCGGCAACCTGGACAGCCACTACACCTTCGACAACTTCGTCGAGGGCCGCAGCAACCAGCTGGCCCGCGCCGCCGCCTGGCATGCCGCGCAGAAGCCCGGCGAGCGAGCGCACAACCCGCTGCTGCTGTATGGCGGCACCGGCCTCGGCAAGACCCACCTGATGTTCGCGGCCGGCAACGAGATGCGCCGGATCAACCCGGCCGCGCGGATCCTCTACCTGCGCTCCAACGAGTTCTACAACGCCTTCTTCCGCGCCCTGCAGGAGAAGACCGCCGACCAGTTCAAGCGGCAGTTCCAGCAGATCGACGCGCTGCTGATCGACGACATCCAGTTCTTCGCCGGCAAGGACCGCACCCAGGAGGAGTTCTTCCACACCTTCAACGCGCTGTTCGACGGCCGCCAGCAGATCATCCTGACCTGCGACCGCTACCCGCGCGAGGTCGACGGACTGGAGCCGCGGTTGAAGTCGCGGCTGGGCTGGGGCCTGTCGGTGGCGATCGACCCGCCCGATTTCGAGACACGCGCGCAGATCGTGCTGAGCAAGGCGCGCGAACGCGGCGCGCTGGTCCCGGACGACGTCGCCCAGCTGATCGCCAAGAAGATGCGCAGCAACGTGCGCGAACTGGAGGGCGCGATCAACAAGCTGACCGCCCAGGCCGGCCTGCTCGGCCGCCCGGTGACCATGGAATTCGCCCAGGAAACCCTGCGCGACCTGTGGCGGGCGCAGCAGCAGGCGATCAGCATCGCCAACATCCAGAAGGCCGTGGCAGACTACTACGGGTTGCAATTGAGGGAGATGCTCGGCAAGAAGCGAACCCGTTCGCTGGCACGTCCCAGGCAGGTCGCGATGGCATTGGCCAAGGAACTGACCGAACACAGCCTGCCGGAGATCGGCGTGGCGTTCGACGGTCGCGACCACACGACCGTGCTGCATGCCTGCCGGCAGATCCGCCACCTGATGGAAAGCGACGGCAAGCTGCATGAGGACTGGGACAAGCTCATCCGCAAACTCAGTGAGTAGGCGATGGCCGCAAACCCGGTGGGCGACGACGGGACAAGCTGTGGATAACCCGGAACGGAAATCGCAGCCACGAAGTTACCCACAGCTTGTCCAGCACTTGCACGACAGTTTTCCCGCCGGTTTGAGTTGAATATTCGTCTTCATATTCAATGACTTGGAGCGGTTACCCCACGATTTTCGCGCTACCAGCACCACCTGCTTTCAAGTTTTATCCATAGATCTTCAAGAGCGGTTCCGAGCCATCGGGCCGTCCCAGAACGAACAAAGGGGCAAGGGGTTCACATGCGGTTTTCCCTGCAACGCGAAGTCCTGCTCAAGCCATTGGCGCAGGTGGTGAACGTGGTCGAGCGTCGGCAAACCCTGCCGGTGCTGGCCAACCTGCTGGTCAAGGTGCGAGAGGGCCAGTTGTCGCTGACCGGCACCGACCTCGAGGTCGAGATGGTCGCGCGGACCGCGGTCGACGATGCGCAGGACGGGGAAACCACCATCCCGGCGCGGAAGCTGTTCGAGATCGTGCGTGCCCTGCCGGATGGCAGCAAGGTCACGATCACCCAGCAAGGCGACAAGATCACCGTGCAGGCCGGGCGCAGCCGGTTCAGCTTGGCCAGCCTGCCGGCCAACGATTTCCCCTCGATCGACGAGTTCGAAGCCACCGAACGGGTCAATGTGCCGGAGGCCGGCCTGAAGGAACTGATCGAACGTACCGCGTTCGCGATGGCCCAGCAGGACGTGCGCTATTACCTCAACGGCCTGCTGTTCGACCTGCGCGACACGACCCTGCGCTGCGTCGCCACCGACGGGCATCGCCTTGCCCTGTGCGAAACCGCATTGGACGGCGGCAGTGGCAGCAAGCGCCAGATCATCGTGCCGCGCAAGGGCGTGCAGGAGCTTCAGCGCCTGCTCGAAGGCGGCGACCGCACGCTCGACCTGGAGCTCGGCAAGGGCCACATCCGGGTGAAGCGCGACGACGTGACGTTTACCAGCAAGTTGATCGATGGCAAGTTCCCGGATTACGAAGCGGTGATCCCGATCGGCGCGGACCGTGAGGTCAAGGTCGACCGTGAAGCCCTGCGCGCGGCCCTGCAGCGTGCCTCGATCCTCTCCAATGAGAAGTACCGCGGCGTGCGCGTCGAGGTGTCCCCCGGCCTGCTCAAGATCAGCGCGCACAACCCCGAGCAGGAAGAAGCGCAGGAAGAACTCGAGGCGGATACCCGGGTCGACGGCCTGGCCATCGGTTTCAATGTCAATTATCTCCTGGATGCGCTCGGTGCCCTGCGCGATGAACACATCCTGCTGCTGCTGCGCGATGCGAATTCCTCCGCGCTCGTGCGTGGCGCGGAGCACCAGCACGCCCGCCACGTGGTGATGCCGCTGCGGCTCTGACCGGATGCCGGATCTCCCGATGCGGCAGCCCGTGTTCCACGTGGAACACTCGAGACGACGCCCGGCCCAGTCCGGGCGTCGTTGTTTGCGCGTCCCCAAGGCAATCCCGTGCTGATCCGGAAACTGCATGTCCAGGGCCTGCGGCGGCTGGTCGATGTCGACATGCGGCCGGGAGCCGGGTTCAACCTGATCACCGGCGACAACGGCAGCGGCAAGACCAGCCTCCTCGAGGCCACGCACGTGATGGCACATGGGCGCAGTTTCCGTGGCCGGATACGGGATGGACTGATCCGCGGCGGTGAATCGGCGCTACAGGTGTTCCTGGAGTGGGAACAGCCGGGCCAACCTGATCGTCGAGCAGGCCTTCGGCATTCCGGAGGTGCATGGGAAGCCCGTCTGGACGGAAGCCACGTCAGCCAGCTGGGTGAATTGTGCGAAGCGCTGGCGGTGGTCACCTTCGAACCCGGCAGCCACGCATTGGTCGATGGCAGCAGCGAGGGGCGCCGGCGCTACCTCGACTGGGGCTTGTTCCACGTGGAACGCAGCGATGCGGGTGGCGATTTCCTCTCGCTCTGGCGTCGCCACGCGCGTGCACACAAGCAGCGAAATGCATTGCTGAGGCAGGGGCGGGCAGACGCCCAGCTGGATGCGTGGGAACACGAGCTGGCGCAGGCCGGCGAGGCAATCACCCTGCAGCGCGAGGCCTACGTGGCGCGCTTGCAGCCGCATATCGATGCCTTGATCGCGGAGATCCTGCCGGCAGCAGGTTCCGCCATCCTGTCCCTGCAGCCCGGCTGGCGACGCCACGAACTGGGCCTCGCCGATGCCCTCCTGCTTGCCCGCGAGCGTGACATTGCGCAGGGCCACACCACGCTGGGTTCGCATCGCGCAGACCTCAGGCTCGAGTTCCGCGACCTGCCGGGTCGTGAGGGGTTGTCGCGCGGGCAAACCAAGCTCGCGGCACTGGTCCTGCTGCTGGCCCAGGCCTCGCACCTGGCGGCTCACGCGGGGCACTGGCCGGTGCTGCAACTGGACGACCTGGCCTCGGAGCTTGATCGCCATCATCAACGGCGCGTGTTGCAGGTCTTGGCCGACAGTGGCGCCCAGGTCTTTGTGACAGGCACCGATCCCATCGACGCACTCGCCGCGCTGGACATGCCTTGTGCGAGGTTCCACGTGGAACACGGGGTAGTGGCGCGGCTCGCCTGACGCCATTCGGCGTCGTGGGGGCGCGATTGTTATACTCACGGTTCCTATAGCTAATGTGTCACGGCGCGTTTCCCACGCGCCGCGGGAGACGAACGCGTCGATGTCGAACAACGAGTCCACCCCGGGCCAGGTGCCCGAAGCCAGCCTGCCGGCCAAGCCACTGACCAGCGGGGTCTACGACGCCAGCAGCATCACCGCGCTCGAAGGGCTGGAAGCCGTCCGCAAGCGCCCGGGCATGTACATCGGCAACGTCAACGACGGTTCCGGCCTGCACCACATGGTGTTCGAAGTCGTCGACAACGGCGTGGACGAGGCGCTGGCCGGCCACGCCGACGCGGTGCTGGTGACCATCCACGACGACGGCTCGGTGTCAGTCTGGGACAACGGCCGCGGCATCCCGGTGGGGAGGCACGCCAAGGAAAGCGAAAAGCAGGGTCGCGACATTTCCGCCGCCGAGGTGGTGATGACCGTGCTGCATGCCGGCGGCAAGTTCGACGACAACAGCTACAAGGTCTCCGGCGGCCTGCATGGCGTGGGTGTATCGGTGGTCAACGCCCTGTCCGAGAAACTGCTCCTCGACATCTGGCGGGACGGCTACCACTACCAGCAGGAATATCGCCACGGCGAGCCGGTGTATCCGCTGAAGCAACTCGAGGCGTCGGACAAGCGGGGCACCGAGGTCCGCTTCTGGCCATCGGTGACGGCGTTCAACGACAACGTCGAATTCCATTACGACATCCTCGCGCGCCGCCTGCGCGAACTTTCCTTCCTGAATTCCGGCGTCAAGATTGAACTGGTCGATGAGCGCCCGGACGGCAAGCACGACGTGTTCGAGTACGAGGGCGGCATCCGCAGCTTCGTCGAGCACCTGGCCCAGCTGAAGACCCCGCTGCACCCCAATGTGATCTCGATCTCCGGCGAACAGGACGGCATCGTCGTCGATTGTGCCGTGCAGTGGAGCGATTCGTACCAGGAAACGATGTACTGCTTCACCAACAACATCCCGCAGAAGGACGGCGGTACCCACCTGACCGGCTTCCGCGCCGCGCTGACCCGCACCCTGACCCGGTACATCGAGCAGAGCGGCATCGCCAAGCAGGCCAAGGTGTCGATGTCCGGCGACGACATGCGCGAAGGCATGATCGCGGTGCTGTCGGTGAAGGTGCCGGACCCAGGTTTTTCCTCGCAGACCAAGGAAAAGCTGGTCACCGAGCCGGTGCGCGCGGTGGTCGATGCGGTGTTCGCCGCCAAGCTCGAGGAATTCCTGCAGGAAAACCCCAACGAAGCCCGCGCCATCGCCGGCAAGATCGTCGATGCCGCGCGGGCCCGCGAAGCCGCGCGCAAGGCGCGTGACCTGACCCGCCGCAAGGGCGCGCTGGACATCGCCGGCCTGCCGGGCAAGCTGGCCGACTGCCAGGAAAAGGACCCGGCGCTGTCGGAGCTGTTCATCGTCGAGGGCGACTCCGCCGGCGGCTCCGCCAAGCAGGGCCGCAACCGCAAGACCCAGGCGATCCTGCCGCTCAAGGGCAAGATCCTCAATGTCGAGCGCGCGCGCTTCGACCGCATGCTGGCCAGCGCCGAAGTGGGCACGTTGATCACCGCGCTGGGCACCGGCATCGGCAAGGACGAGTACAACCCGGACAAGCTGCGCTACCACCGCATCATCCTGATGACCGACGCCGACGTCGACGGCAGCCACATCCGCACCCTGCTGCTGACCTTCTTCTACCGGCAGATGCCGGAGCTGATCGAGCGCGGGCACATCTATATCGGCCTGCCGCCGCTGTACAAGATCAAGCAGGGCAAGAACGAGCTGTACCTGAAGGACGACGCGGCGCTGGACGCCTACCTGGCCGGCAATGCGGTGGAGGGCGCGCAACTGGTGCCGGCGGCGAACGAACCGGCGATCGACGGCGCTGCGCTGGAATCGTTGCTGCTGGTGTTCGCGCGCGCGCGCGAGGCCATCGCCCGCAACGCGCATCGCTTCGATCCGATCGTGCTGGAATCGCTGATCGACTTCACCCCGCTGGATGCCGCCTCGCTGGCCGCGCACACCGACGACGCCCGTGAACTCGATGCACTGGCCGCACGGCTCAACCGCGGCGGACTGGGCAAGCCGCGCTATGCGCTTCAGCTGCAGCCTGCCAACGAAACGCGCCCTGCCGCCCTGCTGGTCATCCGCCGCCACATGGGCGAGGAACTGACCCAGGTGCTGCCGCTGTCCACGTTCGAGCACGGCGAACTCAAGCCGCTGCGCGAAGCCGCCGCCATGCTGCACGGCCTGGTCCGCGAGGGCGCGCAGATCGTGCGCGGCAGCCGCGCCCAGGCGATCGCCAGTTTCGCCGAAGCGCAGGCCTGGTTGCTGGAGGAAGCCAAGAAGGGCCGCCAGATCCAGCGCTTCAAGGGCCTGGGCGAGATGAACCCGGAACAGTTGTGGGACACCACGGTGAACCCGGATACCCGCCGCCTGCTGCAGGTCAGGATCGAGGATGCGGTGGCTGCCGACGCCATCTTCAGCACCCTGATGGGCGACGTGGTCGAGCCGCGCCGGGAATTCATCGAAGACAACGCGCTGAAGGTGTCCAACCTCGACGTCTGACCGCCGCCATTGCCCTTGACGCGGTTTTCAGGCCCCCCTGCCTAAAACGGTCGTCTCCCAACGGAAACGAAGGCAATGAAGACGAAGACGTTCCTGGCCGGTTTGCTGGCCACCGCCCTGGTGGCGGCCTGCGCAACCACCACCTCGCCGACCGGCCGGACCCAGTACGTCGGCGGCGTGTCGCAGGCGCAGTTGAACCAGCTTGGCGAGCAGGCCTTCGCCGAGGCGAAGCAGAAGACCCCGCAATCGCGGGACGCCCGCCAGGTGGCCTACGTGGGCTGCGTGGTCGACGCGGTCGCACGGCAACTGCCCGCGCCGTGGAACCGGCAACGCTGGGACTACGCGCTGTTCGAGAACAACGAAGCCAACGCCTGGGCGCTGCCGGGGGGCAAGGTCGGTGTGTACACCGGCATCTTCAAGGTCGCCACCAACCAGGACCAGCTGGCAGCCGTGGTCGCGCACGAGATCGGCCACGTCATCGCGCGGCACCACGACGAGCGCATCACCCGCCAGCTTGGCGCGGCAGGTGCGGTCCAGTTGCTCGGCGCGCTCGCCGGCGACTATGGCCAGCTGGCCACGCAGGGTGGCAGCGTGCTTGCACAGGCTGGCTTCCTGCTGCCGAATTCGCGCGCGCAGGAAACCGAGGCCGACGTGGTTGGCCAGGACATCATGGCCCGCGCCGGTTTCGACCCGCGGGGCGCGGTGGCGTTGTGGCGGAACATGTCGGCGGCCGGTGGTGCGCGCTCCCCGGAGTGGCTGTCCACCCACCCCGATCCCGCTTCGCGCCTGCGCGAGCTCGAGTCCCGTGCCGACACGCTGTTGCCGACCATGCAGGCTGCGCGGAGCGCCGGCAAGACCCCCCGTTGCCAATGATTTAACGCGTTCTGGGCGCATCATTCCGGCACGGTTCAAGTGCCGGACTTTCTGCTAGGGTGCGACCCCTGCCGCATCCCGCAGCCCCTTTCTCGTTCGAGGTTTGCCATGAAGCCGACTCTCCGCCCGCTTGCCACGGCCATCGCCGCGGCGCTCGCCCTTGCCCTGCTGGCGCCCGCCGCCAATGCCCAGCAAGATCCCACGGCGACCACCCGCACCAAGACCATGCGCGAACAGCGTGCCGAACGCATGGCGGAACTGGGCAAGGGCAAGGAAGACGCCAAGCAGGCGGAGGACAAGCCGGCGGCCTATCCGAACGCAACCCGGACCCAACCCGACGCCAAGTCCAGCGGCAAGATGATCAAGAACCTGCAAGGCTTGCAGGAGTTGTTCGAAAAGCAGGACATGGCCGGGGTGATCGCCCGGGCCGAGGAAATCGTGGCGATGCCGTCCGCGAACGCCTACGACAAGTCGTTCGCGTATTCGCTGGCCGCCAATGCCGCCGCCGACCAGGACGACCAGGCGAAGGCGGCCGAGTATTTCCGCAAGGCCGTGGACGCGAACGGACTCGACAACGACAGCCACTACACCACCATGTTCAACCTGGCGGTGATCCAGTTCGGCCTGGAGAAGTACGCAGAGGCACTGGCGACCGTGGATCGTTTCCTGGCCGAATCCAAGTCGGAGAAGCCCGAGCACCAGTCCTTCCGCGCCGGGATCCTGGCCAACCTGGAACGCCATGAGGAGGCGGCGGCGATCTACAAGGACCTCATCGCGAAGAACCCGAACGACAAGCGGATCCTGATGAATGCCGTGGCGGCCCTGCAGAACGCTGACAAGCAGGAGCAGGCCAACGCCTTGCTCGAGGACGCCTACAAGCGCGGCATGCTGACCGAGAGTCGCGAGTTGCGGGCCTTGTACATCGGCTACATGAATGCCTCGCGCTGGGAGGAGACGCAGAAGGTGATCGACGCCGGCGTGAGCAAGGGCGTGCTGCAGCCAGGGCCCGACCTGGCCCGCGACTACCAGATCCTCGCCCAGAACGCCTATGCCGACGACAAGATCGCGCTGGCGATCGACCTGTACGGAAAGGCCGCGCCGATGGCCGCGGATGGCGAAGCCTACCTCAACCTGGCGAAGGTCCTCGAGTACAGCGGCAAGAAGGCCGAGGCGAAGGCGGCAGCGCAGAAGGCGCTGGACAAGGGCATCAAGAAACCGGAAGAGGCGAAGGGCATCCTCGCGCGCTGAGACGCGGTGCGCAGAAATCCACCTGCACCACAGCCCGGGCTTGGAACAAGCGCAGGCGATTGGTATAGACTAGGTGGTTCCTGCGGCCCGGGTGCCGCACGTTGTCGCCCCGGTCGACCAGGCCGGGGTTTCCCACTTCCAGAGCCGTCCGCATGACGCAAGATCTCGCCAACACCGAGAAGAATGACGACCGCGAAGGCGGTTTGAGCTGGCCGCGCATCATGGGGATCAGCTTCGCGATCGCCCTGCATGCGGCGGCCCTGCTGCTGTTGCTTGCGCCGATTTCGCCGCCAGCCCAGGACGTCGAGGAAGAGGATGTGGTCAACGTCACCTTCATCGAACCACCCCCGCCGCCCCCGCCGCCGCCGCCGCCGCCGCCCGAGCAGCCGAAGCCGCTGACCCCGCCCAAGACGCTCGCGCCGCCGCGCGCCAGCCCGGTGCCCCCGCCGCCGGAAGACCCGCCGGTCGTGTTCAACGACCCCAGCCCGATGGACGTGCAGGCACCGCCACCGTCACCGCCCGCGCCGCCCAGCTCGGTCCCGGACATCGGCTCCAGCGTGGACGCCTCGTCGCGCGCGATGAATCCGCCCGCCTATCCGCGTGAAGAAGCGCGCCGCGGTGTTGAAGGCACCACCGTCCTCATCGTCAGCATCGACGCCAATGGCGGCGTGCTGGATGTCGAAGTGGAACGCACCAGCGGCAACCGCAACCTTGACCGCGAAGCGGTCAAGGCCGCCCGGCGCTGGCGCTTCAACCCTGAAGTGCGCGATGGCAAGAAAGTGTCCAGTCGCGTCCGCGTCCCGGTCGAATTCAAGCTCAACTGATTTCCAGGTTCCACCCGTTCCAGCGTTGACGTAGTCCCTTTCGCACAACCCCATCCACGACATCCAAAGGTAAGCGTATGTTGCAAGAAACGACTGCTGCCGCACCTGCCGCCGCCGGAGGCAACAACGCCGCCGCGCTTCAGCAGATGGGCTTCGATCACCTCATCACCCAGCTCGACGCCGTCGGCTGGATCGTCTTCGTCACCCTGATGGTGATGTCGCTGATGTCGTGGTATTGGATCATCATCAACTTCGTCAAGAACATCCGCCTGCGCGGACGCGGCGACAACGTGGTCGGCACGTTCTGGGAAACCCCGAACGCGCAGGACGCGATCCGCTTCATGGAAGAGCAGCCGAAGTCCGAGCCGTTCTCCAAGATCGCCCTCGATGCGGCCCAGGCCGCCGCGCACCACCAGCGCCACGATGGTTCGCGCCTCGCCGAGTCGCTGAACCGCTCCGAGTTCGTCGATCGCGCCCTGCGCCAGGCCGTGACCCGCGAATCGTCGGGCCTCGAGAACGGCCTGACCGTGCTCGCCACCGTCGGTTCGACCGCGCCGTTCGTCGGCCTGCTCGGTACCGTGTGGGGTATCTACCGCGCGCTGATCAAGATCGGTGCCTCGGGCGACGCCTCCATCTCGGCGGTGGCCGGTCCGGTGGGTGAAGCCCTGATCATGACCGCGATCGGTCTGTTCGTGGCGATCCCGGCGGTGCTTGCGTACAACTTCTTCGTGCGCCTGAACCGCGTGACCAACAGCCAGTTCGACACCTTCGCGCACGACCTGCACGACTTCTTCGCCACCGGCTCGCGCGTCGGCGAAATTGCCGGCAAGCGTTGATCTCGCGCGCGTTCTGACGGAGCACCACGATGGCCTTCAGTTCCGGTAACGACAGCGGCGGCCCGATGGCTGAAATCAACGTCACGCCCCTCGTGGACGTGATGTTGGTGCTGCTGATCATCTTCATGATCACCACTCCGTTGATGAACCATAAGGTCAAGGTGCAGCTGCCGGAAGCGGTGCTGGACAAGAAGCCTGACGACAAGCCGGGGCTGAAGACCCCGCCGGTCACCATCGCGGTGACCGAGCGCGGCGAGCTGTTCTGGAACGACGAACCGTCGACCCGCCAGCTGATCGAGAGCAAGCTCTCGGTCGAGGCGCAGAAGGATCCGCAGCCTGTCGTCAACATCCGCGCCGACAAGACCACCAAGTACCGGTTGGTCAACGACGTGGTGAAGGTGGCTCAGGCCCAGGGCATGCGCAAGGTCGGGTTCGTGACGACCCCGCCGAAGAAGAACATCTGAGGTAGACAGTCATGGCATTCAGTTCCAGCGGCGGTTCCGGCCCACTCGCCGACATCAACGTCACTCCCCTGGTGGACGTGATGCTGGTGTTGCTGATCATCTTCATGGTGACCATGCCGATCCAGTCGGTGCCGGTCGATGTCGACCTGCCGCAGAAGACGCTCAATCCGCCGCCTCAGCCGAAAGAGCCGCCGGAGCCGATCAGCTTGCGCATCGATGCCGCCGGCCAGGTGTTCTGGAACAACACGCCGACACCGGTGAACGCATTGCAGACGATGATGAAGACCGAAGTCGACCGCGACCCGAACAACCAGCCCACGCTGGAGATCGACACCAGCGACGACGCCGACTATGGCGTGCTGGCCAAGGTCCTGGCCGCGGCCAAGAATGCGGAAATGGTCAAGATCGGCTTCGTCCAGAACTGAGTTCCGAACAATTCCCTGCTCCGGGCTCCGGAGCACGTCGTGGATGACGACGCCGCCCGTGAGGGCGGCGTTTTTTTTGCGCCGAGTTCCACCGCCAACGCGGCGGGATGCTCGGGACGCGTTCCCCCGACTTGACGCCGTGGCGTGCCGGGTGCAGCGTGGAGGCGGGCATCGGGCCCGTAGGAGGTGTCGCATGACCGCTTCCGTGTTTGCTCGACCGCAGCCGCAAGCCGCTGCGATGGCTGGCATCAACATCACGCCATTGGTCGACGTGATGCTGGTCCTGCTGGTGATCTTCATGGTCACCATGCCGATCCGCAGCGAATCGATCGACCTGCGCCTGCCTGGCGTCGCACCGCCCCCACCGACCCCGCTACCGGAGCCGGTGCAACTGCAGGTGCAGGCCGATGGCAGCGCATTGCTCGACGGCGTGCGCATCGAACTGCCGGCGCTTGCCGAGGAACTGCGCGCCCAGCATGCGCAGGCACCCAAGGCCGGATTGTCGCTGGATGGCAGTGGCGACGCGGAGTACCGGGCGTTCGCGTTCGCCCTGGCCGCCGCCCGCAACGCGGGTTACCGGGACATCGCGATCAGGCGTTGACGCGGCCAGCCGCCGCCGCATCGACGATGCGGCGGTAGGCGCGGACCGTCGCGTCCAAGCCGGCGTAGAGGGCTTCGCCGATGAGGGCGTGGCCGATCGACACTTCCAGCACGCCGGGAACCTGCGCCAGGAAGTCCGCCAGGTTCGCCTGGTTGAGGTCGTGCCCGGCATTGACGCCCAACCCGGCCGCCTGCGCGCGCCGCGCCGTGGCCGCCGCCCCGTGCAACGCCGCATCGGCATCGCCGCAGGCGAACGCCTCGGCGAATGGGCCGGTGTACAACTCGACGCGATCGGCACCGGCGTCCGCCGCGCGGCCAACCAGCGGGTCGCCGACATCGACGAATACGCTGACCCGGCATCCCAAGGCCTTGTAGGCGTCGACCAGCTCGCCCAGCGCATCGCCGTCGCCGGTGAAGTCGAAGCCGTGGTCGGAGGTCAGCTGGCCATCCCCGTCCGGCACCAGGGTGACCTGGGTCGGTCGTACGGCGTCGCACAGTGCCAGCAGGCCGGGATAACCGGGCCGCGGCGGGGCGAACGGATTGCCTTCCACGTTGAATTCGACGCCACGCGACCGGCATAGCGCGCCGAGCGCATGCACATCGTCTTCGCGGATGTGGCGGGCGTCGGGGCGCGGGTGCACGGTCAGGCCATGCGCGCCGGCATCCAGGCAGGCGATCCCCGCGCGCACCACGTCGGGTTCGCCGCCGCCACGCGAATTGCGCAGCACCGCGATCTTGTTGAGGTTGACGCTGAGCGCGGTCATGCGGAGGGTGCGGCCCAATGCAGGACCGCGGTCAGTCCGTGCCGCCCTGGTTGGCCGCGGCCTTGCGGGCTTCGGCCTGTTCGCGCAGCCGGCGCAACTCGGCGGGGTCGATCATCATCGAGACGTCGCGCTCCTGGCTGGTGACCCGCGCGGAATACATCGCCGCCAGCCACAGGCCGAACAGCACCAGCGCCACCAGCCAGCACAGCACCATGACCACCGAGTTGGTGGTCAGGAACGACAGCACCAGCAGGGCGAAGCCGATCAGCAAGAACAGCCAGTGCATGCGCGCGCTCCGGGCGGGAAGGAGCCAGTTTACCGCCAGCGGTCACCGCGGCGACAAGCGCCGGCGCTAGAGCAGCGGGGCGATCAGCCGCGCCAGCGCCTCCGGCAGGCGTGCGGCCAGCAGGGGTCGCGCGCGGTCGTTTCGCACGCGCGGGGCGGAGGCGAAGTCGCGTTCGATGACCTGCGCCAGTTCGGCGGCCACGCCGGTGTCCTCGAACAGCAGCGAGGCCTCGAAGTTCAGGCGGAAGCTGCGATGGTCGAAATTGGCGGTGCCGATGATCGCCAGCTGGTCGTCGACCAGGAGTGCCTTGGTATGCAGCATGCGCGGGCCGTATTCGTACACCTTGACCCCTGCCGCCAGCAGCTCGTCGAAGTAGGAGCGCACGCACCAGGTCACCAGCCGGCTGTCGCTCATCTTCGGCACCAGCAGGCGCACGTCCAGCCCACCCAGCGCGGCCGAGGTCAGCGCCATCATCGCCGCCTCGCCGGGGACGAAGTAGGGCGTGGCCAGCCACACCCGCTTGCCGGCCGAGTGGATCGCGCCGACATGCAGGCGGTGGATCGCCTCCCATGGCGAATCCGGTCCCGAACTCAACAGCTGCGCGCGGATCGGCCCCGGCGCCGGCTGCGGCATCGCCCGGGCCACGTCGCCGACGAAGTCGCGGGACTCGGTGGCGTACGCCCAGTCCTCGACGAAGATCTCCTGCAGGGCGCGGACCACGTCGCCCTCGACCCGCAGGTGGAGGTCTCGGTAGGCATCCGCGCGCAGGCGTTCGTCTTCTTCGTCGGTGATGTTGATGCCGCCCAGGAAACCGACGGCGCCGTCGATCACCACGATCTTGCGGTGCGTGCGCAGGTTCACCCACGGCCGCTTCCACAGCGTCCAGGGTTGCGACGGGTGGAACCACGCCAGTTCGCCGCCGGCCTCGACCAGCGGCGCGAAGAAGCGCGGCTTGGCCCGCTTGGAACCCATCGCGTCCAGCAGCAGGCGCACCTTGACCCCGGCGCGGGCGCGCTCGACCAAGGCGTCGCGCAGGGCCGTGCCGGTCCGGTCCGGGCAGTAGATGTAATACTCGAGATGGATGTGGTCGCGGGCCGCGCCGATCGCCTCCAGTAGCGCGGGATACTTGCTGCCGCCATCGACCAGCAGGCGGGCGGTGAGGGCGGTGGTCGGTGCCAGCCCGGTGGTGGCGTGGGCCAGCGTGCGCAGTTCCATGCTGTCATCGCCCGGCCCTTCCTGCCCGTGCGCCAGCGAGGCACGATGGCGCAACCGGCGCGCGCGATGGCGGGTGATCTTCTGCGGGCCGAGCAGGTAATAGATGGCGAAGCCGATGTACGGCAGCGCGGCCAGGCTGACCAACCAGCTCAGGGTGGCTGCGGGCTCGCGCTTCTGCAGCACGATCCACAGGCCCAGCCAGACCAGGTAGAGGATCCAGCCCGCGGTCAGCCAGGCACGGATATGCGGAATGGCCCAGAACGCGTGCCAGGCCTGAACCAGTTCAGCCATCGATACTCCCCGTCGCGGGGGTTGCGACACCGACAGGGTAGGGTGGAACGATGGCGATTACACGTGACGAGGGCCGGCCCGGGGACGATGCGCGCCGCGCGCTGGCGCCCACCAAGGGCCGCGGCGCGGCGTCGCGCGTGGCCGGGCGCTTCGAGAAGCGCGAGGTACGCGGCGAAGATGACGGCTGGGGTTCGGTATACGACGGCATGGAGGATGCGCCGTCGCCCCGCACGCAGGTGTCGATCGAGCGTGCGCGCAGCATCATCAGCCGAAACCAGTCGCCGGACATCGCGTTCTCGCAATCGGTGAACCCGTACCGCGGCTGCGAGCACGGCTGCGTGTACTGCTTCGCGCGACCCTCGCATGCCTACCTCGACCTGTCGCCCGGGCTCGACTTCGAAACACGGTTGTTCGCGAAAGCCAATGCGCCGGAGTTGCTGCGCGCGGAACTCGCGAAGCCCGGCTACGTCCCCGCGCCGATCGCGCTTGGCATCAATACCGACGGCTGGCAGCCGATCGAGCGCCGCCACGGCATCAGCCGCGCCTGCCTGGAGATCCTGCTGGAGACGCGGCATCCGCTCAGCATCGTCACCAAGGGCAGCGCCCTGCTGCGCGACCTGGACCTGCTCGCGGCGCTGGCCAGGCACGGCTTGGCGAACGTCTTCGTCTCGATCACCTCGCTGGACAACACCCTGTCGTCGAAACTCGAGCCGCGCGCCGCCGCGCCACACACCAGGCTGAAGATGCTCGCCGCGCTGCGCGAGGCAGGCGTGCCCGCCGGCGTGATCGTGGCGCCGGTGATCCCGATGATCACCGACATGCAGCTGGAGCAGATCCTGGAGGCCGCGCGCGACGCGGGCGCGCAATCGGCGAGCTACGTCCTGCTGCGGCTGCCGCACGAGTTGAAGGACGTCTGGCGCGAATGGCTGCAGCTGCACTATCCGGAGCGCGCCGGGCATGTGATGAGCCTGGTCCAGCAGATGCGTGGCGGCAAGGATTACGACAGCACGTTCGGCAGCCGCATGCGTGGGCAGGGGCCGTTCGCGGACCTTGTCGCGATGCGCTTCGCCAAGACCCGCAAGCGCCTGGGGTTCGAGGGCCTGCCGCCGTTGCGCACGGACCTGTTCCTGGCACCCAGGAAACCCTCACCGCAGGGCTCGTTGTTCTGACCTCACGCCGCAGGAATGTGTCGGCAGGCCCGATGCCGGGGATTGCGGAAAGCGCGCCAGGGGTGAGCGCGCTTTGCCTGCATCGCATGCGATGCAAGCGCGCAAATCGGCACGCTATGCCGAGCCGGGCCGTGGAGCGGCCGCGCGGCAGCGCCTCGAACAGGAGGTTCGCAGGAACAGAAGAGCGAGTCCCGCTATCGGGATTGCTGCGATGGCCCCGCGATGCTGCCTCAACGCTCCGGCAGCGGAATCCGTTCCACATCGTCGCCCGGGATCAACCCGAAGCGGCCTTCGTCCCAGTCGTGCTTCGCTTGCTCGATGCGCTCCTTCGACGACGACACGAAGTTCCACCACATATGGCGCGGGCCATCCAGTGGCTCGCCGCCCAGCAGCATCGCCTTCACTGGCGTCTTCGCGCGCAACACGTGGCGCACGCCTCGGTCGAACACCAGCAGGTGCTTGTCGGGGATATCGGTGCCGTCGAGTTGCGCCTCGCCTTCGAGCACGTAGAGCGCGCGTTCGACTGCCTCCGGCGCGAGTTCGAGTTCGGCATCCGCTGCCAGGTCGACCGCGACGTTCCACGTGTCGGCGAACACCTTGACCGGCGATTCCAGGCCAAAGGCGCGCCCGGCGATGACGCGCAACAGGCTCCCGGCGTGATCGCGCTGCGGCAAGGTCGATGCGGCGTGGTGGCGGAACGAGGGTTCGACCTCGGCATCCGGCTGCGGCAACGCCACCCAGGTCTGCATGCCGTGCAGCGGAAAGCCGGTTTCGCGCAGGTTCGGCGGCGTGCGTTCGGAGTGGGCGATGCCGCGGCCGGCGGTCATCCAGTTCACGTCGCCGGGCAGGATGTCCTGCAGGCTGCCGAGGGTGTCGCGATGGCGCATCCCGCCCGACCACAGGAAGGTGACCGTGGCCAGGCCGATATGCGGATGCGGACGCACGTCCACGCCGTGCCCGGCCTCGAAATGGGCGGGCCCCATGTGGTCGACGAACACGAACGGACCGACGCTGCGCGCCTGCAGCGAAGGCAGCGCGCGGCGGACCTGGAAGCCGCCGAGGTCGTGCACGCGGGGTGGGACCAGGATCGTCATCGCGAGGCTCCGTGGTTCATTGCAGGGTTGGCCAAAGCGGTCCGCCCAGCCACAGCCAGCGCGCCATCCACGCACTGACCAGGGCGATCGCCACGGTCAGCGGCAGGCCGATGCGCAGGAAATCGCCGAACCGGTATTGGCCGGGTCCGAGGATCAGCAGGTTGCCGTGGTGGCCGATCGGGGTGAGGAAGGCGACCACCGCGCCCAGAGCCGTGCACACCACGAACGGCGTCGGCGGCAGGTCGAGCAATTGCGCAAGCGAAATCGCCACCGGGCCCAGCAGGGCGGTGGTGGCGGCATCGCTCATCACCTGGGTCAGCAGCGCGGCCACGCCGAACATGACCAGCAGGATGAGGAGGGGGGGCCACTGCGCGACCAGGTGCGACAGGCCCTGCGCCAGCAGGTCGGCGGTGCCGGTTTGCTCCATGGCGATGCCGAGCGGGATCACCCCGGCGATCATCACGAAGATGCGCACGTCGATCCCGCGATAGGCCTGCTCGATGTCCACGCAGCGCGTCACCACCATCGCCACCGCGCCCAGCAGGAAGGCCAGCGGCGCCGGCAGCCATTCGGTCGCCGCGGCCAGGATCGTGAGCCCGAGGATCGTCAACGCCAGCGGCGCGCGCAGGCGGCGCTTCGCTTCGCCGGCGAACGGCACCAGCATCAGGAACCCGTGGTGGGCCGCGAGCTCGGCGAATCGCGAGGGCCGGCCCCAGAGCACGAGCAAATCGCCTTCGCGCAGGCGTGCGTCGGAGAGCCGGTCCGCCATCTCCGCGCCGCGCCGCCACAACCCGGCGATCACCGCGTGGAAATGCCGCGAGAAATCCAGTTCGCGGATGCTGCGGCCGATGAACTCCGAGCCGGGCGCGACCACCGCCTGGACCAGCTGCGGGTCGCCTTCCCCCTCCAGCTGTTCGCCGAAGCGGGCGATCGCGTTGAGGTCCAGGCCGGCGTCCTCGTGCAGGGACAGCAATTCATCGGCGGCGGCTTCGACCAGCAGGATGTCGCCGGCCAGCAACGGGCTGGCGGCGGTCAGGTCGTCGCGGCGCTGGCCATCGCGCAGCCAGCCGAGCAAGCGGAAGCGCTGGCCCAGGGCCTTCTGCAGTTCCGACATCGGCCGCGTGCACCAGCGACCATCCTTCACGATCAGCAGTTCGGTGCGATAGCGGTCCAGCCGCAGGTAGTCCTCGTCGTTGCGCTCGCCGCTGCGTCGCGGCAACAGCCAGCGCGCGACCAGCATGTACCCGGTGCCGACCACCACCAGCGCGATGCCGATCGGGGTGATCGAGAAGATGCCCAGGCTTTCCGCGCCTGCGCGCTGCAACAGGTCGTTGGCGAGCAGGAAGGCCGGCGCGCTGACCAGGGTCAGGGTGGTGCCCAGCGAGGCCGCCAGCGACATCGGCATCAGCAGGCGCGACGCCGGCAGTTGGCGGTCGCGTGCATGCCGGAGCAGCAGCGGCAGCATCATCGCGGTGACCATCACGTGGTGGGTGAAGGCGGCCAGCAGCGCCACCATGGGCATCACCACCGCGATCGTGCGGGCCTCGCCGCGCCCGCCGGCACGACTCACCCAGGTGCCCAGGCGTTCGCTGATGCCGGTGGCGGCCAGCGCGCCGGAGATCACGAACACCGCGGCGACGATGATCGCCGGCTCGCTGGCGAAACCGGACAGCGCCTGCTTGCTGTCGAGCACGCCGGTCAGCACCAGCGCCAACAGGACCAGCATCGCGGTGATGTCCACCCGCAGCTTTTCGCTGATGAACAGGTACAGCCCGCCGACGAGGATCAACCCGAACGACACTTGCTGGAACAGATGCGCTGGCAACTCCATGCGCCCATTCTGCCTGTTCGCCCGCGGCACGCCCCCATCAGGCTATGCACACGGCATTGACGCTTGGACCCGCTACCCTGCGCCCACAAGAACCACGCCGATGCCCTTCCTGCCCACGACAAGCCGCGAGACCCGACCCTGCAGGCTGGCGACGCCGGCGGGCAGGTGTCCGCGCGGGCGTGGCCCATCCCCGGGGCGCCACCTCGCATGAGCATGGACCGGGAGGCGCAGCTGCAAGCCCGGCTGGACGCTGCGGACAAGCGCCTGCAGGCGTTGCTGCATGGGATTTCCCACGACCTGCGCGCGCCGTTGCGGGCGATCGACGGGTTCGCGTCGCGACTCGCCCGGCAATTGCCCGCGGACGCTGATCCCGCGGCGACCGAGTCGCTGGCGCGGATCAGCGCGACCAGCGCGCGGATGGCCCGGTTGATGGACGGCTTGGTCGATCTCGCCCGCGCCGGCAGCACCGAGTTGCGGCCGATGCGCGTCGACGTGAGCATGCTGGCCGACTGGTGCGCGTCCGAATTGCAGGATGCCGATCCCGGCCGCGAAGCGATCATCGACGTCCAGCAAGGCCTCGAGGTCGTCGGCGACGAACGCCTGCTCAAGACCCTGCTGGCGCAGCTGCTGGGCAATGCCTGGCGGTTCTCGGGCAGCCGGCCGCGGGTGGAGATCGCGGTGACCGGCACCCGCCGCGAAGATGGCTTGGACCTGACCGTGCGCGACCACGGCATCGGCTTCGACATGGCCTATGCCGCGCGGATGCTGGAACCCTTCCAGCGCCTGCATGGCAGCGACGAGGGAGCCGGCGACGGCCTTGGCCTGGCCATCGTGGATGCCATCGTCGGGCGGCACGCCGGCCACATTCGCGTGGAGTCGGCGCCCGGGGACGGCGCCACCTTCCATCTCCGGTTGAACGATGTGCCGATGGCGGAGTCCGCGCGATGAACGCCCTCGACATCCTGCTGGTCGAGGACAACCCGGACGATGTCGAACTGACCCGGCTGGCGTTCGCCGAGGCCGGCAGCGCGCACCGCCTGCACGCCGTCGGCGATGGCGCGGAGGCGCTGGATTACCTGCTCGCGCGGGGCCGCCATGCGGGCCGCGAGGGCGCGGACCTGCCTGCCCTGGTCCTGCTCGACCTCAACCTGCCGCGACTCGACGGTCGCGAAGTGCTGCAGGCGATCCGCGCCGCGCCGGCGACGCGTGGCTTGCCGGTGGTGGTGCTCACGACCAGTGCGGAACCCCGCGACGTCGACCAGTCGTATGCGCTCGGCGCGAACAGCTACATCCAGAAACCGGTCGAATTCGAACGCTTCGTCGAGGCGGTGCGCCAGATCGGCCGTTACTGGCTGGAACTCAACCTGGCGCCGGGCCGCGACTGAGCCGGGTCAGCCCGGCGCGTGGTAGCGCACCGCGGCTTCCACTTCCGCCTTCGATCCCAGGAACACCGGCACGCGCATGTGCAGGCCGGTCGGCTGGACCTCGAGCAGGCGCTGGTGGCCGGTGCTGGCCGCGCCTCCGGCCTGTTCGACGAGGAACGACATCGGGTTGGCCTCGTACATCAGGCGCAGGCGGCCGCCCTTGTCGGCGCACTTGCGGTCCAGCGGATAGCTGAAGATGCCGCCGCGGGTGAGGATGCGGTGCACGTCGGCGACCATGCTCGCCACCCAGCGCATGTTGAAGTCCTTGCCGCGCGGGCCTTCGGACCCCAACAGCAGGTCGCCGATGTAGGCCTGCATCGGCGCTTCCCAGACGCGCTGGTTGGACATGTTGACCGCGAATTCCTTCGTCTCCTCCGGGATGCGCATGCCGCGCACGGTCAGCACGAAGCTGCCGACCTCGCGATCCAGGGTGAAGGCGTGGGTGCCGTGGCCGACGGTCAGCACCAGGGTGGTGCTGGGGCCGTAGATGCAGTAGCCCGCGGCGACTTGGGCGGTTCCCGGCTGCAGGAAATCCTGGTCGACCGGGTTGGTCACGCCGTCGGGACAGCGCAGCACCGAGAAGATCGTCCCCACCGAGACGTTGACGTCGATGTTCGACGAGCCATCCAGGGGATCGAACAGCAGCAGGTAGTTGCCGCGCGGGTACTTGTCCGGGATCGGATGCGAGGTGTCCATCTCCTCCGACGCCAGCCCGGCCAGGTGGCCGCCCCAGGCATTGGCTTCCATCAGGATCTCGTTGCTGAGCACATCGAGCTTCTTCTGCGCCTCGCCCTGCACGTTGATGCTGGCGTCGCTGCCGGTGCCGACATCGCCCAGCACGCCGCCCAGCGCGCCCTTGCCGACCGCGATCGAGATGGTCTTGCAGGCACGCGCCACCACTTCGACCAGCAGGCGCAGGTCGGGGTTGATGCGGTCGGCGCGCTGTTCCTCGATCAGGAAGCGCGTCAACGAGATGCTCGTGTTCGACATGTGCAGGCCGGCGGCGACGGGAGGGGGTATTGTCGCCCAAGTCCGCCAAGGAGCGTCCGATGCAACGCCCACTGCTGCTGCCCGTGATCCTGCTGTCGCTGGTGGCGTGCTCGCCGCCGCCCGCCCCGGGGGCGACGCCTGCACCTTCGTCGGGTGCCTCGGGCGCGGTCTCGGCCCCGCCCACGCCCCCGGTGGCAGCCGAGGCCACGCCACCGGCTCCTCCGCAGCCGGTCGCCGTGGCCCCGGCGGGATCCGCCATCGAGGGGAGCATCCGCGAGGGCAACCGCCCGCCACCCGCGCTGCGGGTGTGCGCGCACCCGCTCGATGGCGGAACGCCGACCTGCATCGACACCGAGGCCGGCGCGACGTCCTACCGCATCGACATCGCGGCCGGACGCTACGTGGTCGATGGCCAGGCCCTGGACGATCCCGCCATGAAATTCGCGCACGCCGAGCGGATCCGCTGCATCCGCGCGCCCTGTCCGCCGGACACGGCGAAGGTCGTCGAGGTCCGCGCGGGCACGACGGCGTCCGGCATCGACCTGAGCCCGGGCGGCGCCTTGCCGCCGGGTTGACCGCTACACGTCGCCGTCGCTGGCCCAACCCTCGCCATTGCCGCGCTGGAACACGGCGTCGGTGCCGAGCACGCTGCCGGCCGGGATCGCGTCCTGCTCACGCAGGCGTGCATAGATCGGGGTGAAGTCGGGCAGGGTCGCCTCGATCAGCTCCTCGTAGCTGTCGATCACGAAATAGGTCTGCTGGTAGCTGTCGATGCGGTAGCGTGTGCGCATCACCCGCTCCAGGTCGAAGCCGATCCGGTTCGGTGCCGCGCTCTCCAGCGAATGGATCGATTCGCCCTTCGAGCTGACGATGCCGGCGCCGTAGATGCGCAGGCCATCGGGCTGGCGGATCAGGCCGAACTCCACCGTGTACCAGTACAGCCGCGCCAGCTGCATCAGCGCCTCGGGCCCGATGCCGTGGGCCTTGACCCCACCCTTGCCGTAGGCGACCAGGTAGTCGGCGAACATCGGGTCCATCAGCAGCGGCACATGGCCGAACAGGTCGTGGAAGAGGTCGGGTTCCTCGATGTAGTCGACCTGGTCGGGGCGGCGGATCCACCAGCTCACCGGGAAGCGGCGGTTGGCCAGGTGCTCGAAGAACACCAGCTCCGGCAGCAGGCCCTCCACGCCGACGATCTGCCAGCCGGTCGCATCGCCCAGCACGCGGTTGAGGTCGCTGAACTTCGGGATGCGGTCGGGTGTCATCCCCATCGTGTCCTGCGCGTGCAGGAAGGCGTCGCTGGCGCGGCCCGGCAGGATGTCGCGCTGGCGCTGGTACAACTGCTGCCAGACCGCGTGGTCGGTGGCGCTGTAGCTGTCCCACGGCTGCTCGACGGTGCCGGTCGCGTACACCGGCAGCGAGCCGCGGTCGGTCTGGACGTTCTCGATGCGCCGGGGCGTGGCATTCGCGTTCATGCCGTCATCTTACGCCGGCATCCACAAGGCCGTCCGTTGCCGGGAATCACTGGAACCCGCTCCTGTGGGAGGGGCTTCAGCCCCGATGCGTTCTTCTGTCGCGGCTGAAGCCCCTCTCCACAGGAACCTCGCCGGAAACCCAGACCGCTGCTCCCGCAGGTCAGCCTTGCCTGCAATCTTCGTCGCGGCGCAGCCTGTCCATCCAGCCTTGCTGCCTGCCGCAGCGCGCCTTGCGTTCGGCCTCGCGCTGGCGCGCGGCGTCGGCGTCGGCGGCTTGCCGTGCCTTCGCCGTGCGCGCGGCCTGCAGCGCGGCGATCTTCGCCCTGATCTGCGGCAGCGCGGCCTGGGCGGCGCGCTCGCCTTCCAGGATCGCGCGGTTCTTCGCGGCGAAATCGGCCGGGCCGATATCGTTGACCTTCGGCCGGATCACGATGTCGGCGCGCGCCAGCTCCTGCGCACCGAGCTTCTGGCCCATGATGCGGATGCTCTGGTTGAGGTTGCCGAGCATGCTGGTGGTGCTGGCGATGCCGTCGGCCTTGCTGCTGATGTCGACCGCGATGACGAAGTCCGCACCGAGCTCGCGCGCGGCATCCACCGGCACCGGGCTGACCACGCCGCCATCGACGTAGTGCGCCTTGCCGATCGCGACCGCCTCGAACACGCCGGGAATCGAACTCGACGCGCGCACTGCCTGGCCGGTGTTGCCGCGCACGAACACCGTGCGTTCGCCATTGGCCAGGTTGGTCGCGACCACGGCGAACGGCTTGCGCATCTTGTCCAGGGTGCGGCCGCCGACCAGGTCGTTGACGTAGTCCTGCAGCTTCTGGCCCTTCACCACGCCGCCGGCGAACAGGCTGACGTCGCGGATCTTCGATTCGTCCAGCGCGAACGCCTTTTCCTGCATCGCGTAGGCATCCATGCCGCTGGCGTAGAGCGCCCCGACCACGCTGCCGGCGCTGGTCCCGGACACCACGACCGGGGTGATGCCGTTGGCTTCCAGCATCTTGATCACCCCGATGTGGGCGAAGCCCTTGGCCGCGCCGCCGCCCAGGGCGATGCCGACCTTCACCGGCGGCGGTGCGGTGACCGCCACGCTGACCGGAGCGCGGACATCCGGCGTGCTGGCACAGGCGGCGAGCAGGCCGTAGAGCAGGGCGGTGGCGAAGGCGCGATGCATCGTCGTGTCGGTCTCGAAGGGCGGGCCACGGAGCGCGGCCGGCGGGGGGAGGGCGAAGCTTAATGCGCGTTCCCGAAACGTCACCCGAACCGGCGCGCTAGCATCGGCGCATGACCTCCACCTCGCCGTCCATCGCCCTGCCGCCCAGGCGCCTCGAAGCCTGGCTGCTCGCCGGCATCACCGGGCTTGCGCTGGTCGCTTCGTTCCTCATCGCCAAGGATCGGCTGACCTGGTTCCTTGAAGTGATCTGGGCGATGGCGGGGCTCTCCATCATCGCCTGGCGGTGGTCGCGCTTCCCGCTGACCCGCCTGCTCTGCTGGCTCCTGCTGCTGCACGCGCTGGTGCTGATCCATGGCGGTGCCTACACCTACTCGCTCACGCCCGGCGGCTTCTGGTTGCAGGACCTGCTGGGCACGCAGCGCAATCCCTGGGACCGGCTGGGCCACTGGATGCAGGGCTTCGTGCCGGCGATCCTGGCCCGCGAGGCGCTGTTGCGGCTCACCCCGCTGCGCCGCGGCGGCTGGCTGGTCTACCTGGTGCTGGCCGCCTGCCTGAGTTTCTCCGCCTTCTTCGAACTGATCGAATGGTGGGCCGCGCTGATCTACGGCGGCGAAGCGGACGCCTTCCTCGCCACCCAGGGCGATGTCTGGGACACCCAGTGGGACATGTTCCTGTGCCTGTGCGGCGCGGCCACGTCCCTGCTGGTGCTGTCGCGCTGGCACGACCGACAGCTTGGAGACGCTGTGAACGCGCGATCTTCGGCTCCATGACCGGTTGCTTTTGTGGGAGGGGCTTCAGCCCCGATGCTTTCTGCCGTCGGGGCTGAAGCCCCTCCCACAAAAGCTGCACCCGCAAGACGCTTGTCCAGGATCATTCGCCCGGACGCCGGAACGGCAATACCTTGCCGCGTTCTACATTCAATGCCTGGCGATTCCACAGCACCGGCACGTCGCGCGGCGCCTCGGTCTCATACATCGCGCGGTCGGCGTCGCCCTGTTCCCGGGCCAGTTCTTCCTCGATCTCCCAGCTGTACCTCGGCTTCGCGGCTTGCGGGTCCGCGCGCCGGAACAGGAAGGCCGCAATGACGCCACCGATCGCGCCACCCAGGTGCGACTCCCACGACACGCCGGCCTCGCGCGGCAGGATCGTCATCAGCATGCCGCCGTAGAACAGGAAGGCCAGCATGCCGGCGGCGATCGCCGCGCGGTCGCGCCGCAGCAGGCCCAGCACGAACACCAGGAAGCCCAGGCCGTGGGTCACGCCGCTGGCCCCCAGGTGGTGCGAACCGGGGTTGCCCAGCACCCACGCACCCAGCCCGGAGCCGATCCACAGCAGCGGCAATGCGCGCAACGTCGCCTTCGGATACACGGTGCCGGCCAGCGTGCCCAGCATCAGCACGGCGATGCCGTTGGCGAGGATGTGCTCGATCGAGCCATGCAGCAGTGGTGCGGCCAGCACGCCAAGCAGGCCTTCCGCGCTGCGCGGGGTGACCGTGAGGAAGCGGAAGTCGAAGCCGTGCTGGGCCGCGAAGCAGATCGCCAGCAGCAGCACGAAGCCGAGGCTGGCGTTCAGCGCGCGGCGCAACCGCGTGCGATCGGCGAGGCGTTGTTGCTCGGGGGACAGGAGCGCGGACATTGCAACGAAGTGGGGTGGCGCCCGACGAAAGCAAGCGCCGCCCGGATCGGCGGCGCTTGCACGACAGCGCCGGTCAGCGCGCCGGCGGCGGTGGGCGCAGCAAGCTCAGCGCGATCGTCGCGCCGATCGTGGCGGCAACCACGCCCAGCGAGGCACCGATCGGGATCTTGTACAGGTCGACCAGCAGCATCTTCGCGCCGATGAACATCAGCACCAGCGCCAGCCCGTACGGCAGCAGGTGGAAGCGGTCGGCCATCCCCTGCAGCAGGAAGAACATGGCGCGCAGGCCGAGCACCGCGAACACGTTCGATGTCAGCACGATGAAGGGGTCGTCGGTGATCGCGAAGATCGCCGGGATCGAGTCCACCGCGAAGATCACGTCGGTGATGCCGATCATCACGATCACGATGAACAGCGGAGTGAACTTGCGGCGGGTGCCGCTGCCAATCCACAACGCACTGCCGTGGTAGCGCCGCACGAACGGGACGCGCGCGGTGAGCCAGCGCAGCAACGGATTCTTGTCGAGGTCGGGCGCCTTGCCGGCGGCCATGATCATCTTGATGCCGGTCAGCAGCAGGAACGCGCCGAACACGTAGAGGATCCAGTGGAACTTGGCCAGCAGGAACGCGCCGGCGAAGATCAGGATCGCGCGCAGCACGATCGCCGCGATGATGCCGATCACCAGCACCCGCTGCTTCTGCTCCTCCGGCACCGCGAAGTAGCTGAAGATCATCAGGAACACGAAGATGTTGTCGACCGCCAGCGACTTCTCCACCAGGTAGCCGGTGAGGAACTCCATGCCGATGCGTTCGCCCCCCGCGGCACCGAACTGCTGGCCGGCGTACCACCACAGCCAGGCATTGAAGAGCAGGGCCAGCGCCACCCAGCCCAGGCTCCACCAGGTCGCTTCCTTGAAGGTCACCTTGTGCGGGCCGCCATGGCGCATCAGCACCAGGTCCACCAGCAGCGCGACCACGACGACCCCGGCGAACATCAGCCAGAGGAAGGGAGTACCGATCGTATCCATGCAGAGCTCCACCGTTGGAACCGGCGGAGGCGTCCATGCAGGGCACATGGAAGGAGAGCGCGCTTCGCCGTTCGGCGAAGGTCTCACTCACAGGCGGTCGGCCTGCCACGGTGCCGGGATCCTGGGACCCGTAATGACGACGGCCGTGCGCGGAGTTACTCCCCTTCTTCGGCGACAATACCCGATCTTCGTTAGCCGCATGTCAAAAGGCAGTCCCATGGCCGAACCCCTCCCCATCGTCCGCCTCAAGAACGCCTGGCATTCCACCCACCCGTGGATCTTCCAGCGCCTGGTGGAAAAGCCCGCGCAGCGACCCAAGCCGGGCAGCATCGTCGACGTGGTCGGCGTGGATGGGGTGTGGATCGGACGCGGCTTCTACAACGGCCATTCGCGGATCGCCCTGCGCATGCTGGAGACCGACCCGGATGTCGAGGTCGATGCCGGCTGGTTCAGCCGCAAGATCGGCGAGGCGATCCGGCTGCGCCGCGGGATCCTCGGGCTGGATGGCGTGTCCAATGCGTGGCGCGTGGTCCACAGCGAAGGAGACGGCATCAGCGGCCTGGTGGTGGATCGCTACGACGACCTGATCGTGGTCGAATTCTTCAGCGCTGGCGCCTACCGCCATCGCGAATGGATCTTCAACGCACTGCGCGAGCATTTCCCCGGCTGCCGTTTCCACAGCTTCGCCGACGAGCACGTGCAGAAGCAGGAAAGCTTCGACTACAAGCCGACCCTGGGCACGCAACCGGCCACCGTCACCGAGCACGGCATCCACTTCCGCGCCGACCCCGCGGGTGCGCACAAGACCGGCTTCTTCGCCGACCAGCGCGAGAACCGCGAATGGCTGTCGCGCCTGTGCGCGGGCAAGCGCGTGCTCGACCTGTGCTGCAACACCGGCGGCTTCGGCGTGTACGCGGCGGCGCGCGGCGCCAGCGAAGTGGTCGGCATCGACATCGATGCGGCGGTGCTCGACATCGCCCGCGAGAACGCCCACCTCAACAAGGTCAGGCCGCGCTTCATCCAGGCCGACATCTTCCCGTGGCTGCGCGACGCGGCGAACAACGGCGAGCGCTTCGACGTGGTCATCCTGGACCCCGCCAAGATGACCCGCGACCGCGAGCAGGTGATCCAGGCGCTGAAGAAATACCTCGACATGAACAAGGCGGCGCTGGCGGTGGTCAAGCCTGGCGGGCTGTTCGCCACCTTCAGCTGCACCGGCCTGGTCAGCGAGGAGCAGTTCACCGACATGCTGCGCCGCGCCGCGTTCTATGCGGGGCGCACCGTGCAGGTGCTGAAGGTCGCCGGTGCCGGCCCCGACCACCCGTGGCTGGCGCAGGTGCAGGAATCGCGGTATCTCAAGGCGGTGTTCTGCCGCGTACTGGACTGACATGGCCAAGCTCTCCACCCCGCACCACGAACGCCACCGCAGCGAGCACATCGGCTGGCTGCGCGCCTCGGTCCTCGGCGCCAACGATGGCCTGATCTCGACCAGCGCACTGCTGGTCGGCGTGGCCTCCGCCGACGCGACCCCGCAGGTGATCCTGCTCACCGGCGTGGCGGCGCTCACCGCCGGCGCGCTGTCGATGGCCGCCGGCGAATACGTCTCGGTGAGTTCGCAGGCCGATACCGAGGCCGCCGATACCGCCAAGGAGCGGCATGAGCTCGAAAGCGCGCCCGAGGCGGAACTGGCGGAGCTGACCCACATCTACGTCCAGCGCGGGCTGGACAAGGCGCTGGCCTTTCCAGCACATTGGGATCCTAAGCTTAGAATTCCACGTGGACAAGTTGTC
>JADMIO010789758.1_pt1 | contig 33111 bp, 22 predicted proteins | sample 8958161 | NCBI WGS metagenome assembly JADMIO01 (sample SAMN16585339, study PRJNA669376) | soil metagenome | isolation source: Crop rotation soil | place: USA: Cullars Rotation, Alabama | collected 2011 | reverse complement strand
GCCGCGACTTCAAGTCACGTGAATTCCAAGCTTCGGATCCCACTGTGCTGGAAAGAAACTTCCACCCCGGTAAGTGATTGAAAAGATGGTGAGCGCGGAAGGAATCGAACCTTCAACCTACTGATTAAGAGTCAGGTTCATAGTGTACATCGATTCTAACTTAACTCTCATTTACTCAATTACTTATCACTAACCTAGCCCGCACGGAAGCACTTGGTTAAAGTATCGAAAAAGCCCGTAAAAACGCATATCAGCGCGAAGCGTATGGCACGTTTTACGGCACAGGTCCTCAGTTCTCTTTGTCTAGAAACCGGGGTCGAGAGCCCGCGCGGATATACTAAACAGTAGTAGGAGGACATCATCATGTCCAAGCCTGCTGCGCCGCTAGTTCCCATCCGACTTAATCTTAAGACCCGCTTCATTGTTCATCAAGCTTTAAAGTTCGTCGCCCAGAAATACCAGGGGCGGAGTTTCTACGGACCGCATTGGTGTTCCGGGCCTCATCCCCGCACCGGCAACCCCGATTTCCCGAAGGAAAGCAGCCGGGAGATGGAAACGTTCGGGCCCCTGGCCGACCGGCTCTGGTCCCCCTGCTCCGGCAAGACCCGGGTGTTCCGTCTGTCATGGAAGGAAATCGCCGCGGTGGCGTTTGCGGTGAGGGTGTCACGCCACCTGATCAAAGAGCACCTGCTCTCGGAGAAGCCAAACTTCGATCCCAAGGCGAAGCAAGCCCTGCTGCGGCGCCTCGAGAACGCGCGCCGGCGCGCCCGTGATCGTTACATCAGGCAGGTTGGATCAAAGCAATACCAGCAGGAAGCCAAAGCCTGGGAGCGTAACCTACGGTGGATCAACTCCTACATCGTATGGCCTTGGCGTGGCCGTCTTGGGCCATTAATTTTCAGCCGGAACAAAGCCTTGGCTGCCGAGCGGTCAATCGACCTGGTGGCTGCAGAGCTGCAGCGGCGCGGGATGAAGGTGCCTGAGCGGCGTGAACTTCGCCCGCTCGTCAAATCGGCCCGACAATCGCTGCGTCGATTGCTTGAAGACTTTCACGTAAGGACGCAACGCCGCAGCTTCAATGGCTTGACGGCCCTGCTCCTCGACCCGGACCCGCAAATGGCCGCCGCGTTGGGAACGTGGTTGACCGAGGCAGTGCTCAAGCGTGCTCCGAGCCTGGCGCTCCCGGAGCCACCCGCGCAGGAAACGGAGACGAAGAATACCTCCACCGATAGCGTTCGACTGCTAATGCAGTCTTGGAAGGAGATGCCCAAGGAAGAGCGCTCCAAGCGCTTCCAGGAACTGGTGCAGGAGGGGTGGTCGCGCCGCGCCATCGCTAAGTTAGTCGGCTGCAGCGAAGGCACCGTGCGCCACGCTTTGCGCCGCCGACATCGGCAAACCGCCAAGAATCCGCAAGTACCGCGGTCGGCAGTATCCGTTCAATCGACCGCATTGGGGAGGGTGCCGGAGCCTGCGCCGGCAAGCCATTCAACCGCCAGCAAGCCCCCGGTCAATAGCGGGCCGCTTCAAGTTCAGCCGGCGCCGGTGACCGACAAGACGAGCGCCATCGCCGAAAGCAAGCTTGAACCAGGCGAAGCCCTTGCTCAACGTCCAGCATCGGATCCGGGCGTAGCGACGTTAAGCAACGCCGAAATCGCGACTTCCCTGTCCGATTGGCTCAAACAGACGTTACCGCTTCCCGACGACCCACGGTATGTGGTCTCGGACGTAGAAGCTGGCATGACGCCGCAGGACCGAGACGGAGAGTCGGTAGACTTTGAGACCGCGAAGCAACAGTCGCGACCACGGTGGCAACCACAAAGTCATGAGGATCGCCGGCGCTGGCATGTCGAATGGATTATGGGATGTCTTCCGCGGGTGCGACCGCTCGCCAGCGACCAGGCGGAGATCATCAAGCTGATGTGCGAGCCCCATCTGAAGCGCGGGCTGCGGACGATGCATTGCGTGCCCAGACGTTCAGCCACTCCGCCGCGGCGCTCCCCCGTCTGGGCTCCCCCCGGCTCGCGTCGCACGGATCTGGAACGCAGCCTGCGTTCCAGAGAGGCGTCGCAAAGCTACGTCCCCTTCCGGCGGTACTAGCGTATATTCCTGCGTGTGTTCGAGCCGACGACGCTGGATCTACTCATCCTTGCCCTGGTTGCGAGAGGCGTTGGGACGGCGTACGCCCTCAAACAGAACGCGGACATTTCGGTCGCATCGAGCCTCGCCACTTTGCAGCGGTTGGAGAAGGCCGGTTTTCTTGCGGCCAGCATCGCTTCACGTCGAAGCCGGCATTACAAGCTCACCGGATCAGGCAGGCGGCTGCTTCGTAGCGGCTTGGGAAAGCTTGACCAGATTCTTCCCCACGACTTGGAGTCGACGCTGCGCATCGCCTATCTTGCGGCGTCAAGGTCGCGACGCGCCGGGGCCGACTTTCTGGTCAACGCTGCTGAGGCAAGCTTGCGCGAAGCGGAGACGATAAAGGTACTCCCGGCTCCGGCGAGAGATGCATTTGACTCAGGACTCGGGTACCGCTGGATGAAAATGATTGTTCAGAAGAATCGTTCAGCTGCCCAAGCCAAAGCCCTGAAAGAGATCGCAACGCTTCTGCGGAAGTGATTCCTCGGTGGCCCTTAATGCCTGCTTGACCTTTTGTGACGGCTACAGGCGTGAGGATCCCTCGGCGCTCCTACGAAGCCTCGCAAGGGCCTGCATTAGTTCAACGCCCACTCGGGTTCTCGTCCGAACACGATCCTGCGGCGGCATGACCTGCGCCGTTACCGCCACGATCCTGGGACGAAAGTCATGTGTAAAGCCAGCCTCTTTGAGCGGGACGCAGTGCCGCGGGAGAGCTGAGGCTACTACCGAATCAATGACCTTACGAAGGGCCGCGGCCCGATCACTACGAGCAGCCCGGACATTACTGTCAATGCGTTGTTACCACCGAGAACATGGATTTACCCCGCCTGGCGCGCTCGACCCCATAAAAGGCGACGTACATGTAGCACAATGCCGACACAAGAAAAGATCGTCCGATTCCGAAATGATCAGCGAAGAAACCTGCGATTACCGGGACAACAGCTCCCCCTACAATCGCCGTGCAAAGCAACCCTGAAGCTTCACCGGTATGCTTTCCCAAGTTGGCGATGGCAAGCGTAAAGATCGTTGGAAACATGATCGAGTTGAAGGTGCCGACCAGGAGCACTGCATACATCGCCGTCGTACCGTGCGTGCTGCTTGCAACAACGAGCAGCACAACCGCGCACGCCGCATTAAAGGCAAGCAGATCCCCAGGTCTTATTCGCCTCAAGAGGGCGGAACCGATGAAGCGGCCGACCATGGCGCCGCCCCAATAGAGCGACAGATACCGCCCCGCGACGCTGTCTGGAAGACCGCCAACGTCAGATTGCGCCATGAAATTGACCAGAAAACTGCCGATTGTCACCTCGGCACCGACATACAAGAAGATGGCGACCACTCCGAGAACGAGATGTCGATACTGCAATACACCGCGCTCAGGGCCCGCTGCCGAGTGTTCTTCCTGCAATGGCTTGCGGGTTGAAACTTCTGGCAATCTCAGCTGCCAAAAAACGCCAGCTATCGCAAACAGCAGCACAGCCAGAACGAAGTAGGGTCCCTGGGTGGATTCGGCCCGGGCTGATGCAACCGACAAGATCACTACGGCGCCCACCCATGGACCGACTGTAGTGCCAAGAGAATTGAAGGCCTGCGTAAGGTTTAGGCGGCTGGCGGCCGTCTCCGGGTCGCCCAAAACCGCAACGTAAGGATTGGCGGCAACCTGCAACAACGTAATCCCTGATGCCAGGACGAACAATGCGCTCAGGAACAGCCCGTAGGAATGCCATGGGGCGGCACCGCAGAATCCTAAGCAACCCATCCCCGCGATGCTCAGGCCTGTCAGTATGCTCCGACGGTAACCGAGTCTTTCGACGAAATAACCCGATGGGAATGACATTACGAAATACGCACCGAAAAAAGAAAATTGAATCAGCATTGCCTGCAAATAGGAGAGGCTGAATTGTGCTTTCAAATGCGGAATCAGAACGTCGTTGAGCGACGTAATCAAGCCCCAAATGAAGAATAGCGTGGTGAGGATCGCAAGGGCGGGTGAGTGATTAGATTTCGCCATGTGATCTAGTGCTACTCCAATACGGTCGGAAGGATCACGAGTTGTCACAAAGTCGGTCGCTCATCGAGAACTTTGATCGTTATCGGTGTTCTATCTTCTCCATGCAACGTATGGGGCTTCCAAGACAGACGGCCAGAGCGGCTACTCAGCATTACGCGTTTCCCGGCAAGGATCAGCGATGTTGCAAAGTCTCGTGAACGAGGAATCCTAAGATGTAAGTCGATCTCCGACTTTGAAATGCGATCTATCCCGAAAGCGCCAAAGTAGATCGCCGAGAACAACGCAGCGTCCCACGCCTGAACTCGAAAGCCCCGATTCTCTCCGGTGTCGCCATTCATGAATTCACCGGGTTGACCATCGCCATTTTCCAAATCTGCACGCCCGACAGATCGAATGATGCGTTCCGCATCACCGGTATATCCGTGCATGTATCTGCCGCCGACATCAACAAAGTTCAAGTAGGGCCAAATGCCTCCATTGTGATAGTTCCCGGGGTCGCCACCCTTGGCCTCGGTGAGCTCATTTAGATATGGATACGTCTCGCGCACGCCATAAGGTGTTTCGTTGGCCTTTAGGCGCTCATAAATGGCCTGCAGCCGAACATCCGGGATAACGCCGAAATATGCACCGACGACCTGGTCCTCCAGAACGTAACGGGGCTCGCGTCCGTCGCGCCAGCGATCGACATAGTTCGCACCATTCCAAAGGCCGCCCTGCTCGAAAGGACGATTCACAAAGTCTCGCGCTCGCTCCTCCATCATTGAGTAAGAAGAGGCGGACTCGGCGTCGTGAGCCGCGAAGGCGAGCTCTCGAGCAGCGCCTAGTGACGCAAGCCACAACAATGCAAAGTGTGGCGCATATGTTCGCCCCTCGACTCCCGGCACGTCTTTCCAATCTGCCCAATAAGAACTCTGCATCGGGACCGACACTTTCTCACTGTCGCGCGACGCAAGATATGCAATCGCCTTTTTGACGGCTGGCCACGCATGCGAGAGGAACTGATCATCGCGGTACCACCGGTAAAAACGCGCAACGCGAAGGACGAAATATTCCGAGATATCTATATCGTCCCGGCGATCGATGAGTGGAAGCAAAGTTGTGGGAATTCGGCCCGAGCTGTCCTGCCCCTGGATAGATTCCATCAACATGTTTCGCTCAAGGTCTTTCCAGAAAACCAGATGTACACCGCTGGCCCAAAACGAATCTCGCTGGTTCAGTTCCCGGTAGCCCATGGTAAGGACTTCCCCAGTGCGTAGCCCTCGGGTAAGCAGAATGGCCGCGGAAACATATGATCGCAAGTACCGATCGATTGCGGGATCTCCGGTGACGGGCAATGAAGATACAAACTGATGCAACTCACCTTCGAGCACCTTGGTGCGAGCCGCGACAAATCCTGCCAAATCGCCTGCAGTAGCAAATTTGGCGGCGTAATAGCCGTTCTCATGAAAATACCCAAGAAGGAAAGTCACGTCACGCACTTCTCTGGCGCTCATCTTGACGCGAGTTGAAGCACGAAGGCTGCTACCCGCCTCATCCATCGCGTTCGTCGTGCCATTTGTACGGAGCAACCCCAGGAATGCTCGCCCTTGCTGCATGGCTACGAGCTTGCCGACTCTCAGCTGTTCGCTTTGAGTCTTTGCAGCGTTGTTCGGGAACAGCGAAAATATTATTTTTCCTGACCAAGGAACGTTCGCTCGCAATTTGAGTCGAATGATGAGGGCAGGCAGAAAGTTTTTTTCAGAGACCATGCTCAGCGGCGCAAAGATCTGGACTTCCACTGAGAGGCTCTCCGCGTCAAATCGCGCGCGATATTCAGGGTACATTTTCGACGCATAAGTCGGCTTCAGCAAGAGTCTTCGGGAAGGATTTGTATCTTCTTCGATGGACAGCTCGCCCGTCGCGAAGTCTTCCAGCCAATGGCCAAGCTCCGGAGGGTTGATCTTGATCGCGGCGCGTAAGCCCTCCGCGTCATCGATTTGTGCGGCGATGCCACAATTGCCTACGACATATGCGCCTTGAGCGGGCTTTGCCGGCTGCACACTCTGGCCGGGTGCGCCGATCGAGATAAGTAACAGTGCAAGCCGGATTGCTGGAATCTTGTCCATGTCATCGCACCGCATAAGTGTGTTTCGTAGGACCGACGCCGCGTACCGTGAGTGATTTCCATTGCGCTGGCAACTTACTGCTACGCTGCGTAATGCCGCCATCGGTGATGTTGAGGCCAGCAAATCCGAACAGCATGCTTTGCAGGAAGCCGCCCGCGCCGGTGGCGAAGTAGGGATTCTTGCTGTTTGCCGACTCGGAAAGGACGCCGAACGGCGGCCGTTTATTTGGCGCTAGTCCGTCTTCAAATGTGGCATATGCCTTCTCGGGCAGGCCCAGGCGTTCATACAACAGCGCGGTGATAGACTTTGTCATCGCAGGACCGTTCTTGTGGGTCCGCGCAGCGTAGTATTCGAGATCACGACGAACTGGCTCCGAAGCAGTAATAGCTTCGAGCGGATAACTCAATAGAATAGCGTCAGCCTGTTTGATTTCTTCGCCATTGTAGGTCGCATGCTCCCGCGTAGTTCCGTTTGCGAACTGCAAGACGGGAAGGTTGGCTTCCACGTGGGTCCACGCCGGCTTTGGTGCTTTCCCTAAAATCCTTGCGGCTGCGGTGGCTGCCGCAAGGTTTGCGCGGGCGGCCGCATTGGTAAAGGCGTCGTTGTCGACGTTTACAGCAAATTCATCGGCAGCGACAACGTGCCGAATGTCATAGCTTCCCGTATCGCTACGAGTTACGCGGCTTGCCCAAAAATCTGCGGTCCCCTCGATCAAGGGATAGCCTTCCGCCTGCAGCCAATCGAGATTTTGGGTGACTCGATAGTAATTCCAGGCGGCCAATCCGACGCAAGCGGTGACGTGAATCTCCAGCGCCCCTGACATCGCTGCGACCGGAGTGTCTTCATCACCTGATGCGGAGCTTTCCCAGGGAAACATGGCGCCGCGATGTCCCCTGGCCAAAGCGTTCCGTCTCGCCGCGTCGAGACGCGCGAAGCGATAATCAAGCATCGATTTGGCGAGCTCCGGATGCAGGGCCAGAAGCGGAGGCAACATCCACAAATCTGCATCCCAGAAAATATGTCCCGAATAGCCGCTATCGCTCAGCCCCATGGGACCAATGCTGTAACCAGTGCCTTCACGCACGAACGAGTAAAGGTGATACAGCATGCTGCGGACGTCCCGCTGGGCGGAATCGTCCCCCTCAATCACGATGTCTCCTTCCCACAGCTCTCCCCAAGCGCTTTCGTGTGCCGCGATCAGCTCGCGAGTGCCCTGAACTGCAGCGAGAATCGTTAAGCGCTTGGCCTCCGCAAGAGGATTGCTGGTGTGCGCCGACGTCGTGGTGGCCCCGACAATCGTGAACCGGAATGTACTATCACCCGCGAGGGACTTCGAGAAGTCGAGACCATCGCCTTGGCGCTCGACATGAGGAGTATCGCTATCTTCAAAGAGAACGGTCTGTGCTGCTGCCACCTTCAGTTTTCCACTCGCGGTGTCAGCCGAAACCGCAATCATTTGGTGACCGCCGTGAATGCGCATTGCAACAACAGATTGAACCGCGCCTAACATCGCGGAAGCGTCAAGGTGAGTGCCGACGGAGACTGTTATTGGCCGCTTCGCGAATACGGTTACATCCATCATCGCGTTGAACGGAAGCTGTCGAAGCGCACGAATCGAATAACGGATTGTCGCCTTGTCCTGATAGCTGAATGTAGTCGTGAATGCTGCCCTCTTCATATCCATGCTTTGACGAAAATCCGACACTTGATCGAGGCGCTCGACTCGATCGCCATCGACTGTGAGATCTAGATTCAGTAAAGCAAATGGTTCGACAATGACTTCCACGCCACGAGCTTGATCTGGCTCATAAGCGCCTGCAATGAGGGTTTTCTTTGTACGAAAAGGTACTGGCATAGAGAGGATGCCGAGTACACCGTTGGCCACCGTTTCGCCGAAATAGTTGTGCGGGTCGATTTCTCCCGAGTCAATGGTCCACGTATCCCCAACCGGCCGGCTCGCAGCGGCCATCGCATTCGCCGCAAGCCCGATGGCCACCAGGGAACACACTAACGCTCGCAATAACTCTCGAAATAACATGCGGATCCAAGGTCCTTCGCTACCCTAGCCATGCGGATTCGGCAACACGCTCGAGAAAACATGTCCGTGAAGAGATTCCTCATGGCTTTATCGGCCTGATCTTTATGTTGCGAAACCAGACCCGGTCGCCGTGATCCTGTAAGGCGATGTGACCGGAATGGATTAGGCCATATTCCGGCGTTGATGCGAATTTGCTTTCGGCGACGCGGCGCTTCCAATCCTTCGACCCTAGTTCGTACTGGACGATCTCGTGCCCGTTCAGCCAGTGCTCGACGCGCCCATGATCGACCACGATCCGAACGTGGTTGAATTCACCGACGGGCTTGGTCACCGCAGAGCGCGGTCGATACAGACCATAAGCCGCGCCCGCCCGCCGACTCGGCACGCGGCCATCGGGATGCCGCGCGTCATCGAGGACTTGCATCTCCGGCCCCGTGCGCCAAACGGCATCATAGGCGCCCTCCGCGACGTGGAAAAATATGCCGCTGTTGCCTCCCGGCGAAATCTTCCACTCGCAACTTAATTCAAAATCCGCGAATTGCTGCTCGGTCACGATGTCGCCACCGCCGGCTTCGACGACCGTAAGAGCACCTTTTTCAACATGCCAACGACTGTCGAGTCCCGGTTTGTTGTAATTCCGCCAGCCGGCAGTGGTCTTGCCGTCAAACAGAAGTTGCCAGCCAGATGCCCGCTCTTGGGCTGTCAGGCTATTCGCCGAGAGCCCCAGCTCCTCGTGGTAGAGCCAGGTCGTCCAGCCCACGAGGTTCTTGCCGTTCCACAGGCTGCGCCATCTTGGCGCTTCGGCACGAGCTGCATTCGCCAATGCAGCGAGACAAGAGCAGGCAGTGAACATCGCCACTAAAAGCCGTTTACTCATAGGAGGTTCTGGTTCGTTCCATTGACATCCACGTTTACTCGCGGTTCTCCTGGAATGACGTATCCGTCAAGACTGAGAGGCAGTGCCGGGGTCGCATGCACCAGCGAGAGCCTCCGTGGCCTAGTGGACGGGAGGGCGCTGCACTTGCAAGTACTTATCGAACCAGCCGAAAATCTGCTCCCAGCAGTGCCGCACATTCGCCGGGCTTGAATTGCCATGGCCCTCGCCCCAGTAAGTGAGCAATTTTGCGGGCTGCTTCAGCCGATATAGCGCCGCAAACATCGCTTCATATTCCCCGCTATTCGAACCATCCATATCGGAATTGATCAGGAGGATCGGTGTGTGAATCAGATCGGCGTGCATGAGCGGACTATTGAGCATGTAAGTCGCAGCATTGGTAAAGGGGGTACCGCCGATTCCGAGATTTTCCGTCGGACTCTCGTACCGTAGAGCGGACGTAGGAAATGGGAACTGGTCGGCATCGAAGTATTGTGCGACCGAGCCATCGAAGTAGTGACGCAACGGATCGACCCAGCCATTCATCGAGACTGCGGCACGAAAGCGATTTGTCTGCGTAGTCGTCCAGAGTGAAGTGATGCCGCCTTGGCTGGCGCCAATCAATCCGACGCGTTCGGGGTCGGCGTATCCCTGTGCAATTGCCGCATCGATTGCGGCGACTGCCAGTGACCCGATACCTGCCAACGGAGCTGGACCTTCGCGCTGAAACTCAGCGGGACTCGCGACATCCAGGTGGATATAACCGTGGCTTCCGTAGAGATCCTCTGGAATGTCCATGGAATTGAGAATCCTGAGTTCCAGCGATTCATCAATGAGCGGCATCCCGCGGTCCCCGCAACGCGGCTGCCACTGCGAATAGACATCGGCGATGACCGGATATCTGCGTCCCGGCTGGTAGTCGGCGGGAAGGTGCAGACAACTTTTCAAGGTGCGTTTGCGACCGTCGCGCGCCGTGTACTCATAGGTGAGCGCGCGCCTCGAGCCACTGCGAATACCCGCCAGATGAGCGTTGAGTCGATCCACTTCGCGAGCCGCAGCACCGGGCGAGCGTAGGAGGACTCGCGAACCTGCGTCTCCGTGCTCCTGGAAAATGGTCGCGCCGTGTGCCGTAGGCGGCCCCAGCAGGACCGAACGATCATGCGCGGCGGACGAAATCTCCTCCGCATGCCCACGGTCAAGAGCGATGAGGACATAGCGGGTAAGTTCTGGCGTCTTTCCTATCAGAACTACGTTGGGGAGGGTCAGCGGAAACGAGAGAGCGTGATAGTACCAATCGGTTATCGGTGCGGTCAGCGTGCCGAACTTACCGGCCGTGATATTCAGAGGCTTTTCGTCAACGCCGATGCTCCAGAGATCGTCCTCGGCTATGACAAAGAGATGATTGCCGCGCTTGCCCTGGGCGATCGGCCACATTGACTTCCACTTAGGAGTCAGGACTTTGGGTGGCAGCCCTTCACGAAGCAGTACCCACGAGGCAGCGACGCCCGCCGGCTTGCTATAAGTAAAGGCCGGCGGAGCGTCGGGATTTTCCTGCGCTCGCGCCACGATAGCGAGTCCACCAGCGAACCACAACGCCCGCTCTGGAACTTGCCGCTCGCCACGCTCACGTTGTGAAGCGACGTCGAAACCGCGATGCGGCCAGCTGGTCACTTTCCCGGTGGCGGCGTCGAGTACATGAAAAGTTCCCTGCTGGATGCTGGTACCTGCTTGCCAGGCAAAGAATGCGAGGCGTTTACCATCAGGGTCCCAGTCGAGTGTATTTTCCAGAGCTTGCAACTCAGGAAAAACCGAACGTGACGTTCCCTTGTCAAGATCGAATAGCCACAGTTCGGGCCGTGTCACCTGCCAATCGAGGTGCGGCTTCGATGGATCCGGTTGCGGAAGGCGATGCAGCTTGAGCGCGGCAACATAGTGTCCTCCTGCCACCATCGCCGGACTCACGAAGCCTCCTTCGCCCAGCACTTTCGTGCGACCGGTGCGCACGTCGCCGACTACCAGGCGTCCGGGGATTGGAGCCGGCTCTTCGTCGCTGCCACTAACGAGTTGGCGGAAGGAAGGTTCCTTCCCACGCCACGACTTTTCCCAAACGTTGTGCAGCCTCACGCTTGTCTGCCGGCGCTCACTCACCGCCCACGGCTGCTCCCCAGGAGCCATAGCCGCGTAGACGATGGTGTCGTCATCACGCCACAGCGGTTGCATTCCAGGAACATCGAGAACATTTGGGGTGTCGGCAAGAAGCACGATTTTTCGGTTCGTAAAGTCATAAACACCTAGCGAGACCTGACCGCGCTCCACTTGAAAGAACGCCAGCCGGTTGCCACTCGGCGAGAAGCTGGAAGCCCAGTATCCTGCTGTCTTTTTCGGGGGGAACAATTGTTTCGCGGGCTGATCGCCCTCGACGAGCATGAGATACCCACCGGTCATCTCCGCCCAACCCCACTCCACGCCGTAATCGGCCCAATCTTTGAATGCAGGCTTGCGATCGTAGACGATCCTCCGTCCTGTGGAATCCACCACGGCCCGACCAAGAGTTTCTATCTTTAGATAATCGTCGATGGTGGCCAGCCGCGTGCCCGACGTCGTCTGCTGCGCCAGGCATAGGCAGCAGGAGAGACCCACAACTACGATGACCCAGCACATCCGCAACAGTATCTTCATCTCACTCCTTATTTATGCCTGCTGACCACCCCTGAAAACCGAGGCGGCACACTTCGTCCGCCCATCAGAACCTATTCTGATCAACCGCGGGGCGATGAACTCTTCCATCTACGGATCCAGCAAGTCATTCTGCATGTCGGCGTGCAACGACAAGACGTTAGGACGGGCTTCCAGATCAAACTCGGAAACCCTCCCTACTATCACGCTTGGCTGATACCCCAGCTCGTTTGCACAACGATCTGCAAACGCCGTCGATTCGATGTAGTGAGTGCTCGACCGGTCCGTGGAGATGAGGTATGACTTCTCCATCGGCGCGCTCATGCTAAATATGATTCTTACTGCATTGCGTACATTGGTTGGTGTGTGGCGTGCATAAGGATCGATCAGAATGGCGTTCTCGGGAACGTTATAGCGGCCCATCAGGGCACGCTTCATCTCCACCGCTTCGGACCAGGGCGTGCGATTCGGATGCGCGTGTCCGCCGGAAACGATCAAGAACGGCGCCAGGTTCTCACGCCATCGCTGCACCGCAATGCGGATGCGGAACGCTCCGAATGGCGCCAGCCCCGATTCGCCCGTTTGTAATCCTTGCCCCGGGACCAGAATGGCCGAATAACGCCACTTGCCCCAGTCAAGGGTCTTGGCCCGTGCAAAGGCAGCCGCGTTTCCTGTCTCTTCTAGCGGTTCGTAACGCGCCGGTTCGTCACGCTGATTGATGATCAGCAGATCGAATGCGAGCTGCGACCAGGCCGCGAAAAACGGCGCATTTTTCGTCAGCTCTTCGTTCTCGTTGACTGCCTCGCCAAGCATCGCTCGGAAATAGGAATCGGTGGGAGCGACATCCATCGCATCCATATGGCCGCGCCCCTCACCGAGTGCGTAAACGCGATAGAGCTTGTTGATGCCCCGCGCAGTTTCGATCCAGGCATCGCGAATGAGCGCCGCATCTGCCTCGGTCGCGTATTTCTGGAAGCGGCCCGAAGGCCGCATATGTTTTTCAATCAATCCATGAAGGGCCCCATTGCCAGTTGCGAGCTTCGCAAGCGCATCTGCGGCCCGGTCGATTTCGCCGTCATACAGCATCATCTGTTCGACAGGGCAAGGAGCAGCCTTGACGCATAGTTTGACGAGCTCCGCGCGTGAAGTGGCGAGGCGCTGGCCGATCGCTTGCAGCTCACGAACATTCTTCAGTGCTTCTCTCGCTTCAGGGACGCGCGAAAGCAAAGTAAGCAAGTAGGCATCAGCATCCGCCACCGGGTCGTCACTGCGCAGGAACCGATAAGAGGGGTTTTGAGCCAGCGCTGTTGCAGTTAGAACTAACCATAGAACTGACTTGGTGATGCACTCACTTACATGACGTCGATAGGCATGAGGAACATGCTCGTGAATCGACACGTAGTCTCTTCGGAAAGAGGAATGCATATGAGCAACAATATGGCCATAGATGAGTCGGCCAGGATGAGAAGAGCGGAGCAGTAACCTCGCTACTGCTCCGCATCGAAACGTTAGAAACTTAGCCGCAGAGAGAGCTGCACCGAGCGGGGACCTCCCAGCTGATACAGAGTCGCGAGGCCGCCATAGAGACTGGTCAGGCTGTTACGGAATGTTCGCGTCGGCACGCCAAACGTGGAAGGTGTCTGGTAGGAATTTCCGTACACCCCGAACGTCGGGTGGTTCAAGATATTGAACATCTCTCCCTTGAATTGCAGCTTGAGTGACTCCGTCAAGCTAACGGTACGTCCCATGGCGAAGTCGACCTGAGAAAACGGCAGTTCGCGGAACTTATTGCGACCGAGATTACCCTGCTGAAGAATCGTCGGTTGCGCTGGATTCGGCTTGGGGTTCGTGAATGCTGCAGCATTGAACCGCCGCCCGCCAGGTACCGACGGATCGCTAATGTAGAAGGGCTGGCCAGGCACGACATCAGGGTGGACCCATACTCGCACGTCCTCGACGAGCGTACTGGGCCCATACACGTCGATCGGCCGTCCCGTCTGTGCATGCACAATGCCGTCGAGCGACCAACCGCCGAGCGCATGCCGGAGGAAAGGAGTCTGATTCGGGGCAGGAATAGCATACGTGAAGGCCGCGGAAAGATTGTGGCGGACATCGAAATCAGAATTCCCGCGCAACAGGATGAAGCGGAGCACGTCCATCGATACATCGTCAATGGAGTGCGACCAGGTGTAGTTCACCAAGGCCTGCAAGCCGTGTATCGGACGAGCTTGGTATTGCGTCTGCAATGCATGGTAATCAGATGTTGGTCCGTTGAAAGTATCGATGATGACATTGAAATTCGGATTCGGGGGCGGGCCGCTGCCGAAATCCTTGGGATAATTCAACTCCTGGGTGGTCAGCAACTGCCGCGCCGCCGCACCAACATACGAAAAAGAAAGGGTCTGTTGGTGTCCTAGCGACTGCTCAATAGCTGTATTCCATTGCAGCGTGTAAGGCAGTTGCAGGTCTTTCCCGTTCGTCCATGTAACCAGCGAGGTCGGCAACGTGGTAGGGAATGGTGCAATCGTTGGACGAGCGGCGTCCTGTGCAGTAAGCGGGTAGCGCACATTGGGTACACTCTTGATCGCCCGTAAAGGCCATCCCTTCGTCGCGCCGCTGCTACCCAGGTCGTAAAACACTCCGAAGCCCGCTCTCAGCACAGTCTCGTGATCTCCGCCGCCACGCAGCCGATATGCGGCCCCCACGCGCGGAGCGAAAGCTGTCCAATAGGTCTTGTAGAAAGAGGAGCCCGGCGGCGCGAGGGACGCGTTCGAAACATCCGACCCCACGATGCCATTCACAACCATGGGGTATCGGCCGTCTCTCTCGGTCGGCGCGGGATTCAGCTCCCATCGAAGCCCCATGCTCAATGTCAATTTGGGGCTGACTTTCCAGGTGTCCTGCCCATACAGCGAATAGTTGTTGAAGACCGGATGGGCGCCCTGGTTTCGATAGATGCTTATGCTGGTCGTAACGCCGGTGATCCAAGCACTTTCGCTGCGGAAATAAAGTGCTTGCAGATCCTGCGGACCCAGGGTGGGCATGAGCCGGCGGTAGTCCAGCCCGAATTTCAGCTGGTGTGATCCGGTAACGAACGAGAGGCCATCAACAATGTTGTATTGCCGCTGGTAATTCCTCGCGTTAGCTCCTAAGTCGAGCGACGACGCCGTTGCTCCGCCATAGTAGACGTAAACAAATCCTTCACCGCCCAAGCCATTGTTCAATGTGGAGAGGCTGACCGGCACAGAGCCATTGACCGACACCGGGACATTTTCCCGCTGCGCGAATTGGCGGCTGTAATTGAGCCGGATCTCATTATTCAAGCGAGGAGAAAATGCGTAGTTCGACCCCAACGTTAGAGTCCGGGTGGCTGCGGAGGAGACGGTGTTATAAGTGGCCGAGGATGTGATCGCCGTCGAGTCAGACGGCGATTCGTTGAACCTTCCGAAGAGCGTCATCTTGTTGCTGATCGAGTGGTCGACACGGATGCTGGTGGCCTTCATCGAACTGGGATTAGACACCTGGTAATCCAGCGGGGACCATCCCGTGGGAGCGCCCGTGTTATCGAGCAACTCGGCTCCCGTCGGGTTGGGGAACGCCTTGAGAAGCGGCAGGGCTGAGGAGTTGGCGGCCGCGGCTGCATTTCGCAGTCTGGTGGACGGAACATAAGTGGTCGCCACAACCGGCAGACGCAGGATCTGCCCTTCGTACGAGAAGAAGAAAAACGTCTTGTTCTTGATGATTGGCCCGCCGAAGGTGCCCCCGAACTGGTTTTGCCGAAGCGGCGGCTTTACCGCAGGGATCCGGTTGAAATAATCGCGAGCGTCCAGCACATCGTTGCGCAAGTATTCAAACAAAGTCCCGTGGAAACTGTTCGTACCTGAGCGCGTGGCGAGAGAGATCTGCCCGCCCGGTTGCCGCCCAAACTCGGCGTTATAGGTGGACGTCTGGATCTTGTACTCTTCCAGCGCATCGATCGAAACGAGACTATTGGAACCGCCAAAGGCGCTCAGCCCGGGAAAGGCCCCGCCCATTGCCGTATTGTTGGCATCGCCGACGGTGCTGACACCGATGTTGGCGCCGACGCCGTCCAGGGTGAAGTAGTTCTGGCTGGCGCGCTGTCCATTGACGCTGAATTGACCGTAATCATTTTGCGTCGCCGATGTGACCGTGACGCCCGGCGTAAGCAGGATTAAAGACTGGAAGCTGCGGCCATTCAGGGGCAGGTTGCTGACAAAATTCCGATCAATAACCGTGGCAACGGCGCCTGACTCAGTGTTGACGCGATTCCCTTCGGCTGAGACCGTCACACTCTCCTGCACCGAGCCGACTGCCAGCACAAAGTTCTCGGCCAGCTCATCCTGCACATGCAGGATGAGGTCTTTCTTTACGGTAATAGAAAAACCGGAGGCGCCCGCTGCGAGCCGATAGCGGCCTGGTTTCACCCCGGTAAATACGTACAGCCCTTCCTTGCCCGTCTTGGTCCGGGTCTCGACATTGGTATCGATGTTAGTGAGAACAAGTTCCGCACCAACGACTGCGGCGCGAGTGGGATCGAGAACGCGTCCCGAGAGCGTGGCGGTTTCGGTTTGTGCAACAGCAGTGGCCGCAACCGTCAGGACAAAAGCGAGCAGGAAGGCTTTGCGCATATTCACCCCAGCAGATGTGAAAACCTACTAGGAATATCCATGCCCGGGTTGGATTGTGCCGCACGGAAAAATAAAATCTTTCCGATTAGCGGCCGAGCTTTAAGGATGATTGATCGGGTTGCGCAAGTACGCGTACATCAGGGTCTTGCCGCTCGGTTTACGAGGTCCGTCCGAGCCTTCCACCGTGACAAACACCGAATCGATGGCGCCGATCAGCCTCGCGTCGTTGAGCTTCATCAGCCAGCGAGCCTGTTTGGGATCATCTAAACGAAAGTTGCCCAGACTGACAGTGGTGGATGCATCGTCCAGGCGCTGACCCCAGACGTGGAAAGACTTTCCCCGTCCTCCGATCGCATGGAGGTCGAATGCGTAGAACACCAGTTCGCGATTGTCAGTAAGAAAAATGCGGCCGTATGGCTGTTTCCAGTTACCTCTTCGGTCGATGTCGTGCACGTCGATCATGTGCAGATCGCGTGCGCCCATTAGCTCGCGGATCTCACGGCCTGAAGCGGTCAGGAGTCGTTCCCGTTCCGCGCCAAGCTTCACGGCGTCGATCTGCGCCGTCATGTCCTTCAACTCAAACTGCTGGGCGACCATTTGCGCTTCCGCTTCGGAGGCGCGAGCGCGAAAACGCTCAAGTTCCTGTTGGGCCGAAAGCAACGAGGAAGTGACAGCAGTTGCCTTGCTCGACGATTTGGCAGCTTCGCTCCGCAGCCGGACTACTTCAAGTTCGAGACGGCCGATTGAGTCACGATCGCTCGCGACTTCCCGCGATAGCGTCGTTTCGCGATCACGAGCGGCGTCAATTTGCGCCTGAGCCTGGGCGAGGCGGTTCGCCGCGATCTCTCCGGAGGCCATCATCAAGTTGCGGTGAACTTCCAATTGCACGGCTTGCGCCTGCCGGGCGCTGACATCCGCCGCCTCAAGTTGAGCGATCCGCGCACGCGCCTCCGTGAGGCGGCGTGAGAACATCGCGGTGCCAACGACGACGCCGATCAGCATCACCGCCAGAGCCAACCGCGGGGCTGCGTCCAGCAGCCTCCAACTGCTGAGCCGCAGATGGAACAGGCCGAGGCCGAGCCAGCTGTCCGTGCCGCGTGCCGCTTCGTCAGAAACCATGAGCCCTTGCTGGCGTACGGCTCCGATGAGTTGCGGCCGAAGCCTTTCCAGCACCAGGCTTTCATCCTTGCAATTCTGCCGAAGCTTGCGATCGCCGACCGGGAGCACATCATTCGCCAAAGTGGAGAAACAATCGCGGGCCGCGCGGCATGCCGAACAATGAACGAGATGCCCCGCGAGCTCGGCATGCTCGTCTGGCGACAGTTCTCCCACCAGCGCCAGCAGCGTCATTTGCTCGTAATGGTCATGCCTTGGCATTCAAAGTCTCTCCGGCCGCTTTCACGTCTTGCTCCAGCGGGCCTCTTTCTATGGTGCGGCGCATACGATCCATGGACCGATAGTAGCGGTGTCGGACACTGGCCAGGCTGTCGCCGGTTCGGGTAGCGACCTCCTGCATGGAAAGGCCCTCAAAAAAAATCAACTCCACCACTCGCCTCGCCGCTCCATCCAGCACTGCGAGCACCTCGCGCGCCAACCGTTGCGATTCAGCAAGGGTCATGGAGGGAAGCACGCCACCGTCGTTTGCCACCATCACGGCATCGCAGGCCTCTATCTGCGCGATATCGCTTGCCGAATAAAACTGCCGATACGTTAATTGCCGTCTGCGATTCAGCGCACGCAGCGATGCCGCCCGCACGATCCACATCTTGGCGCTGCCTTTCACCGGATCAAACTGCGCGGCAGTGCGGCACAGATCGACGAAGACCTCCTGCGTCAGGTCCTCGGCCTCGCCTTGATCGTGCAGGCGCTTGAGGGCAATACGCAGCACGAGCCGGGCGTAGCGATCAAACAGCACCGTGATCGCGTCACCGTGGCCGGCGGCCAGATGAGTCATGATGTCGCTGTCGCAAAGTCCGCCGAGATCGTGATACGTCAGACCACAAGGCTCAGGGGGACCCTGTCGACTTGGCACCTTGAATAGCATGCGGCCGCAAAAATCTACTACAAGATCAGCATGCAGAAATCGCAAAAAGAAGTTTTTTATTTGAGGCACAATCCATGACTGGCATGGATATTCATTCAAGATAACGGCTTTCCCCCGGTCCGAGGTCGTTGACGGGCATCACCATGCCAAAACTTTTCGGCGTAAAGACTCGTGTGCTGTGTGTGGCGCTGCTCCTGCTAGCCATCGCCTGCCATGCCGGCGACCATGCTGCTCCTGTCAATGTGATCTTTGACACAGACATCTGGTCCGACATCGACGACATGCTTGCCTTGGCCATGCTGCACGCGTTGCACGATCGGCATGAGATCAATCTGGTCGCGGTCACGATCAGCACTGACGAGAAGTGGTGTGCCTCCTATGTCGATCTGGTCAACACTTTCTATGGGCACGCAGGGATTCCGATCGGGATTGTCCACCACGGCATGGGTCTTGAGGCATTCAGAAAGAAGATGCCCGGAACAAAATGGCCTGGTACGGAGTACGTTCGGCTGATCTCGCAAAAGAAGAAGAGCGATGGTTCGACGATGTACCCGCACCGCCTGATTGATGGAACGGCTGCGCCGGAGGCAGTTGCTCTGCTTCGCAAGGTCCTGACCGCACAGCCTGATGGCAGCGTTGTCATCATTCAGGTCGGCTACAGCACCAACCTGGCGCGTTTGATCGAAAGCGGACCCGATGCATCAAGTCCTCTCACCGGCCTTGATCTGGTGCAAAGAAAGGTCCGGTTGCTCTCGGCCATGGCTGGTGATTTCGGGCAGGTAACGCGCAACGGCAGGACCATGCCAAACGGAGCGCCTGAATTCAATATCGTGGCGGATGTGGCAGCTGCCCAAAAGGTGTTTTCAAACTGGCCAACTCCGATCGTCGCCAGCGGCCACGAAGTTGGCGACGCGATGCTGTTTCCGGGCACTAGCATCGATCACGATTTCTCGAGCGTGGAGGGCCATCCCATCGCTGATACTTACCGCACTTACTGTGAGGAGCGAAACTCAAAAGATGCGAGAATGAAACGGTGCCCGCACGATCACGCGACATACGACCTGACATCCGTCTTGTATGCAGCGCGACCGGATCGAAACTATTTTGCATTGTCGAAGCCCGGCAGGATTACTGTCCTTCCGGACGGGGCTTCGCGATTTGACGAACTCGAAGGCGGACGCCATCGATATCTGATCTTGTACGAGGAACAAAAAGCCCGCGCGCTGGAAGCCATGGTGATGCTCGCGAGCCAGCCTCCGGCGCATGTCGCCTGTTCCCAAAAACAATGCGCGTCAAATCAATAAGCGGATGCAGGCCTGAATGTGCGGGGTATTTCGATGGCTGATTAGCGATCTGAAGTTTTAGATTGTCATCGCTCGGACGAAGATCCTTCCATTAATGACATCTTGTTGCTGCGATACGGCTGGAAGTTACGTCCGAAATCGACGCCGATCACTTCAACGTCCAAGCTGTTCCCATCGACGCGAACCACAACGAAGTGGTAAGGGTTTTGACCGGGGTCTACGTTTGGTTTGACCAGGTGCTCGACTTTTACGCTGCTCGCGCCGGCCTTCACATAGTCGCGAAGGTCAGGTTCGCCCGTATAGGGGTACAGCGACGCGCCCCCGCCTCCTGTAACGATCGTATCCATTCGGTGAGCACCTGATGAGTCACTGTAGCGCTCGATCCAGTGCTCAAACAGATGATCGTGTCCGCAAAATAACGCACGCACATGATGCTGGCGAAACAACGGCATGTACCGGTCACGCACCTGTGCCGTCTCCTCCTCAACGTGTGCTCCGCCGTGCGGCCCAGAGGAATACGGCGGAGAATGAAAAAAAGCCAAGACGTTAACGTAGCGGCCCCGGTCGAGGCCCTCCAATTGGCTCTTGGTCCAATTAAATTGCTTGTCGTCGCCTGCGATATTTGAATCTAGCGCTAGGACAAAGGTGTTTCCGTATGCGAAGGAATACGTTGCATAGTCGTCCAAACGCCGAGGCGACCCGTTCACGGGCATAAGCGCCGACATCGCGCTGAGAACATTCGGCAGCCCTAGCCGTCGGTTGTAAACATCATGATTGCCAGGCGCCAGAAAGTAAGAGACATCACCCTCAGTCGTAAGACGACTGACCAGCGGAACATAGCTCACGTTCCACTGATGGGCATCCACTCCATTCGTTACCGCGTCTCCAGATTGCAGAACAAAGCGAACGGGAAAGGGGGTATTCCGGCGTCGTTTGATCTCCGCCAGCATGCCGTCAATGACCAAGGAGTGTTCGTACTGCAACGCGACTCCATCTCTCCGACCGCGTGTATCGCCATACACGATGAATGAAAACTGCTTCACACCTGCCGATTGCTCTTCGGAAGGAAGTGCGTGCGGCGGAGGAGCAATCGGCAGAACGCGTTCTGCTGTCGCAGCCTGCGGCCTCTCGGACGCGCCGTAGATGAATGGCGTCCCGGCGCCCGCGATTATTAGGAGGCAAGCGGCCAAGAGAGGCGATGACCACGAACGGCGAACATGGCGTCTGTGCACGAAAGGAAGAAGCATAGTCATCTATTTTGCGCAAACACTCTCGGGCGTGGTTCGAATCAACTCGAAGTCTCGGGCGGTCCGATGTTGTGATTCATTTACTTATGAGGAGCGATCTTCACAAACTTGTTCGGGATGCCAGGATTCGAGCCTACAACGTTTGCCTAAGACACGTCGGCCGCGAGAAGAGGCGGCCACATTCTTTGAGACCAACAATACCGCCGGATTCGCGACGTTCCATCGCAGCAACCGCCGAAGCTGCTGCTATGCTGCCGACTTCTTCTTCCGCTCAGCCCATCTCATCTTCATCGCCGCGGAAATACGGCGGCGAGCAGACGCACTCATCACTCGCCGACGGCGTCCCGGAGGGCGCCCTGGACCCTGTCGAACAATCACGCCGCCTTCCAATGCAGCGATCGCCTGTTCCAGGCGGTCACGTTCACGTTTGAGCTCTGCGACAATGCCATCTAGATTCATCGTGTCTCCTTAGGGCGGAGTCTATCAGGCGAACACCCAGCAGCATTGCCTTAACGTTCTATCTGCTGGGCGTTCACCCGGGGTTCGTGAGGCGCCGCTGTAATATCCCCTACCCGCAATAACCTACCCCCTCTTTCGTTCCCTACAAGCCCCGCCCGGCAGAGCCTCTTCGTCGATATCTCTTTTCTGCTCCCCGCAGTAATCCCTGCGCAAGTCCTCGGCGTATCCTCCTCCCCGCCCCGCACAGCGGTTATGCATGTGACCGGGAAAACGCTCATCTGTCAGCAGCCGGGAGGAGCGGCCGAAGGCCGCACCTGGCCGCGGCCCCACGGGTTTCTGCAATCATGTCCAGTCGGGGTTAGGCGGCGAGAAGGCGGCGGGCGGAAGATGAGGGGGCGGCATAAAACCATTCCTACCCCTACTTGTTAAAAGCATCATCTTGAAGTTGACTTCCCCCTAATCCCCATATCCCCGGTGGTTCTTCCCCTCCATCGTGTCTTCCTCTTCATCATCTATATATAAGCCCAGGTATCCGGCCCAGCCCTGCTTTCCCCCTCTCCCCCCGCAGTAATCGCCTGCGTAAATCCTCGCGTCGGGAGCCCCTCCCGCCCCGGTATAGTACTTACGCACGGGGCCGGGAAAACGCCGTCCTGCCGGCCACTGGGGAGGGCCGCTTAGAGCCGCGTCTGCGCTGGCATCGGCGGCGCTGGGGACGAGGGTTTCTAGAGTAATGTCCGCCGGCCGAGGTGCGGTCAGTTGTCCGGAGCGTAACCGAAGCGTGGTTCACGCCCTTGCAGCGTGCAATATTCCTAAGGAACGAAGCCACTCGACGCAGCGGGTGGGCCATTGGCTTACGGGGTTGTGCGTTGGCCTGAGGCCGAAATCGTGTCCGCCCAGCATGTAAAGATGCAGCTCGGCTGGTATACCTACTTTGTGCGCCGCTAGATAGAGCACAGCGGCAATCTCGGCTTTGTCGCCATCGTCGCCGGTTGCGACGAAGAACATGGGTGGACCACCAGCACGAAGCTGGGAGTCGTCGTTCAATTCGTAGGTATTGCGTTCTTTGGAATAGTGGGCGCTGCCGCCGTTGTACAGCACTACAGCGAAATCGGGCCGGCAGCTTATCTGGTCAACCGTGTCGAGCGCGTCATAGGCGCGCTTCTCAAAGTTCGCCGCTGTCCAGGTGGCGAGTCCAGCGCCGGCTGAGAAACCGATGATCCCGATGCGCTGCGGATCCAGTCCCCACTCTGTCGCGCGGCTGCGTACCAGACTGAGCGCGCGTTGGGCGTCCTGCAGGGGCCGAATGTACCAGGTGTCGCGATACTTTCCCTCCGTTTGGTCTGGCCTTCGCGGCACTCGATATTTCAGGATGATGCCGGTGATCCCGACCGAGTTCAGCCAATGAGCGACTTCTTCACCTTCAACGTCCCAAGCGAGCACGGTCAAGCCGCCGCCGGGGCAGATCAACATGCTGACGCCCGTATCCTTATTCTTAGGAGGGCGGTAGATCGTCAAGGTAGGGATGCTGACGTTCGTCAGCCATTTGACGGGCCGGCCGGCAACGTCGGGGATAGGCTTGCCGTCGGGCCGCACGCGCAGGAAGTGCTCGGGGCCGATATTCCCTATCTCTCCTGGAGGCGTAGCCGGCCAGACATTCAGCACGAGGGGCCCTTCCGCCGCTGCCTTGCCCGGAAGGAGCGCAGCCAGCAGTGACAGTAGAAGAAAGAAATGTTCTAGAGATTTCACCATCACTCCGACGCTAAGAGCTCTTACTTGAACTTCACACTCCATAGCTTGATGATGTTCATGCTGCCGGCGGCAACAATCTTTCCATCGGGGGTGATGGCGGCGGAGCGCACGCCCTGTTCGAAACCGTCCATGACGGCGAGCTGAGTGCGAGTCTTCAGGTTCCAGAGTCTGGCCGTCTTGTCGAAACATCCGCTGACCAAGTAGCGCCCGTTGTGGCTGAGGCCAAGCTCCAGCACCACCGCAGTATGACCGGTCAGGGACGCGATCTCGTCACCCGTCGTGGCATCGAGCAGCTTCAGCATTCCGGCATCGCCGCCGGCGATCAAGACCTTGCCATCGGGCGTGAACAGCAGGCAATGGATGATGCCCGGCATTCGGATGGACTTGCGAGCCACTCCGGTGTCGGGATCCCACAGAATGATCTGCTTGTCCTCGGCCCCGGAAGCCAGCGTCTTATTGTCCGGCGACAGCGCCAGAGCGCGAACATGGTTGGTATGGCCTTGCAGCGTGCGGATTTCTTGCTGGGTCGCGACGTCCCACTCTTTGACGGTATGGTCCCAACTGCTCGACCATATCTTTTTCCCGTCATTTGAATACACAACATTGCGGATCGCTGCGGTATGCCCCGTGAACGTAGCAAGGCACTTGCCGGTGGCGACGTCCCAAAGCTTGACGTCGTTGTCCTGCGAACCGGAATACAGCCGCTTGCCGTCGCGGGTAAACAACACCCAGCGGACCCACTTCGCGTGGCCGGTCAAAGTACGTATCTCTTTACCGGTCGCCACGTCCCATAACTTGATCAGGGACTCGTGCCCGGCCGAGGCCAAGATGCGTCCGTTCGGCGATATAGCCATGCCCGCTATCCACCCAACGTGCGCGTTAAGGGTCGCGCGCTCTTCCACGCGCAAGCGTGAAACCGGAGGCGGCGCCGATTGCGCCGCCGCGCAGCCGACCAGAACCAGCGCAATAGTCAGGAGCAGTGCAACTCGTTTCATCGTGTCAGGTCAAAATACGAGCTTCAGGCTGAACTGCACGCTCCGCGGGCCGCCGGCCTGATAGATCGGGCTGTACCCGCCTTGCGCGCCACCGGCTCCCAGGCTGTTGTTCAAGGTAGCTGCCGCGCGTCCAAACAATGGGCTGGTGACATCGAGCGCACTCCCGCCCAGGTAAAAATTCGGGTGATTGAACAGATTGAAAAAGTCTGTGCGGAATTGCAGGGTAAGCGCTTCATGGATGGGGAACGAGCGCCGGACCGTAAAATCGAGTTGGTTGAAAGCGAAGTTGCGCAGTTGGTTCCGTCCCAACGTGCCTTGGGTGGCGGCGATGCTGTTTGCCGGCAACAAGCGGAACGCTGTGGGATCCAAGCGCCAGCCGCCGGGCGCGCTCGCGTCACGGAGCAGGACCGATGCGCCCGGCACGAGGCTCGGGCGTATCCCGACCCTCGTCCCCGCCGTATTGTTGCCCAGCGGCGCCGGCACGCACGGCGTGGGAGAGCACGTACCGGTGAAGGGCCTGCCGGCGGCGAGAAAGGCATTGCTCTGTACCAAGTCGATCGGTGGCGCCGTGCGGGCACGATAAAGACTGTCAACGCCCCAGTTTCCGAGGAATGCTTTCACCAATCGGTTTGCGGCGGGGGCCGGAATGCTGTAACTCACCGCGCCTTGCAGGGAATGCCGGATGTCCCACTCCGAATTGCCCCAATACTGGCTGAGTGGATCGACATAGGGGTTCAGGGAGTTCTGGAAGTTCTGCGAGCTGTTGTCTTCCGAATGCGACCACGTGTACGACACCATTCCCTGTAAGCCCGCCGAAAGCCGGCGCTGGAACAGCGTCTGCAAGGAGTTGTAGCTGGAACTGGCAACACTCTCTACAGCAAGATAACTAAGCGGAATATCGGGATTCGGCGAGGTGAACTGATCGCGCCGCATCAGGTTGCGGGCCCAGGCGCCGGCGTACGTCAGCGTGAGCACCTGCTTGGCGCCTAACATCTGCTCCAGCGCAAGATTGGTCTGATGCGTATAGGGCAAACGAAGGTCAGGGCTGACGGCGGAGATGCTTCCCCAGGGAGGCGCGGTAGGGAACGCCACTGGCGTCTGCAGTGCAGCGGGGATCGGGAATGGAATGGGAGCCGCCGCGTTCTTGGTGGCCAGCGGCCGCTCCAGGAAGCCCGCCGCAGCGCCTGCGGTATCGAAGAAAAGTCCCCATCCGGCGCGAATCACCCGGCCCCATTCATTGCTGGTAGAGAGCTGGTACGCTACGCCGACCCTGGGCGCAAACGCATCCATTTGAGTCTCAAATAGCGGAGTGCCCAACTGCGCTACGTGAGTGGCGGAAAGGTCATTGGGATTGATCCCCGTCAGCGCCAGCAGAGCTCCATCCGCGCCAAAATTCGGCGGCGGGTTGTAGTCCCAGCGTAAGCCGTAGTTAATGCTGACGCGAGGCGTGAAATGCCAGGTGTCCTGGGCGTAGAGGCCCAGATTGTCATAAGTGAAGTCTTTGAGCTGGAACCCGCCCACTGAATAGACATTCGGGTTGCCGGTGATCCAGGACTGCGTGGTCAGCGTGAAGGCGAGCGTCTGCGTGTAAGGAGCGCGCACCGAAACCGGATGCAGACGCCGGTAATCGGCGCCGAACTTCAATTGGTGCTTGCCATGCACCAGTGACACTGTGTCGATCAAGTTGTACTGCCGATTGCGGTCGAGCCCGGGCGTGCCAGTAAGGCCGCCTCCGATCGTACGTAGCGACGTGTTGAAGAATGAGTTGGTGAGGTCGTAAGGAGAAGGGATGAGGTTGCCGAAGTCGACCGGTACTGCGCCGCCAAACGTATCCTGATGCTGCGTGGAGTACGCGGGAACGAAGCTGTAGTTGTAGCGGATGTCATTAGTCATGCGCGGAGAGAACAAGAACGTCTGCCCCACGGTAAAAGTACGAGTGCCGTTATGCAGGACACTGACGGCAGAAGCGCCGGCAGCCCGGATCGTACCGTCGGAGGGGCCATTATTGGCACGCAAGAAGAAGCTCATTCTGCTGCTGGCGTTCCAGTCCAACCGAAGGCTGTCCGTATCGAGGTTATTGGTATCGCTGTACGCGCCGTTGAACGTCGCAACGTTGACATCGAAGTTGGGAGTACCCGGCGCCTGGGGCACGGTCGGCAAAGGGTAGGAGCTCAGCAAAGGCCGCATGGCGGCGACGGCCGGGACGCCACCCGGCAGGCAGCTTCCCAAGCCGCGGGCGCACAAGGATGGGACGCTTTCGGTAAGCGTCTTCGGCACCGCGAGTCGAAGACTCTCATGTGAGAAAAAGAAGAACAACCGGTTCTTCAGGACCGGCCCGCCTAACACCCCGCCAAAATCATTCTGCCGCTCCGGTGGGCGTGCGATCCCGTTGTGATTATTGAACCAGTTGTTGGCGTCAAGCACGGTGTTACGCAGGTACTCGTATAAGCTGCCATGCCATGCGTTAGAACCGGTACGGGTCACGATGGAGATTTGCCCGCCTGGCATGCGCCCATATTCCGGCGCGAACGTCGAAGTCTCAATCTTGAATTCCTGGATCGCATCCACGGAAGCCAGATTGTTGTATCCGCCGAATGTGTTCACTTGCACGCCCGCGCCGCCACCCAGGGCCGACTGCGCACCGCTGGAGCTGATACCGACGTTTGCGCTGACGCCGTCGATCATGAAATAGTTCGCGTCCGGACGCTGGCCATTGATGCTGAACTGGCCCTGCGACCCGGCGCTCGTCGCCGTGATAACCACGCCCGGCGTGAGCGAGATCAACGACTGGAAACTGCGGCCGTTCAGCGGCATGTTGGCCATGAATTGCCGATCGACAACAGTCCCCACCGAAGCATCCTGCGTGTTGATCGGTTCAATCCCGCCTTCCACGTTGACCATCTCGGAAACGGTGCCGATCTCCAGGGAGAAATTCCGTTGGAGCTTGTCCTGGACGTGGATCTCGACGTCTTTGAGCACGATGCCTTTGAAGCCGGAGGCCTGCACCTGGATGCGATAGTGCCCGGGCTGCAAGGCGACAAAAGCAAACACGCCGCTGCTGTTTGTCCTGATCGAAGTGGATGTATTGGTCTCGAGCCGCGTCGCAGTCACACCTGCGTCTGGCACCACCAGACCGCTGGGATCGCTGACCACACCCGCCAACGATCCAGCGTCAGACTGCGCAGCACAGTAGGCGCCGCCAACCACCATGACCGCCAACACCACGAACGGCAGGAATCCGCGTTGCCCCATAGCGTCCCCCTTGTCGCATTTATGCGGCCAGGCGTTCGCGGTTGTACCAGAAGGGCAGGATTTTTTGCGCTCCCGATTTGCAGGCGCTATGGATGATTAGGCGGGGTACCGAAATAAGCGTCCAGGATCGGCTTGCCTGTCGGGCCGGCGGGTTCCAGGCCTAGCGGCTCCAGGGTAACGAAGACCGTGTCGATCTCCGCCAGCACCTTCGGATCATCAAACTTCATCATCCACCGCTGCTGCGCTTGATCGTCGTTAAAAAAGATCCCCAAGCGACGTGTCGGGCCATGGCCGGCCGTGGTATTGCGGCCCCACGCGTAGTAACCGTACTCCCCTTTGTCCGACTTGGGCGCGGGTAGATCGAAGGCATAGAAAATGAGCGACCTGCCCTGGGTATAAAAAGCACGTCCAAAAGGCTTCTTGGCACGGCCCTTCCCGTCGATATCGAAAACATCGACGATGTGGACATCGCGCGCGCCCATGATGTCGCGGATCTCCCGATCGGCGTTGAGCAGTTGGCGTTCCCGGTTCAGTGTTGCGGCGGTTTCTTTGAGTCTCGCTTCCGCCTCCGCGAGCTTGTAGCGTAGTTCCACCACGCCCGCTACATTGGCGGTCGCTTCGGTTTGCGCTTGCTGCAAGCGCGCGTGGGCGGCTTGCAGATCAGCGGTGGTGCTGGCGAGTTCGCGCGCCTGGTCCCTGACCCGTTCGTTCGCGCCGGCGGCGGCGATGGCCTGCGACTTCTCGCGCTCCGTCGCGACCGCTAGTTGCTCTTCCAGGTGTTTCCTGGCGGAGGACAGCCGCGCCACATCCTGCTGCAAACGTGCGACCAGCTTCTCTTGGGCGGTCGGTGAATTCGGTATCTCCACCGACTTGTTCACGACCGAGCCAGCGCCGCTACCGGCAGTGATCTGCGCCTTCGTCGCAGTGGATGCGGGAGCGCTTTGCGAAGACCTGCCTAACATCAACCCCGATGCAAACAGCACAAGCGCCACGGCGGCCCGCGTCATGACCGGCTTGAAGGAGTGTGCGCGACGCCGGTCGTTGGCGCGCACGATGTGAAGATTGCGCAACACTGCTGCCCGGGAACGTTCCTTGCGCTCCGCGGAGCTTTCGCTGCTGGTCGCGCCGGCATCGAACGCCAGGGCCGCGACGCCGGCGAAGTTCGCGTTCACTGCCGAGCAATGGGCGCAGTTGCGGCGATGCCCGACGAATTCCTGCCATTCGTCAGCAGAAAGTTCGCCCACCGCCGCTAGCCCCGCTAATTCCTCAAAATGCTCGTGCCCGTGCAAGCGCCACTCCCTTCAGGTCGGCCGGCACGGCCTTGCGCGCAGATGGGACCTCGGCCGCCGGTTGCAGCAGGTCACGCAGCCGCGCCAGACCCCGATAGAGAAGGTGCCGCGCGTTGCCATGCGTTTCGTCGATCATCCCGGCGATCTCTTGCAACGAACGTCCCTCGATAAAGTACGCATGAATGACGATGCGCTGCTTTTCGTTCACGTGTTCGAGCATCTCCACCACCAATCGCGAGCGCTCCTCCGCCAGCAGCCGAAACGTCGGAATGGGGCCTTCCGTGGCGGTTTCTCCGATATCTTCAAAACTACAATGGTCGTAGTACTTCCGCGTTTGCAAATAACGCTTATGGTCGATCGCGCGCGTATAGGCGTAACGCAACAACCAACTTCCGAACTTACCCCTGGCCTCGTTGAATTCGCGGGCCCGGCAATGTAGCTCGACGAACACCGCCTGCGTCACGTCCTCCGCGTCCGCTGCACTGCGCACAATCGCCAGCGTCAAACGGAAGACGCGGTCCCAGTACCGGTCGAAGAGCTCGTCGAACGCCGCCCCATCGGCCGTGGCGGCGCGCCGGCACAGCTCCTCATCTGTAAAATTGCGTAAGAGACTGCCGCGTTGTGCCAGGGTACGAATCATTTTTGCGCGGCTTGGCGGACCGGCTGGTGCGGAAGACGTGAATCTTACTGCCAAACTATGATTTTATCCCTGCTGATGAGCATTCCTAAGCATTTTTTCCCCACGGCCATCTGGTACAGCCGGACGTCGCGTGTCGCACTTATCCATATGGGACCCCGGTTATTCGGCTCATTTATAGGTCATAGGGCATGCTCCGTCCTGGCACGCCGTGCCGTTTCTGTCGCGCTGGGGTGCGTCCTCATCTGCGCGGCATTTGCCGGCGAGCAGCCGAAGCACGTGTCGCACTTGTCGCCCCAGCTTATTAGTAGCGACGCGTCCGTAAAGTACGACTACGACATCGCGTACGTCCGCGCCCCGCGTCGCGGCGACGACCAGCAAACTTCCTGGCCCGACGTCTACTCGCCCATCAAGGTGGAACCAGGTGCTGACCTGATGCTGTTGCATCCCGATGGCAGCGAAGAAGTCCTGGTGAAGGCCGGCGCGGACCAGGCCGTCACCGACCCATTCGTCAGCTTCGATGCCAAGTGGATCTTTTACGCGCTGTTCGACGGAATCCATCGCGAGCCTTCAGGGCAGGCGTTCGCCTCCCGCTCGGACATTTACAAAGTTAACGTCAAGACGCGCCAGATCGTTCGTCTCACGCACCAGGAGTACACGCCGAACACCGGCGTCGCGAAACCCGGGCAGCCTTACGGTGTGTTCAATCTCGGCCCGTGCCCGCTGCCCGATGGGCAACTGATGTTCACCAGCAACCGCAATGGCTTTGTCGCGACCAAGAACTACAAGATCTTTTCAGTCTACAAAGACGAATACAAAGACGCGTACGATCTGCAATTGTTTCGGATGAACGATGACGGAATGAACGTGGAGACGGTCGGCCATCTGAACGTGAACAGCGCGCTGCACCCCACGCCGCTAAAGGATGGCCGCGTTATGTTCACGAGCTTTGAAACGCAAGGCCTGCGCGACATTCGCACCTGGGCGATTTGGACGATCAATCCCGATGGCACTGGCTGGGCGCCGCTGGTGAGCGCGCTCGGTGCCTCTTCTGAGACGGCGCGGCACTTCATGACGCAGCTCTCCGACGGCCACATCGTGTGGGAGCATTACTACTTCCAGCGCAACATGGGGTTCGGAACGTTTTACAAGATGGACGCCAGCGTTCCTCCTGGGCAGCCGTTCTTCAGTTCCGCCGCGCGACGCGACCCGCGCAGCTTCGATACCGGCAGCCCATGTTGCGGCCCCATGCCCTTCACGCCTCACGGGCTGGTCGAGATCACGCCGTTTTCACATTTCGAGAACGCGCCCGCATACCTGGCTGATCCCGCGAGCGAACGCCGTGACCCGAAGGCATTGCGTTTGGGCAAAGTGACTCAGCCCTCGGGAGCACCCAACAACAATCTGCTTACCGTTTATGCCCCGGGCCCAGTGTACGGCTTTGCGCCGGCAAAACTGGACGATATTCACGCCTTCATCGCGCCCGCGATCGACAGCGGCATTTACCTGATCAAGGGAGGCGCTCCCGTGGAGGAACCGGCGGAGCTTCTCCTCATCAAGAATGACCCGCGCTACAACGAGCAGTGGCCGCGCGCGGTAGTACCGTATAAGAGCATCTACGGCGTTGACAGCCCCGCGCGCATCACGCCGCTTGCGAATGACGGCAAGCTGGCCAAGGCGCTTCCCGTCGGAACGCCTTTTGGCTTAGTCGGCAGTTCATCTCTCTACAAGCGCGAAAGCTACCCGCGCGGGCGCGTGCCTGATGGCAAAGTGACTGCAGAATACAGCGCGGCGGATGCCCATCCCGTTTTCGGTCGCACCGATGAAGCGGATCCTTACGAGGGGCAGGGTGCGCTGACCTACGGGGTGTTCGGCAACTGGTTTGAGCAGGGCGCTGAAGCCGGCAAATACAGCAACGACGAGGTCCAAGCCATTCGCATCCTGATCGAAGAGCCCACTACGGACCCGATTACCACCGCGCAGCAGACGCGCAAATGGTGGAACGCCAGCAACGAGCGCTTACGCATTCTGGGTGAGATCCCGGTGCGGAAATTCGCGGGCGGCCGGCAGCCCCTCGATCCAGATGGCAACCCGGACACCAGCTTCCTCGCCAAAATCCCGGCCGATGTACCGTGGACGCTGCAAACGCTCGACAAGAACGGCATGGTGTTGAACGCAGCTCAAACCTGGCATCAGTTGCGCCCGGGAGAAGAGCGCAATGACTGCGGCGGTTGCCATGCCCACAGCCAAAAGCCCACGCTGTTCCAGCAAACGGCGGCGGCCGCGCCCGCTTATCAACCCTTTGATCTCACGCGCTACACCTCCCTGCTTACCAGCAAACAGAACGACGAGTCGCATCAACGGTGGGACACCAACGATGAGACCGGCGTCCGTTATCAATCAGGCGTTAAGACAGTCGAGTTCTTCCGCGATGTGAAGCCGATCCTCGATCGCAGTTGCGTGGCCTGCCATACGAAGAATTGGGCAAAGCCCGCCGGCAACCTCGTGCTCGACGATGACACCCCGGAGCATCCTCCGTCCGAAATCATGGAGCTGCTGACGGGCATCAAGCTGCCGGACCCGGCGCCGGGTCCTTATTTCCGGCTAGCGCTCGACCATCAAGCCAAGTACGGATACAAGCCGGTCAACGGCTTCAAGCGGCGGGCTTCGCAGTGGGACGACCCGCAGGCTTCACGCTACGTCCGCTACTTTCAAGCCCGGCGTAGCCTGCTGGTGTGGAAGCTTTACGGGCGGCGCCTCGATGGTTGGAAGAACGAAGACTTTGCTTACGAGACTGTCCCCGGCAATCCCCATTCTATGGTCTACCAGGGGAAGCCATTCGCCGTTAGCGACGCTTATCCTGGGAACCGGGGCTTGATCGGGATCGCCTATCTCGGTACCCAAATGCCGCCGCCAGAAGCTGTCGCCGGCACATTCATTGGACCCGACGGAAGAACAATCAAGGTTCCCGCGCTGAGTGACGAAGACAAGCGGACGATCGCGCGCTGGATCGACCTCGGCTGCCCGATCGATCTCGACTTCGATCCGCAGCATCCAGAAGCGCGCGGCCACGGCTGGCTCGCGGACGACAAGCGCCCGACCCTCACCCTCACTTACCCGCGCGCCGATGCGAACCCAGTCATCACTCGCATCCTCATTGGCGCCTACGACTACGACAGTGGCGTTGATCCAACCACGCTCGATGTGCGGGCCGATTTCGAGGTGAACGGTATCGCTGCGGGCAAAAACCTTGCTGGGAAGTTCAAGAATGTTTCCACCGGCGTGTGGGAGCTGCGACTGGCGGAGCCGATCAGCATCCTTAAGAAGGGCAAAATAACCGTTGCGGTGAAAGACCACACCGGAAATCTGGTACGCCTAGAACGGATATTCTCGGTTGAACCACCAAAAAAGAGAACCTGGACCGAGACCGCCAATACATACCTCAGAACTGCAAACTAGCTGTACGGTAAGACTTTCTCCCGGCAATTCGCCGCGCAGCAGTTTCAACAAAGCGGCTACTCAACAGAATTCGCCTTCTGCCAACTACCGCTTCCGATGATGCGGCGGCATAAAACCCACTCCTACCCCTACTTGGTAAAGCATCATCGTTGGAGTGGACTTCTCCCCAATCCCCTATATCCCCCTT
>JADMIO011288130.1_pt1 | contig 33115 bp, 30 predicted proteins | sample 8958161 | NCBI WGS metagenome assembly JADMIO01 (sample SAMN16585339, study PRJNA669376) | soil metagenome | isolation source: Crop rotation soil | place: USA: Cullars Rotation, Alabama | collected 2011 | reverse complement strand
CGCGACAACTTGTCCACGTGGAATTCTAAGCTTAGGATCCCAATGTGCTGGAAAGTTCTGGTATTGGCCAAATACTTTTGGATAAGAATATGAACATACGACGCTTCAGTCCACGGGCGAAGCGTTTGGTAAACCTCATTGACGCTGATATAGGCCGCTCTATCATTGATATCACGAACAACCTTCGGGATCTTGACCTGGTCAGTTACATAAGGGATGTATTAGAAACAAATGAACCGTATGAGCATGAGGTGCACATAGAGGGTTGTTATTACCTGATGCAGATTAATCCCTTTGTACGTCGCGACGGAAAATCGGACGGAGTTGTAGTGAACTTTATCGATATAACCGAATCATTAAGGCTTTCCAGTATCATCGACGGCATTTTCAACAGTTCTACCAATGGTATTGCTGCAAAGAAAGCGATTCGTAACAAGCAGGGTAAGATCGTTGACTTTGAATTCCTCGCTGCTAACCGGACTGCTGAAAGAATGTTTGGTTTGCCACACGGTACCATCGCAGGAAAAACAATGACAGAGGTTTTTCCCTGGCGCGATAAGAAATATATTGATCTCTATGCCGAAGTCGTAAACACAGGCGTAAACGCAAGATTCGAATTTTTTGAAGAGAACAGGAAAAGATGGTTCGAAACTGTTGTTGTGAAAATGCTCGATGGAATTGTAACTACTCACACTGATATCACGGATAAAAAAGAAGCCGCAGACCTAATTACACGCAACTACGAGGATCTGCGCACTACCTCAATGAAACTGATCGATGCCAACCAGCAATTGGAACGCTCGAACTTCGACCTGCTTCAATTCGCTTCAGTGGCATCGCACGATTTGAAAGAACCGTTAAGGAAGATCCAGGCCTTTGGAAACGTTTTGCATTCGAGAGTGAAGAATAAACTTGAAGACGGCGAAGTCGGCTATCTCAATAAGATCATCAATGCCTCAGGCCGAATGCAGACCCTTATTGAGGATGTGCTTACTCTTTCAAAGCTTTCGAATAGTGAGATACCTTATAAGAAGATCAACCTGAATGAAATTCTGAGAAGGATTGTCGAAGACCTTGAAATCGTGATCCGGGAAAAAAGTGCAGAACTTGAATTTGGTGAATTGCCAGTAATGGAAGCGGTTCCCGGGCAATTCCATCAGCTCTTTCAGAACTTAATCAGCAATTCTCTAAAGTTCAATAATAAACCCAATCCAAAGATTAGAATCGCACAGAGAAATGTTCCTGCAGATTTTGCAATGGAATTAATGATCAATCCAGAAGATTATTTCTGTATTACTGTCGCAGATAATGGAATCGGCTTCGAGTCACAATACAAGGAAAAGATCTTTGGCGTATTTCAGCGCCTGCATGGCCGCAACTATGAAGGAACTGGAATAGGACTCTCTATTGCAAGAAAAATAGTCGAAAACCATCGCGGGTTCATTGTCGCCGACGGACAGCTCAATAAAGGCGCGACATTCTTTATCATTTTACCTTCGTCACTCCTTATCGTCCCATGTGAATAGTCAATAGTCAATCGTGAATGGCAAATGGTGTACATGCTAGCCAATAATCAATAATCAATAATTAATAATCAATAATTTTTATGGGAGCAGGCTGCATGAGTTTTATTAACATGCTGCACATCGAACAATTATTAATTATTGATTGTTAATTATTGATTATTGATTATTGGCGCTAATTCACTATTCACTATTCACTCCTCAGCGATTTCACCGGATTTGCCAAAGCCGCCTTCATCGCCTGGTAGCTCAATGTGAGAAGCGCAACGATGATTATGACAATTCCCGGCAAGACAAAAATCCACCATTTCATTTCGATGCGATAAGCAAATGATTCGAGCCATTTATAGACTGCGTAATAAGCGATTGGGATCGTTATGACGAAAGCTATTCCGATCAATAGCATAAAATCCTTTGATATTAGTATCAATATTCTGGAAACTTCTGCTCCCAGCACTTTGCGAATACCAATTTCTTTTGTGCGTTGTTCAATGGACAGAATTACCAGTCCGAATAATCCAATACAGGAAATAAATACAAATAGAACTGAAGCAATGCCAATAACCTGCTTCCATTTTGCCTCTGTGTCATATTCCTTCGCGTTGAGATCATCTCTGAACTGATACGAATAGGGGAAAAAAGGTACTAGTTTCTTAAATGTGCTTTGCAGCAATGCAAGAGTCTTAGGGACCTCAATTGGTTTAATTCTTACCCAGATTTGTCCATAATTAAATCCAGGCTCCATTGTGAACATCTCGGAGCCGATCTTTTCTTTCAGAGACGCAAAGTGATAATCTTTTATTACGCCAATAATAGTATAGATTTTTTTATCCTGTCGCATCGATGGAACGGCTTTGCCTATTGCATCTTCTTTCTTCCAACCCACTTCTTTAAGGAAACTCTCATTTACGATTATTGAATTAACGGTATCGATCGGATGATCCGCCGAAAAATTTCTTCCTGCAATAATTGGGATCTTGAAAGTCGAAAAGAATTGTTCATCTATCTTGTTGCCTTCAATTATAACAGTCTTCCCTTCTACCTTCACGCCGCTTATACTCCGGCCTCCATTGCGCGCAGCCACACTTATGATTTCCGGGTGACCAGCCAGTTCATTTTTAAATAAGGCAGGAAGTCCCTCGCTCGATTTTCTAACCGGGATTTCAATTCTAACCAGGTTTTTACTATCATAGCCGAGATCGGCATGCTGCAAAAAGTTCGTTTGATGATAGATGGCAATAGTTCCAATGATCAGGAAAACAGCCAGCATGAATTGCAATACGATAAGACCCTTTGTAAAATAATTTCTTCCCATCAACTTTTGCCTGCTGTATAATACTTTCACCGGTTGAAATGATGAAAGCACTAATGATGGGTAAAAGCCTGATATGAAAGATGTGATCAATAATAATAAGAGTAGCCCGCCATATAAGTATCCATCTGACAAATATGAAAGTGAAAGTTTTTTATTCGCTAATTCATTAAAAAATGGAAGAGCAAGCAATGTCAGACCGATCGCTATAATAAAAGCTATGAATGATACAAGAAAAGATTCAACAAGGTATTGCCAGATCAGTTGCTTCCTTGAACTTCCTACCACTTTCCTCACACCAATTTCCTTACTGCGTTTGAGGGATTGTCCAATTGCAAGATTGATGAAATTGATACAGGCAATTATTAATATAAAGACGGCTATACAGCTTAAGATGTAAGAGTAGGCAGGCTTACTCCCGTCCGTCATGCCGTTATCTGGTCCTGCTTCAGTGCTCAAATGAATTGAAGTGAAAGGTTGCAGTCCCAATTCAATAGAAATCTTCATGCCGTTGTTCTTACTTTCCTTCTCAATCATCTCTTTTGTGTTCTTATCAAATATTGACTGCATTTTTGAAACAACGGCAGCTGTACTGGCTTTAGGTAAAAGAACCAGAAAAGTATTCAAACTACCACCAACCCATTCTGTATTGTTATTATACTTATCATAGTATTTATAGTTCATCAGCATATTGAACTTCAGGGTGGAATTTTGTGGTGGATTTTCAGCAATGCCCGTTACGGTAAAGCCTTCGAATTCTTCATCTATTTTTATTTGAATTGTTTTGCCGACCGCCTCTTCAGTACCAAAATACTTCCTGGCCATATCTCCTGAAATCACAACTGAATGCAGATCGCTGAGGGCTGATTTCTTATTTCCTGCGGTTAAAGGGAAACTAAACACCGATAGAAAATTCTCGTCAACGAATAATGGGTTTTCGGTAAAGACATCATTGCCTTTCTTGAGCGTTACCCCTACCCCGTTCACACGAACGTATTGTTCTATTTCAGGAATTTCCTTTGCAAATGCGGCTCCATGCATTGCATTTGTGATGCCGATTTTTTGTGGAGGTTCGGTTCCAAACTTAAACGTTTGTATTATGCGATAGATCTGGGCTTTTTTCTGATGGAACTGATCGTAACTTAATTCATCGCGGGTGTAAAGCAATATGAGCATACACACCATTAAACCCAAACTGAGACCAATAACCTTAATGAAGGAGAATGTTTTATTCCTGAGCAGGTTTCTCCATGCAATGAGGAAATAATTCTTAATCATGGCTATAAAGATTTAAAGAATTATCTGACACACCAGTCTTGTACTACTACCTGAAGTTAGGAAAAGTTTCGTACCGTTAGCCGAATTCGGATGAGAGGTATGCTCTATACACCGGCATGTTTTTTCAACTTTTTCACCATTTCCTCATTGAGCGTTTCGGCGCTGGGGCCAAATCCATCGACAAGTACTCCCTTGATGCCATTATTGCCCTCGATTGCAAATACCACGGCTTCATCCGCAGGGTCAGTCATACCTTCAAATCGGTGCATTTCGGTGATCTCAAAATCTTTAGGACGGAGGCTAATGGAAGTCTTATGGCAAATCAAGTGATCAAATTCAAGATTAAAATCAATTGAATAGCCGCGATCTTTCAAGCCGTTTACGGCTTCGCTAACAGTATCGTAGGTAACCATGATTCACTTTTATTTAAAGTTAGGAAAACGGGACTTCTCTTTGATTAACTTAATTAACAACAAATGCCTCAAAAAGTTAGACAATTCAATTAATTCAGTGTGAAATAAACCTTATGTTATTAGGTCTTTACAAGGGTAAATTGTAGTTTTGCGGCCGGTAAAAACAAACCTAATTATGTCAACAATCACCAAATCATCTATTGATTTCAGTCTTCCCTACAAAGTCGCAGATATCAGCCTTGCAGAGTGGGGTCGCAAAGAGATCCGTCTGGCTGAAGCGGAAATGCCCGGCCTTATGGCTATTCGTAAGGAATATGGACCCAGCCAGCCTTTGAAAGGGGCAAGAATCGCTGGATGTCTTCATATGACTATTCAAACTGCCGTACTCATTGAAACATTAGTTTCTCTTGGTGCAGAAGTAAAATGGAGTTCCTGCAATATCTTCTCGACGCAGGATCACGCTGCTGCTGCAATTGCCGCTGCTGGTATTGGAGTATTTGCCTGGAAAGGACAAACACTGGAAGAAGCAGACTGGTGTATTGAACAAACATTATTCTTCGGAGCTGCAGATCGCCCATTGAATATGATCCTGGATGATGGTGGTGATCTTACCAATATAGTGCTCGATAAATATTCTGAATTGGTTCAGCATGTAAAAGGTATTTCTGAAGAAACTACTACAGGTGTACATCGCCTTTATGAAAGAGTTGCAAAAGGAACATTGCCAATGCCTGCAATCAATGTTAATGATTCAGTTACTAAATCAAAATTCGATAACAAATACGGTTGTAAAGAATCATTGGTTGATGCAATCCGTCGTGCTACCGATGTGATGATGGCCGGTAAAGTTGCAGTTGTTGGAGGTTATGGTGACGTTGGTAAAGGTTCTGCAGCTTCATTGAAAGGTGCAGGCTGCCGCGTTATCGTTACAGAGATCGATCCAATCTGCGCGTTGCAAGCAGCAATGGACGGATTTGAAGTAAAGAAGATGATCGATGCAGTTAAAGAAGCAGATATCATCGTTACTGCTTCAGGTTGCCGCGACCTCATCACAGAAAAACATTTCCGTTCAATGAAGGATAAAGCGATCGTATGTAATATCGGACACTTCGATATCGAAATCGATATGGCCTGGATCAATAAGAATTACGGTAATACAAAAGATACAATCAAACCACAGGTTGATCTTTATAATATCGATGGTAAGGATCTTATCATCCTCGCTGAAGGTAGATTGGTTAACCTCGGTTGCGCAACTGGCCACCCAAGCTTTGTAATGAGTAATAGCTTTACTAACCAGGTACTTGCGCAAATTGAATTGTGGACTAATCATAAGAAATACGAGAATAAAGTATATGTATTGCCTAAGCAGCTCGATGAGAAAGTTGCCCGCCTTCACCTTGCAAAAATTGGTGTTGAGCTGGACGAATTGAGCAAGGACCAGGCAGATTATCTCGGTATTCCAAAGAACGGTCCGTTCAAAGCTGAACATTACAGATACTAATCCGGGTCTAAACCAGCTTCTTCAAGCTGTTATTCATAGCAAAACCTCGTCAAACGACGAGGTTTTTTTGTCTATCCCCACATTAAGGGATAAAAACAGAATGGTGATTGTCTAGTTTCGTGATCGATTATGACATCTCCAATTTTTGGTCAATTCAGGAATTACTTTGAATCAAGATTCCCTTTATCCGATGAGGAATTCGCATTCGCGCAAGCATTGTTTATTCCAAAAGAATTAAAAAAGGGAGACTTCATTTTAAGAGAAGGGGAAATTTCCAAATACGGCGTATTCGTCGCAAAAGGATGCCTGAGAAGTTATTCAGTTGACCAAAAAGGCAAAGAACATATCCTTCAATTTGCAGCCGAAGATTGGTGGATCAGCAATATGGATAGCATGATGAACCAGCAACCCTCAACATATTTCATCGGTGCTATTGAAGATTCGGAAGTTCTATTAGCCGATCGTCCTGGTTTTCAAAAAATGATGGAACAATCACCATCATTCTCAAATTCTTTTCGCGCTGGTATGCAAAAACGAAATGATTCCAAGGATAAGAGAATAATTGCAGCCTTGAGCTCAACTGCAGAGGAGCGATACCACCAATTCCTCGAAACCTATCCAGGGCTCGCACAAAGAATTCCTCAGCATATGCTTGCTTCTTACCTGGGCATAACGCCGGAAACGCTTAGTAGAATACGTAAGTCATTATCTCGCCGAAGTTTTAGGGTTGACTAGTTAATTGAATTCAATTTTGATATTTCTAATCAACTGATCAACCAATTAACCCTTTCTTGACCTACATCAATGGTAACGGCTTCAGTGCTGAATAGTTTTGTGTTTGATAAAAATTGATAACACAAACCTTATTGAGCATGAAAAAAGCGTTAACAAATGAAGCATTTGAATTACGACCCTGGTTTAAGACCTGGTTTGATACGAGCTGGTATCATAAACTTTATTCTTACAGAAATGAAAAAGAGGCGGCCGGCTTTCTCCAAAATTTAGTAGCTGAATTAGCACTTGATTCAAACTCCAGATTGCTGGATGTTGGATGCGGCACGGGTCGTCATTCAAAATTTCTTGCAGGTTATGGATTTAAAGTAACCGGTTTCGATCTTTCCCCATCCAGCATAAGAGAAGCAAAAAAGATGGAATCACTAAATCTTCGTTTTCTCGTTCATGATATGCGAATGCATTTCGGGAATGAGATTTTCGATGCAATCTTTAATCTCTTCACCAGCTTTGGATATTTCAATAATGAAGAAGAAAATGAAATGGTCGTATCAAATATGGCAACTGCACTAAAGCCAGGCGGAAAGTTGGTCATCGATTATTTAAACGTTAAGTATTCCGATCAGAGGCTCATTCCCTCCGAACAAAAAGAGATTGACGGAATTCGTTACAATATTACTCGTTGGGCTGATGAACGATTTTTTTATAAACGTATATGCGTTGGCGACCAACAAATGCCAATGCCAATGGAATACATTGAGCAAGTGAGGCGGTTCAACCTTGATGACTTCAAGAGAATGTTTGAAACCTATGGCTTGGGTTTGGAAGCTGTTTATGGGGATTATCAGCTCAATGATTATGATATATTAAATTCACCAAGGATGATCATGATTGCGAACAAGCTTCTCAGTTAAAGGTTGGCATGTGAACCGATCCGATGCTCAGCCGGGGTGCGGAATTTTTTTTTGTACCATTTTTTGATTTTTGGCCCCAGCCATAGCCAAAAACCAGATAAAACAATTAATGGAAAAATAACCCAGCGAATCATTGTAACTGCCTCTGGAATTTCGCTTACCGGGCCATAAATCATCCCAATCACAGGTATACTCGCCAGAATGTGAAACCAGCGGATGACCTTTCTCTCTGTTGCGGCTTTCATGAAGAATTATTTGAATGATAAGACGCAAATCGCCTTAATTCGGTTACGGCCTACTCAGCTGTTATAGCTATTTTAATGGGTAAAAAATGTCCGGTTTGTGAGAAGAACCTACCTTTAGTTAAAATTTTTATATGCAACCCACACGAATGCTAACCTGGTTCGAGGAGGTGTGGCATAAACGCACCGCTAATGCCATTGACAGATTACTTCATCCATCTGCTGAAATTCATGGATTGGATACTGAACAAGGTAAAAAAGGGCAGGAAGGATTTAAACCTTTTTATGAGAATTTCTGCAAGAATTTTCCAAAAATCAATGTTGATGTAACTCCGATCTTTGTCAATGACGAATTTGAAGCCGTCCATTGTGATGTCACTGGCGAGGATGCATCAGGAAAAAACGTCCACTTCAAAGGTATTTGCATTGGCAGATTTAAGAACGGACAGCTCATTGAGGGATGGAACGGATTTGACTTTATTACGATGCACAAACAACTTGGATTTAGCCTGGTAAAACAAGAAGAGCCTCAAATAGCCTAACTCAACTCATTGTTTGATAGTTTCATTGTTTGATTATTGGATTTACAAAAAATGAGTCCAACAATCAAACATTGAACGTTCAAACAATCATTAATCATCGAGACCTTCGATCAGCAGTTGAATGTAAGGATTACGATCCTCTCTGAATAACTTGAAAAGAACCCCCTTCTGCAAATAATAATTCATCACTGCATAGCTAAGCTTTTGTATTGCCCGGTGTTCTTCTCCAGGCTCAGGAATTATAAAAAATCTTATTACCCTTCTGCTACCTTGTTCCAGGAATACATCGTTGTAAACTTCCATGGTTTTATAGGTCATACAGGTCATTGGTTGTCGGTTTATAATATCCGGGGCATAGTGGAACATATGTTGAAACGAAGCATTAAAAATTGAATTGCTTATCACATTGTTAAAAGGCTACCAACAGGTAACGCGTACGACGCACCAAACCTGTTTATCGCCTTTTCATGTAATTTCCATAAACTATTGCTTGCTGTCTATTTACTCGCAAACCTTCAGGAGGTCTATTGCCTTTTTGTTAAAGACGTTTGACTTATTAAGAAAGTTACAGACCGAAAATCTAAATTGATAATTTATACCCTGATTATAGTTGAAGTTTATTTTGAATTCTTAAGATAGTAGTCAACCATCTTTTTTCTTGCAGAAGCATCTGGCAAAGGTTCAAGGATCGCGTCCATGTTTTCTTTTAAATGATCAACCCTTCTGGTTGTGGGTATGGTGCAGCTAACAGCAGGATTTGAAATGATATATTTCAGGAAATACGAAGCCCATGTTTTTATTCCCCAATCCCTGGCCCATTCCGGTAATGGAGCATTACCCACTGAATCAAACATCGCACCGGTTTCAAAAGGTCTGTTAATTATCACAGCAACGCCCTTATCTGCAGCTAAAGGAAGTAGGCGATCTTCAACAGCCCGATTCCGGATTGAAAAGTTAATCTGGATAAAATCAGGCTTATCGTTCTGAATCAGTTTTTCAAGATCATTATGCGCACTGTTAAGATAATGCGTCACGCCAACATACTTGATCTTGCCTTCTTCCTTCATTTTCTTGATCGTCATAATCTGAGTTGAATAATCGAGCAGATTATGAACCTGGAAAAGCGTGGGGGTTTTTTTGAAATATCTAATGGAATCTTCGATCTGGCGTTTGCCTTCTGATTCGCCGCTGGTCCAAACCTTGGTAGCAAACCAAAATTTATCTGTTAAATTAAGTTCAGCCGCCAAACGTCCGATTACTGCTTCTGATCGTGCGTACATTGGTGAACTATCGACCACCCTCCCACCTAAATCATAAAAAGTTTTGAGGACATCACGTCGGGCAGCAAGATCATTTTTATTATCTCCTATATCAAAGGTCAACCATGACCCAAGGCCGATGGCCGGAATTTTTTCGCCAGAAGATGGAATTGTTCTCAATACCTGTGCAGTTTCTATGGTGATGGTATATGGAAATATTAACAGACCCGCAGTTGTTTGTCCTGTTAAGCGGATGAATTCTTTCCTTGATAATAATTGATGCTTCATGCAGACAAAGTGGGCCTACCCGGTCGGCCAATTTCCTTTTCAAAGATAAAAGGAGTCGAGAGATGTGCACATAATGATAACAATAAGGCCGACAACTTTCTTTAATCCTTCAAATTCGACGATCACCTTTATGTCGTCGGCCCGGTATTGTCAAATGTTCTTTTCTTAGGTTCCGGCATTTTTTGGCATCTCGCCAGCGGTTTTTCCAGTCTTTTCACGGATCTTTTTTCGTTCCTGTTTAGATGCAGGATGAGTTATGTCGATACATTTGTTTTCAGAATCATTCTCGCCAGATAGCATTTGCTTTTCCATAAATGCTGCACTGGCCTTATCGCCCAACACGTTCATTTTCGTCTTTGCTCCGGAGATGATCTTGCTTCTCTTTGATTAATGAAATCGCAGAAAAACTATGCCACTACCAACATAGATTTCCTTTCACTGGTACTGTTATCGTTTCATCAATTGCTGAGTCCATAATAATTCACCCGAAGCTGAAATTAACTGCAGAATATAATTACCCATTTTCAACCTCGATAGTCCGGATACAGCAATTGAAGAATTGTTTACAGAATAATTTTTTACATAGAGCAATTTCCCCTGTTCATCTCTGATTCGCAATTCAACAGATCCATAAATATCCTGAGGCATCTGGATACTAAAATCTCCGGAAAAAGGATTTGGATAAATGATCACCTTGAATTGAGTGTATCCATTGATCACTCTTACTAAAGAATAGGTCACTTGTCCGTTGTAATCATTTGCTTTGATCCTGTAATAAATTTTTTGGGCAGGGAGAGAATTATCGGAATAATTATAAGTAAGTTCATTCAATCCAGACTTCGCTTGCAACTTCACAATCTCATTCCATTTTCTTCCATCTACACTTTTCTCTATTCCATAATCCCTTACTTTTTCCTGCCCATTTACTTTCCATTGAAGATTCACAACAGTTCCTGATTTCAGCGCAGTGAACTCAATCCAGTTAACCGGTAGCGCTGATGTTGTCCGATCAAATTGCAAAGCCCATTCATATACATCGATGCCGAGTGTATCTGTAACATCTCCTCCATTCACAGCACCTGCTTGTATCATTTCGAAAGTTCTTCTCCAAACATTATGACCATAACCTGGCGGAGCATTCCAAAATATTGGCCTTGGTCTCGGATTAATGTTAGGATTGCTATTGATAATATTGTTGATATTGTTTTGTGTTCTTCCCCAGGCGATGGTTTGATCGTCCACATTATGCGTGGCAAGCACCGGTAGCTTGGCGGCGGCAATATTACTTGCCTCTTGTTGATCAACATCACCAGCACCACATGCCACAATAATTCCAGCGAGGCGATTGGCAGCTGATTGACTGCTGCCCGCATAATCCCATGTAGCACCTCCGCCCATACTTAAACCCGACAAATAGATCTTATTAGTGTCTATCCGGTAAGTGTTCTTCGCATATTGTATCAACGCTTCAATTGTTGATGGGGCAATAGTGCTTGTGTTACCATTAATTCCATTTTTGATTTGCGGAGACAATACAATGAATTTGTGCCACCGGCCATTCACGAAAAAACTGTCGGGAAATCCACCCTGATTTATAAGTTTGGGGGGACCGTTCTTTAAAACCTTATTAAGGGTAGGCATATCCCTTCCATTTCCCATCTCACCTGCACCATGCATAAATATTAGCAATGGATACCTGCTGTTAACGTCATTCTGATAATTTCTTGGAAGATATTCCCAGAAACCATTGATGTTATCATCAATGAAGGGATCAAAGAGTCCGGTATGGGTAGGCGGTTGTGCTTTCAACACAAGAGTACTCAAAATGCAGATCCCATAGAGTACAGGTCGTTGCCATCTCATTTTCGTAGATTTACGGGTTTTCAATAATGTTACAGGATGATGTGAAGCGCATTAAATTATTATGCCAAAGACGGACACAAGTCGGTAGGCAGTAGTCTGTTGCCAGCACCAAATGGCACTTTTTAAAGACTAAGGAATACCCACTAATGACCACCGACTGCCCACTCCCGACTTTTGTATTTAGTTAACCCTTTCTTGATTAATTTTAATTCTCAATTCAAATCCTGATCATGCGCATCCTGAGCATTGTTTTATTACTTTTCTTATTCGTATCCAATGGTTTCGGACAGCTTGACTATCCGGATTACCGTCAAAAAAAAGAGAGTTTTTCTAAAATTCCTGATAAACAGATCCGGGACGAACTGGCTTCATTTACAATGGCCGGAGTTGAAGAAAGTATTGGCAAACTTGCGCTGTCAAAAGTGCCCGTTAGTTCTTACGGAAAGGACTATGTAAGCTTCAGTGGAAATAACGTAAAAGTAATTGTGTATACTGGGGTCTTCAATCCCGCAGGCCACAAATTGCAAAAAGTTGATGAGCATGTGGTGAAAATTGACAACAAGCCTTTCTATGGAAACTATGGAAATCTCCCCAAAACTTACATTAAATCAGTATCGGTTGTAGTTGGCATTGACTCAGTAGAAATTCCACAGGCTGCATTCTTTGATATTTATGATTTGAATTTCGGTTATCGGGATGCGTCAGGCACACTTCGCTCTACTGATGGCATCTACTTTTCGTCCGACAAGAACAAATTCTATATTTATCTCCTGAACCGCGCCGCTGAAGGGAATTACGAAGTCACTTGGGTCATCCAGGATAAAAAGTATCTACGACGCGTATTGGATTATGGCTTTTGATTAATGACCTTTGTGTTTCAATAATCAAAAACTTTTACCAATGAAAAAAGCAATAATATCGGCAGTAACGTTGGTGATCTTCTCGATAATTAGTCTATCAACTTATTCTCAGATTACAGCAGACCTGATCAACAATAAAAATTACAAATTTCTGGCTCAATCAGCAAACCCATCGAGAGGTGGACTAAGGCTGTTAGATCCCGGTTATGAAGTGATCATCTCTAAAGACTCATTACAAAGTTATCTCCCCTATTTCGGAAGAACATATAATGCTCCAACTGATCCTTCCCAATCCGGCATTCAATTTACATCTACTGATTACGAGTATAACGTTAAGGAGCGGAAGAAAGGTGGTTGGGATGTTCAAATAAAACCAAAGGACTATAAAGACGTTCGCACACTTCAATTCAGCATATTCGATAACGGATCGGCTTCATTGATCGTAATAAGCAATAATCGTGAATCGATCAGCTTTAATGGCAGAATTGAAGAAAGGAAATAGTTGATTGGTTGATTGGCTAATTAGTTGTTAGTTGATTAGGTATTGGTAACCTGATTAGCTAATCAACCAATAAACCAATCAACTAATCAACTCAAAAAATTACCTATCTTCGAATCCCCTTTTGATATCCATTTACTGAACTCCATTTAATGGTAACCAGCACTTTGGCTCCAGACCTGTAGGAACTTTTACTGGCATAATTTTTTTGCACTTTAAGGAAAAACATATGCCTGCAAACAAAAACGACGGGAGGAAAAACCAACCGCTGAAAAAAGAAGATATCCAAAAGAATCCAGACAAACATATTGACCAGGATTTTGAAGGATACCCACACAATCCAGCGAAAGAAAACGTAATTCGCCCTGAAAACAAAACTGAAAAGCTCAATGCTGATCTTGTAAAGAATCAATCACCTGGAACGAAACCAACGAAGAAGCAAGTACTGAGAAAAGAACTTGATGATGTTGATGAGCAACAATCTGATGGATCTGGTGGTGCATTTAGTGAAACAGAAGGCGAAGTGGAGTCACCTGAAGACGAAGATGAAACCCGTAAAATCTATTAACAATGGATATGGAAATTCAAAACAAATCTCAGGATTATGAAAAAATGATCCGTACGCAGGACCAGGCACTTGCTCATCTTTATTTTCATTGTTGTTATAAGGATAACGAATTCGATGAAAAGGAAATAGATGAAGTATCTGCCAAGTTTGTTTATTACGGCCTGAACAAAGACCTCAACTTTAAGAAGGAAATAAAGAATTATCTTTCTTACAAGCCACTGATCCCGGATGAAGTAAACTACATATCTTACCTCATTTCGGTTATTAGTCCAACACAAGACCTGGCCTTGTTTGCAAGCTGTGTTGACCTGGCTATCAGCGATCAAACGATTTCGTCAGAAGATGAAGAATTTTTGATGATACTTGGTAAGCTGATGCGTATTCCAGATGCAGATCAAAAAGTGATTAAGATGGTTACAATACAGAAAAGGATCGTAAGAAAGCAACGCTTCTTCTAACTCAAAAATAAATTCATTAACTTAAGGAAGTGTGAAGACATTCATTCTTCTTTAAGTTATTTTTATTTAAGGTGAAGCATATTCTTCTCGCAATAGGATTACTTACACTGGCATCCAGCCATACACCTGAAGGTCCAAAAACATTAGCGCTCGGAAGCCAGGCTCCTGATTTCAAATTGCCGGGTGTGGATGGAAAAACTTATAGCCTGGCATCGTTCAAATCTTATTCAATATTAGTGATTGTATTTACCTGTAATCATTGCCCCACTGCTCAGGCATACGAGGACCGAATTATTCAACTTTCAAAAGATTACTCGAATAAAGGCGTGGCATTTGCTGCTATTTCTCCTAACGATCCTGATGCAGTACGATTAGATGAATTAGGCTACACCGATCTAAGCGATACCTATGAAGAGATGAAGCTAAGAGCAAAACAAAAAGGATTCAACTTTCCTTATTTGTATGATGGCCAAACGCAAATCACTTCCAAAGCCTATGGCCCTGTCGCCACCCCGCATGTATTTATTTTTGATAAAGAAAGAAAACTTCGTTACCAGGGAAGGATTGATGAATTGGAAAAGCCGGGATCAAATCCTAAACAAAATGACACAAGAAATGCGATTGAGGCATTGTTAAAAAATGCAGACCCGCAACCTTCATCAACCAAGGTATTCGGTTGTTCAATAAAGTGGGCTGAAAAAAAAGATTGGATCAAGAAAGGGTTTGAAGATTGGAAAAAAGAAAAAGTTGATTTAGAACTCATCGATGAGAGCGGTATAAAAGAGCTGGTAAAAAATAATTCTGATAAATTAAGGTTGATCAATATCTGGGCGACCTGGTGCGGCCCTTGTGTTGTGGAGTTTCCAAGTTTTATAACTATGAACCGCATGTATCGCGGAAGAGATTTCGAACTCGTTAGTATAAGCGCAGACAATCCGGCCAGTAAAGAGAAAGCATTGAAGTTTCTTCAAAACAACCAGGCTTCATGCAAAAATTATTTATTCAACAACGAAGATAAGTACCAACTCATTGAGGCAATCGACCCCAATTGGCAGGGAGCGCTTCCATACACACTACTCATCGAGCCCGGAGGAAAAATCGTTTACGCGAAGCAGGGAATCATTGATCCGATGGAGATGAAGAAACTGATCGTAGAGAACAAATACCTTGGGAGATATTACTAGCAAAAAGGTGAATTGTAAATTCATTTGCCTTTTGCTTATTGCCTTTTGCTTATTACTCTTCTTCCCCTTTATACGTATACACAGCAATTGCGCCGCCTGGTCCATTACCGACTGCCCCCACAAATGGAGGACGAAATACTTTGACGTAGGCTATATCGCTCATGGGAACAGTCCATAATGTTCTCGCGTCTACTCGAACTTCATCAAGAAAAAAAGCAGGGCGTGCATTCCGATAGGTCGCAAAAGGAATATTGAAGCGATCATATTCAATCATCAAACCCGGAACTCTTCCCTGCAAGTATTGTAAAATGCTGAACGATGAAACCGCTCCCGGATCTTCATCCGGAACAAATGTGTAAGCGTTATCGCTCTTGAATAAACCAGAGGTATATTGTTTCTCCAGATCCATGCGAAGCTTCGTTGGATTAGAAGGATATTGAGCTTGAACGGCAAGGAACAAGCTTAATGAGAATAATGTTGCTATTAACGTTTTCATGACTTAATTCTCCTCATAGTAATTTACGGAACTTGCCAGGTAGCCGGTGTCAACAGAATCTTAAAACTTTTTTAGTCTCATATTGAAAATCTGTAGCGCTTTCCGCTACCTCTGTGGCTTTCGTGTCCCAATATTCGTCGCTAAATGCGGCGTAGTCGCGGAATGCCTGGAGAAACATGGAAAGAACCGAAGAATTGAAAACGTTAAGAGATATCCAAACCCGAAACCTCAAACGATTATCTTTGAACAAACCAAACTCGTCTGTCATGCGTGGCCTGCTTTCAATCTTTACCACCCTATTTTTCTTCGCAACTCAAGCACAAGAATTATACAAAATGAATCCCGGCGCGCAATCGGGCATAAGCAGTTTTGAAAATCTGAATGGTATTAAGGGTGGCGGAGGCAAAACAAATAAAACCGCAAAAGGAAATGCATTCGAATCATTGAAGGCGAATCAAAAGAAAGCTTTGCTGGATGTTAAAGGCGCTGGAATTATTCAACGCATGTGGTGCACGATTAATGACCGGTCGGAAAAAATGTTGAGAACGCTACGATTACAAATGTTTTGGGATAATGCCACAACTCCTGCAGTTGATGTCCCTTTTGGCGATTTTTTTGGTGTTGGCTTAGGAAAGACTGTTGCGCATCAATCTGCACTATTTAGTAATCCTGAAGGCAGGTCGTTCAATTGTTATATACCCATGCCGTTTAAGACTGCTGCAAAAATTGTGATCTATAATGAAGGAAAGGTTGACCTGCCATTGCTGTTTTTTGATATTGATTATATAAAGTTGGATAAGCCTGCTGCTGACATGTTATATTTTCATGCATACTGGAATCGTAAGATCACATCTACAATGGAAGAAGATTATGAATTTCTTCCTAAAGTAAATGGCAAGGGAAGATTTATCGGTGTAAACGTTGGCGTAAACGCTGATAGCGCATATGAAGACACCTGGTGGGGCGAGGGTGAAGTGAAATTTTATCTGGATGGTGATTCACCATATCCAAGTTTAAATGGCACTGGAACCGAAGATTATATTGGTACTGGCTGGGGTCAGGGAGCTTATACGCATATGTACCAGGGTTGTACAATTGCAGATGAAAAAAACAAAAAATATGCTTTCTACCGTTTCCATATACCCGATCAGATCTTTTTTCATAAGGACATCCGCGTTACCATTCAAAAGATCGGTGGCGGTGATATGGAGTTAGTTCGCAAACTTGAACGCAAAGGCATTCCATTAAAACCCGTATCGGTTGCAAATGATACAGGCTTCATCAGACTTTTTGAATTGAACCCTCCCCTTTCACTCCAACAAAACAACTTTCCCAAGGGCTGGGTAAATTTTTATCGCGTGGATGATTATTCATCGACTGCTTATTTCTACCTCGATAGACCAACGAGTAATCTTCCCGCCATCCAGCCTCTTGAGTATCGAATCCAGTAATTACTCCGTTTGGGGTGTCCATAAATTTCTGAACAGGTTACCGTTTGGCGTTTTATGGGAACCAGCACCCCAAACGTCCAACTCTAAACCCCATCCCGATAGCTATCGGGACCCTGTGGTATTCCTTCCCCATAATGGCACGAAATTTTTATTTCTACTGTTATGAAACAATACCTCTATCTAATCGTATACGTTTTGATTTTCGCGGCCTGTAATGGCGTTGAGGAATCTTCTGTTGCAGGCAATAAGAATAAAACTATTGACGAAAAAGAAAACAAAAATGTATCCAAACGGGATTACAGCATTACCCGCCAGATCTCCTATTCTAACCTGTTCCTGGATAGCATGGCCCTGGAGAATTTTATCAATACAAATAAAGAAGCCGATTCAATTGCGCGTAGAATGCGCAGCTTTTACAATGCCCGCAATTACCAGTTTGCCTGGTTTAATAGTGACGGATTGAATGAACAAACCTATGGATTCTGGAACCTGCTTGATCACTACACGACATATTCTGACGATTCATCATTGACGAATAAATCACTCAAGAAAAGAATTGACCGCTTAATGATGGAAGATGATCTATCTGTAAATGCCTCGGATAAAAATTATGTTCAAACAGAACTCTTGCTAACCATGTACATGATCAGGTACATGCTCAAGAATTATGAAAAAGGATTTATAAAGAGAAAGGAACTCGAACGTTTTGTTCCCATCAAAAAAAGAGATCCAATAGAATTGGCGGATTCACTATTCAATAAAAAACATAAAGACGATAAATACTTTGAAGATATTAATGAAGCTTATCGCTTGCTAAAAGAGCAATTAGGTAAATATCTGGATATAGCTAAGAAGGGCGGCTGGCAACAAGTGACAATACCAAAGAAAGGTTTAAAGAGAGGAAGCAGTTCACCTGAATTAGTGAAAGTAAAACAGCATTTGATCCTAACAGGTGATTTGAAAGAGAAAGACACGAGCGCAGTATTCAATGATACATTAGAAATAGCTTTAAAAAGTTTTCAGCAGAGGCATGGCCTTTCTCCAACAGGAACTCTGGGTGCAGAAACAGTCAAAGCTCTTAACGTGCCCGCTGAAACAAGACTTCGGGAGATCCTGATCAATATGGACCGTATGCGTTGGATGCCCTCACAGCCGGATGGTAATCTTATTCTGGTCAATATTCCTGAATTCCAATTGCATGTGATGGAAGGAAAACAAAAGGCATTTGATATGAAGATTGTAGTTGGAAAGGAAGGACATAACACGATGATGTTTACCAAAACATTGAATCAAATAGTATTTAGTCCTTACTGGAACGTACCGCCGGACATCGTGAAAGATGAAATTCTTAAAGAGATCGAAAAAGACCCAAAATACCTTGAAAAGCAGGATATGGAAGTGACGGGTGAAGAAGATGGATTGCCTGACATTCGCCAAAAGCCCGGAACAAAGAATGCATTGGGAAAGGTGAAATTCCTTTTCCCAAACAGCTACAATATCTACTTCCACGATACTCCACAGAAAAGTCTGTTCAGCAAAGACAAGAGAGCATTCAGCCATGGATGTATCCGGCTCGCCGAACCTGAAAAAATGGCTCGCTATCTCTTGCGCAATGATTCCAACTGGGATGATACAAAGATTCGAGCGGCGATGGATAGTGGAAAAGAGAAATATGTGAAACTAAAAGACCCGGTCGCGGTCTTCATCACTTACTTCACTGCCTGGGTAGACGATCAAGGCAAACTGAATTTCAGGGAAGATATTTACGACCATGATTCGCAGTTAGGAAGCAAGATGTTTCAATAGTCAGTATTGACTCCCGACTCCCGACTCCTGACTCTTGACTCCCGACTCCCGACTAAGTATTTCCCTTAGTCTTGAAAAATACCCACAAAAGGGTATAACAAAAATTCCCAATTCTGGAAAACGATTTTTACTTTCGGAAATTCGTTCAAGTCCAAAATTGACTCCATGTTCCCCGTAATTAGAAAGTATTTTACCGAAAGAAACGCCTTAACCGTAGTTGTTAGCTTCTTTTGTTTGTCGATGACGATCGTTTCCGCCGTTAATCAACAATTGTGGCAAACCATCGCATTCGCTTTGGCCTTTAGTTTTTCAGTCGAAGTGATCTGTCACCGCGCGAAAGAAAAATAGAATAGTTCAGTCCTTTATAGTGACTACTGGACTCTGCTTATCTGCTGATTCTTTTATTTCAGCCAGCTCGTATTGGTATGCGAATTTGGATGGAAGGATTGGATCTTTCTTGTGTTCCGCCCATATTCGCGTGAACATTCCCCCATAATAAAGGATAAAAGAGACATAGAAAACAAAGAGCAGCAGCAACACAAAGGATCCAGAAGCTCCATAGATGTTTTTGAGATTACCTTTTGCAAGCATCCAGGCGAGAAATAATTTTCCAAGTGTAAACAGGATCCCTGTAAACAATCCTCCTGTCCATGCTACTTTCCATGATGGATGTCCATCTGGAAGAAATTTGAATAAAACGGTGAACCAAAGTGTCACCACGCCAACAGAAACGATTTGATTTAATACGATAATAAGAAAGGAACCGGAACCACTCCATTTTTCATTGATATAATCTTTCAAGATGGCTTGTGCAGTTTCTGCCACCATTACTGCTACAAATAACAATCCCGCCAGGAGAATTATTATCATCGATTTTCCCCTTCGCATAATCCTTACTCTGAATTTTGAAGTTGCTTTTGGCCGGATATTCCACAATTGATTCAATGAGTCTTTGATAATTTTGAAAAGTGTAGTCGCTACAAATATCAAAAACAAAAATCCACCGATAGTGATATATGGGTTCTGAGCAAGTTTTCGAAAGCCCTGAAGCGTTCCTCGAATTTGCGACACACTTTCTTTGCCAAGCATCGGCGCAAGGTGAGCAAAGAGGTGATCGCTCAAACGATCTGGATTTACTACCCAGCCAAATATTTGAATCAATATGATGAGAATCGCGGGAAGAGCGAAGGTTGCGAAGAACGCGGTGGCCGCGGCCATTCTTAAAGGATCGTTTTGCCGGAACCCGGTCAATGCCCGCCTCAACAACTGAGCGAATGTGACCAGCCTCATTTAATGGGTATGATTTTGGTAAATTTCCTGAAAACAATCTACCGACCCAAAAATCAATTTTCACCTGAACCTATATATTACTTTTTCGATTGTCATCGTAATTGCTGCTGTAATGGCCTATCTCAACCAGCGCCTGCTTCGATTGCCAAATGCGATAGGGGTAATGATCATCGCTATAACGATCTCTCTTGCTTTTATCTTATTCAACCGTATTTTACCTGGATTCTTTAAGGAAACACTGAGCATGCTTGATTCGGTGGACTTTAGCCAGGTCCTGATCGTATCCTTATTGAACTTTCTTCTTTTCGCAGGAACGATCCGCGTAAAGATAACCGAACTGACATCACAATTAGCTCCGATACTTCTTTATTCAACCCTTAGCGTAATTCTTTCTTCGTTTATAGTTGGCGGTTTGATGTATTATTTGCTTTTGTTGATTGGGATACCGATCCCGTTTCTACATTGCCTGCTATTTGGAACTCTCATCTCCCCCACCGATCCCGTTGCGGTAATAGCAATCATGCGTGATGCCGGTATTAAAAAATCATTGGAAGCAAAATTTACTGGTGAATCAATCTTCAATGATGGAATTGCACTTGTACTATTCTTCACAATCCTGAATGCAATTCGCAATCCGGATGAATCTATAACATTTCAAAATATGGCGATCGTATTTGCCAGAGAAGGATTAGGTGGTCTTGTGCTTGGTGTTGTGATCGGATTCGTTGCCAGCAGATTAATTAAATCTATCGAAGCCTCCACTATCGAAGTCATGATCACTCTAGCAGTTGTTATGGGGGGATATTTACTCGCAAGAGAATTACATGTTTCCGCTCCATTGACAATGGTAGCAGCCGGTATTGTTGTTGGCAATTATGGCAAACAAGTTGCCATGTCGGAAGAATCGATAGACTATCTGGAAAAATTCTGGGAAGTAATTGAAGACATTCTTAACGTAATCCTGTTTGTTTTGATCGGACTTGAAATATTGTTTATTCAAAAATTTGAGAATTATTGGTGGATTGGGCTATTAGCGATCCTAATCGTTTTGATCGCACGTTATATTTCAATTTGGATCCCTTCTCAACTCGTTCGACAAAAAATAACCTGGCAAACAGTTGCCTTTCTTACCTGGGGTGGATTACGTGGCGGAATATCGATAGCTCTTGCACTTACCCTTACGCGTGGGTTGCATCGTGATCTTTTTGTCGTATCAACTTATTGCGTCGTAGTATTTTCAATCATCGTACAGGGATTGAGTATTGAACGATATATTGAATATCGAAAAAACAAGTCTCGATAAACACTTTCGACGTTTGGCGTTAGTCCGACCCATTCTCAAAATTCCTTTCAGAAACTTTTTGACTTAAGACAATTCCTAAGCTTATGGCTAATCTTGCATTTAATAACGCCAAGCTATTCCTCCATTTTCCGTAAATTAACATCATCTTCAACCCTCAACAATCATTCATGGAACAAAACATTCCCCGCCGCAAGTGGCTAAAGTGGAGCATTGGAATTGCAGCAGGTACAGCAGGTTCTGCATTTACAATGTATCGCATCGATCCAAAGGACAAGGATTGCGAAATAACTCCCCGCCAGGAATTGGGCCCATTTCCTCCAATGAAACAAAGATCTCAACCGGATCACGATGTAGATCTTACTCGTGTCAAAGGGCAGGAAGGAGTTGCAACCGGAGATGTCATTGTTGTAAAAGGAAAGATTTTGGATGATCAATGTAAACCTGTTGAAGGCGCTATCGTTGAAATATGGCAGTCGAATCATTACGGTAAATACAATCACGAATTTGATCACCATGGTACGGATGATCCAAATTTCCAGGGTTGGGGACAGGCTGTCACGAATAAGGAAGGCGCTTATCAATTCAAAACCATCATTCCAGGATTATATACCGGGAGAACAAGGCATATTCATTTCAAAATTGCAAAAAGAGGATATCATGAGTTAGTGACTCAAATGTATTTTGAAGGTGAAGAAAGAAATAAAAAAGATGGCTTATTGAATGCGTTGACCCATGAAGAGCAACTTCGTGTGATCCGAAGTATTGATCGTTCAACGGAAATCCCTGAGATGTTGTTTGATATAAATATTAAAGCAATTGATCAGGCAGGGTTACCGGCAAAAGTGTTGGCAGAATATGCAGGAAAGTTTGATCTCCATCATAAGGGAACAAAATATGAGGGCATGATCAAGGAATTGTATGGCGAGTTTGACAAACTCGTTGCTGACATTGGATACGAAGGGAATCAACTTTACTTTACTCTTCCATTCGCGCCAAAGAGTGAGGCACCATGGAAAGAGAAAGATGTATTCGATGCTTCTCAATTCTTTCTTGCCGAACTAAACTTTATCCGCAATGCGCAGGGAAAAGTAAACGAGCTGGCTTTTAAGTGGAAAGATGGATCAGATCTGAAGGGAATTAGGATCTAGCGGAAAATTCTATAACCTCTTTATATTGTAAATATCAACGGGAGGATCAAAATACTGGCCCGACTCATTTCTGCCATAGATCTTCATAACAACGTCCATTCCATTAACTACTCTTCCAAAAGCAGCATAACCCTGTTTATCCGGATTGTTTTCTCCACCAAAATCAAATCCCGGTTGATCACCAATACAAATGAAAAACTCGGTTGTAGCAGTACCTGGTTCTACCCTCGCTAATGAAACTGTACCGTTCTTGTGCAGGATCTTTGTCTTATCAGTTGTTTCATGTGGAATGCCCTTTACATTCGGCCTGATCTTCGATCGATATAAACCACCTTGTATCAATTCAGCCTTTGCAGCATCCATTGACTGATTATCGGTATTCAACACCCGATAGAAAGAAGCATTCTTATAAAGCCCGGAATCAATATAAGATAGGAAGGCGGCAACCGATTGGGGCGCCTGGTCAGGGAAGAGTTCAATTTCAATGTCACCCAGCCTTGTTTCAATGCGAATATGAGGATTCTTGTAGCTGGTTGAACAGGATTGTAGAGTGAATATCAATATGGCAATGGAAAACATTCTATTCATTACTTTCCTCATTTCTTTTTTGATTACGTTCAGGCAGGCGATTTGATTATTTATTATTGATTATTGATTATTAATTATTGATTACTACTTCAACATTGGTTTCTAAATGATCAATAATTAATAATCAAATCAGCAGCAACATCCGGGTCCGCAAGCAGGTTTGCCATTTTGTATTTCTTCGGCGGTAGCTTCCCTTACTTCATCAATCACCAAATCAAAATGCAGCTTGTCGCTCAATCCAGGGTCTGAAATTGAAAATGTTTCTTTTGCCCCGGCTGCATTCCTTCAATTGCATTCTCCAACGCTGGAATTATTTTGCCAGCACCGTGAAGATATTGGATCGGCGATTGCTCCATTGTATCTTCTATCACCTCACCACCTTCATTCGTCATAACATAACGAAGACTAACGATCTTATTCGATGATATCGTCATAATTGTTTTATTTATCCTATTCAGTATCCTCCCTGTACTCCGTGCCTCCGTGGCCAAAAAATCCAATAATCACAGTGGCTAGCTCTCAACAATATTTGAAACTTCAATAGACCCATACACCGCATTCACGGAAGCCTTTCCGGCTTTCAATGTAACGGTTCCGAATCCTTTCTCCGTCGAAATAAAACTTACAAAATCCCCAACCTTTGAATCAATATAAAGCGTTTTATCTACTGCATCATATCTAACGCCGGTCAACGCCTGCAAATAACCGTAACTTGCCAATGCTCTTGCATACCAATGACCACATTCATACTCATTGAAAGGATTACGCACTTTGCCATCATATCGGTCCCGCGATGCTCTTACAATTTCCAATCCTTCCTTTACACTCCCCATCAACATTAAGTGCGATGCAACCTGGTGTTCGATACCCGTCCATACTTCGTCGCTATAAACAAAAGGAAGCGATAGTTTGCCACCTTTTGGCCAGGAGCACAACAATAATCCGCCATCATCTCCCAATGCAAATGAAGGGCGCTGAGGATTGGCATGCTCACTAAGATTATCTTTCAAATTGTATTTGTGCACAGCCATCAAATGTGACCGAACTTTCTTTTGATCAATAGCATCCTTCAATCCGCACATGCTCGCGATCCAACAACCCAATACACCATCTGACAGGCATCCTTTGCCATATTGATATTTAGGGCCTTCCTTCTCTAATAATTCTTTTGCCTCTTTCGAATACTCGCCACCGAAAGATTGAGCCAGCGCAGGATTTCTTGCCTTCAATCCATCGACCTGAATTTTTTGAATGAAGTATTCTCCATCATACAGATCAGTCTCCATAAATTTCTTTCCCTTATCCGCGAGCTCCTGGTATTTTGAAACAGGCTTTCCAACTGCAGTACCCATTTTCACCATCGCGGTCAATGCACCAACATAAAAACTATTATGCATTCCATCCGGCCCCCAGAATTCAATATCATAGGTATTGTGATGGGGCTCCTCTATTCTTCCTCTTTCCATGGGGTCCCAGGTACGAATACAATAATCCATGCTCGATTTGATCATCGGATACATCTTCTGCAACCACTCCTTATCTCCATAGATACGCCATTCACGATAAGCTTTCATGATACCACCTAATTGTCCATCTGCCGCTGCATGAAAATCATGAGTTGCAGGCTGTATAGGTAACACGGAGCGGAAATTTTGATGCCCATCTATATTTTGGCTTTCGCAAAACTCGGTATGCCGCAAGCTCCTTTCCAGTGCTGGAAACAAATGCGGTATTGCCTGCGCATAGTTCCAAACATGCGTGCATGAACCATGACAACATCCCCAATCATCACCGCAGCCTTCGAAGCTCCATAGGCGTCCATCAAATTGACGCATTACGGTTGGAGATTTTAATATGGTAAGATTTGCAGCCACCGCTTCAATAACCTCCGGCGGAAGTGTGCTGGAATAAAATGCGTCTCTGAAAAGAACCGATTTCTTTTTTAATTCTTCATATTGCTCTTTCCAATACGTTGCCACTTCCTCAACTGATTTGAAACGACTGCTATACCAGGGCTTATAAAATTTTCCGCTGAAGTCCTTATCGTATTTGTCAAGACCAATATCAGACGGCGAATTACAACAACCTGATTCAGGATCGCATCCTTCTTTTCTTACACCCATTTTGCCAAACGTAAATTCTGAATCCGGTGTGTACCAGGCAAAATGTAATCGAATGGTTTTCTCCTGTCCTGCATTAAGCTTAAATGGAACATAAATTGAAGCACCCGGAGCATCAGCTTCGACAGGTGGAATTGATTTTACCTCAGCGTTTTTAACAGCATTCCAGGCCATAGTTAATGGATCCCACCAACCTCCGCGAAACCAGCAATGATCTACTGCTGTTGCGTTATCATTAGTATAGATTGCAAAATCTGAACGAAGCGGTTTCTCGGTCGGGCCTGCTTCAGTAATTATGAATCCATTTTGAATTGCGCGGATTGAATTTCTTCCTTTGTCGATACGAAGAAAATTCTTTGCGTTGAATGAGAAGACTGCCTCAACTGTGGTTTTACCGGTATTGGTAAACTTATATTCCATCGCGCCAACAGGCATCCCCGAATTATTCTCATCAGTTGGTATAAATGGACTCCAACCAGTGATCAAAACTTTTAGGGGCAGGTCATCGTCACTGAGACTTAGATTAGCAAATGGAAATCGAATATTTAATTCAGCATTTCGAAAATGTGGTAATCCGGTTGTTGCGCCACCTGAGCCATTGCCTGCGTCTCTTTGTCCAAACTTCTTCCAATCCGGTACAGGACCTTCAAGCAATTTAGCTCCATGCATCATCCCTTTGATAGAAATAGCTGCAAACATTCCTGGATCATTAAAGATCTCCGGCCGGTTTCGTATTGACATATGCGAAATTGATCCGGTACCTTCCATGCAGAACATTCCTGCTCCCATTCCACCTATCGGGAATGCAAGCCGATTCAGGTATTCGCCGGTATATAGACCATTGTATTTGCGCTTTGCCTGCGGAGCTGAATTGTTTGGTTCTTTCCCTGTTGCGATTTTTTCTGCATCCGCTGTTATCCCTCCAGGAAACAAAGCCGCAGCCGTGCCACCAAGGCTAATATTTTTGATAAAACTTCTTCGTCCGGATTTTTTATTCATGAAGAAGGATTTGTGCTAAAGTTACAAACATGTCGCTCCTCCGGAGCAAAAAGAAATAAAGATTCAATAACCTCTTCATAATTTGCGCAGATGTCAGAGAATACATTTCTCTTGTATGGCGCTTATGGCTACACCGGCGAATTAATTATTCGTTATGCCAGAGAATACGGATTGGAGCCAGTTCTTGCAGGACGACGTGAAGAAGCTTTAAAGCCATTGTCCGAAAAGTTTGGTTATGCGTACAAGGTAATTGACATTGATGACGGCGCCGCACTTCGTTCGGCATTGAAAGAAGTGAAAGTTGTAATTCATGCAGCAGGTCCGTTTCAATATACAGCAAAACAAATGGTAGAAGCCTGTCTTTCTGCCGGAGCACATTATCTCGATATCAATGGCGATATTCTTGTGTTTGAAATGCTTAAGAAGTATGATGAGAAGGGAAAGGAAAAAAATGTTATGATCATGCCCGGAGTTGGCTTTGATGTTGTGCCTACCGATTGCACGGCATTATTATTGAAAAAACTTCTTCCCGACGCAATCGATCTCCAACTTGCCTTTGCCACATTGGGTGGCTCAATATCACATGGAACGGCGATGACGATGGCAAACAGATTGGGTCAACCTGGATTGAGAAGGAAGAGTGGTAAGATCGTTCCATCCCCATTAGGAAGAAAAGGAATGTGGATCGATTTCGGAGTGAAGAAATTATTTGTGATGAGTATTCCATGGGGAGATGTTTCAACGGCCTATTTCACAACAGGTATCCCCGATATAGAAACGTTTACCGGCATCTCGCCAAAAACATATCGCATGTTGAAGCTTCAACCTGCATTCAATTGGTTACTGCGAACTAATTTCATCCGCAATTTCATCAAGAAAAAAATCAATCAGCGTCCAGCAGGCCCTTCAGATGAAATGCGCAAATATGCAACGAGCCTGGTTTGGGGACAAGCCTCAAATCCGTCTGGAAAAACGGCTACAACAAGATTGAAAGCACCAGAAGGTTATACCTTAACTGCACACAGTAGTTTAATAATTGCAAAGAAAGTTTTGAATGGGATTTTTTTGCCAGGATATCGAACACCTGCGAATGTATATGGTGAAGATTTGGTTCTGGAAGTGCCGGGTGTTAGCCGTGAAATTTTGAAATAATTTCGTTTCAATTTAAGTTCTGGGCAACTTGTCTTTTGCAGTTACCAACACGAAATCAATTTCTGCAAAGCATGATTTTGAATTTTGTGAACCTGCCCCGCAGGGGCAACCGCTCTGTAGCACCATGATTTCATTTGGTTATTGCCCCGTAGGGGCACCCCTCGGCGCCTCGATTTTCGGGTAATTGGAATCTGAAATCGGATTGTGAATCATGGCAGATTTGCCCCTATTCTGTGTCGTCCTTACAGGACAATAACTAAACACAAACGGGTAGCTACAGAGCGTTTGCCCCTGGCGGGGCAGGTTGATTATTTGCAGAATTGTTGTGGCAATAAGCCCGAAACTTTTCGGTTCGTCAATTGTCTTTACAAAGTTCTGAATGATAGAACTATTATTTCAGGTTCTTCATACCTTCATTTCCTCACTCATAACATGTCTATGAAAAAGTTAACGATCGTTGCCGCCGTTTTGATTCTTGCGTTCCACTTGAGCGCACAAAAGAATGCAACTGTTTCATTTGAAAAATGGATCAGCCTGCAAGGTGTTGGTGGCGTGATCATGTCGCCTGATGGAAAAGCCATTGTGTATTCAGTTGGCACAACCGATTGGGCAAATAATAGCTACGACAATGAACAATGGCTTTGCCGGGAAGGTGAAACGCCTTTTCAATTAACCCGCACACAAAAAGGGAGCAGTTTCGGCGCTCAATTTTCTCCAGATAGTAAATGGGTCGCATTTTTAAGTGACCGTGGAGACAAAACTCAGATCTTTTTAATCGCAGTGGCAGGTGGGGAAGCTTTCCCAATCACAAAGGATGAAGATGGAATTGGATCTTTTGAATGGAGTCCTGATGGAAAATATATTGCAGTTACAAAAACTGAAACCGATAGTAAGAAAGATAAATCCAGTAAAGATCGTTATGGTGGATTCGGCGTAGAAGGTGAAGAATATAAACTCACTCATCTTTGGTTGATTCGATTTAATTACGATTCCATTTTGGCGGCAGGAAAACTTCCTTGCTATCCGGCAAAAGCAGACAGTGCGAACAAAGACAAACCTTCCGATTGTATAAACCTGCCTAAAGCAGTACGATTGACTGAAGGATCATTTACAGTTGGAGGATTCAGATGGAATCCTGATTCAAAATCCATTGGCTTCACAAAGCAACCCGATCCGCTGATCAACAGTTTCATTCTTTCCGATGTGGCGGTTGTAGATATTTCAACAAAGAAAGTAACAACGCTTGTCAGCAATCCATCTAATGATTTTATAATGGATTGGAGCCCTGATGGGAAACAATTTGTTTATGGAAGTGCATTAGCAGATACCCTATCTCAATTCTATAAAAACAATAAGATCTTTACATACGATTTAGCAACAAAAAAAAGTACTGAGCTTGCTCCTGAGTTTGATGAAAACAAAAATGTAATCGAATGGAACGAGAACGGGATTTATTTCAACGCATCACAGAAAACAAAATCCGGGATATTCATAATTGATCCGGCAAGCGGCACATGCAAACCGGTAACGACCAATTTAGATATTGCAGGCGGAGCTAGTTTTAATAAAGGAGCAACAAAATGGGTAATGACGGGAAGAAATTATGATGGATTAACTGAGGTCTATGTTTCAAATGCCGACGGTTCATTTAAAAAAATAACAAATTTCAATGATCAAATAAAGGGCTGGAATACGCCCAACAATGAAGTTGTTCAATGGAAAAGCAAAGATGGCGCAACAATCGAAGGCGTATTGCTAAAGCCAAGGAACTACGACCCAAAGAAAAAATATCCATTGCTTGTAGTCATTCACGGTGGACCCACTGGCATCGATCGGCCTGAGCCTACTCCCACTTATGTATACCCGATTATGCAATGGTGTGAGAAAGGTGCATTGGTTTTAAGAGTGAATTATCGAGGAAGTGCAGGCTACGGCGAAAAATTCAGAGCATTAAATGTGCGAAATCTTGGAGTTGGCGATATGTGGGATGTTGTTAGTGGTGTTGAATATTTGAATAAACTCGGCATCATCGATACTTCCAAAATGGGATGCATGGGCTGGAGCCAGGGTGGATATATTTCAGCATTTTTAACTACTAACACAACAATTTTCAAAGCGATTTCTGTAGGTGCAGGTATTTCCAATTGGGTTACTTATTATGTCAACACTGATATCACGCCATTTACACGTCAGTACTTACAGGCGACACCCTGGAAGGATATGGATATATATGCCAGGACTTCTCCAATGACAAATATCAATAAGGCCAGAACACCAACTTTGATCCAACATGGAGAATTCGATCGCCGTGTACCGATTCCAAATGCATATGAATTGTATAGGGGATTGCAGGATCGGGGGATTCCATCGAAACTGGTTGTGTACAAAGGATTTGGTCATGGAATTAACAAGCCAAAAGAAAGACTTGCAGCGACATGGCATAATTGGGTTTGGTTTAATCATTATGTTTTTGGAGAGAAGATGGAAGAACTTCCAGTAGAATAAAACCTCTCAAATATGAAAAAGCTTTCCTTAATAATTGCGATGGCATTTTCATGCCAATTACTCTTCAGCCAGGTAAATCCACAGGTTAAAACTGCGCCTGCAACGTCTGTAAAGCTGACTCCCATTCCTTCAACAAAGGCTATTACAATAAGAAAGGATACCAAGGCGCTTCAAGTGCAGGTTTCACAGCTCAACGATTCAGTTACCATTTTAAAGAGACAGATGGATCAATTAATGAATTCGTTAAAAGATAAGTCAGACAGCATTGGAGAAATGACTGAATCGGATCAATTACGGATGCAACAAGCGATGGAAAGAATGAATAGTCTCATGCAAATGATCAGTAACATGATGAAAAAAATGCATGATACTCAAATGGCAATTATCAGCAACCTCAAAAGTTAATTGATCACCATCCAATTCCATAATCCTCGCCATGATTTGAGCTTCCGCCCCAGAAACTTCCATGCTTCCAATCGAAGTAGATAGCATTGATCGGTCCGCTGGTACGATCATCAAAAGATAAAGTATATCCCATTTGACGAAGCTCCTTCCGCACCCATTCCGGAGTTCCGCTTTGAAGTATGATGCTTCCTGGTTTGGGTTTGCGGTCATCGATTTTCTCACCACCAAGAGATAACCAGAGTTGGTTTGTATTTACATTGGCAGCTTCAACAGCTTCCTGAACATTCATACCAAATTCAACAACATTCAAAAAGAATTGAAGGAGATTTTGATCCTGCGTATCTCCGCCTTGCACAGCAAAGGATAAGAACGGCTTGCCATCTTTCAATGCTAGTGTGGGAGTTAATGTCACACGCGGACGTTTTCCCGGTTCAACTACATTAAATGGATTCAATGCAGGATCGAGTACAAAACTTTGCATACGCTGACTCATTCCAACTCCTGTATGGCCAGCAATGCATGCGGGAAGCCAACCACCACTTGGAGTTATAGATACCACCCAACCTTCTTTATCTGCAGCTTCAACAGATGTTGTACCTCTTGTTAACCGATCATAGTAGGCTTCATCTGGTTGAGTGTTGCTTGCAATGAATCCCTTTTTGATTACATCCAAATAAGGATTTGTTTTTCCTTCGTATGGATAAGGATCACCAGGACCTGCTTTGGCATCATTCTTTGCCATATTAATCATCTTGGCTCTTTCTTTAGCGTATTCCTTGGACAACAATCCTTTAATTGGTTCCTCAGGAGCGAAATAAGGATCACCATAATAAAAATCCCTGTCGGCAAAAGACAAATGCATTGCCTGGCAAACGGTGTTGATGTAGCGTGCAGAATTATAGCCCATGCTCTTCAAATCAAAATTCTCCAGAATATTCAAAGCTTGCAACATTGAAGGACCCTGCGTCCATTGCTGAAGTTTATAAACATCGATTCCTTTGTAATTTGTTTTTAATGGTTCTTCCTGAATTACTTTCCACTTCGCGAGATCTTCCATTGTGATCAGTCCACCTTGTTCTTTAGAACCACGAACAAATTCTTGCGCAATGTCTCCTTTATAAAAACGATCATATGCAGCATAGATCGCTTCTTTCCTGCTTTTCTTTTTCTTCAATGCTTCTTGTTCAGCATCAACCAACTTTTTTAATGTTTCAGCAAGATCCTTTTGTACAAAGATCTCTCCAGCTTCAGGCGCCTCGCGATCCTGTCCGGAATGTGGTAAGAAAACTGCTTTGGAATAAGGCCATTCTTTGATTCTTCTTTTGCCACGCTCCATACTGTTTGCCGTTTGTGCTTCTATCGGATAGCCCTCAGCTAACTGTATCGCGGGACCGAGAACTTCTTTCAGACTCATTGTTCCATACTCTGCGAGCATAGTGCATAATCCACCGGGAGTTCCTGGAGTAACCGCAGCAAGAGGGCCATACTCAGGGGGAAAATTCATTCCCTTACTCCTAAAAAAATCAACAGTGGCACCAGTGGGTGCCATTCCTAATGCATTTATAGCGATAACTTTTCCTGTTTTCGGATTATAGATCAACGCCTGCGTCTCTCCTCCCCAACTCAATACATCCCACATTGTACAGGTTGCAGCCAGCATCGCACATGCTGCATCTACCGCATTACCACCTTTTTGAAATATCGTAGCACCTGCTGTTGCAGCTAATGGCTTACCCGTTATCGCCATCCAGCTCTTTCCATGAAGAACGGGTTTTTGTGTTTGTTGTGAAATGGCGGAAGAAGAAATTAGTATGAGTACGCCTAATACTAAAGCAAGCTTTTTCATAAAGGGAGTTTGTTCGCTAAAGATACGAAAGGGATGACATTTTCCCTGCCCGGCGATTTCGATTAAAAACGATGATAAAAAAGGAAGATGTCATCCCAAATTAAGAGGCTTATCAAATGGCAGTAAACTGAATTAAGTAACTTCTTTCACAAGTTGGCATACTCTCTGACATGAGAAGACATCTTCCCCTTCAAACTTCATGTTATTCACAGAAACTGAGCGGGGAAGATGTCATCCCATATTAAAAGGCTTATTAATCGGCCGTCATCTGAATTAAAAAACTTCTTTCACAAGTTGGCATACTCCCTAACATGAGAAGACATCTTCCCCTTCAAACTTCATGTGATTCACAGAAACTGAGCGGGGAGACGTCATCCAATATTAAAAGGCTTATTAATCGGCAGTCATCTGAATTAAAAAAACTTCTTTCACAAGTTGGCATACTCTCTGACATGAGAAGACATCTTCCCCTTCAAACTTCATGTTATTCACAGAAACTGAGCGGGGAAGATGTCATCCCATATTAAAAGGCTTATTAATCGGCCGTCATCTGAATTAAAAAACTTC
>JADMIO010976153.1_pt1 | contig 33117 bp, 45 predicted proteins | sample 8958161 | NCBI WGS metagenome assembly JADMIO01 (sample SAMN16585339, study PRJNA669376) | soil metagenome | isolation source: Crop rotation soil | place: USA: Cullars Rotation, Alabama | collected 2011 | reverse complement strand
CGCGACAACTTGTCCACGTGGAATTCTAAGCTTAGGATCCCAATGTGCTGGAAAGCCATGCTCTCCTCCCTACCTTCTCTTCTTTTCTGTTCTTCTCGTCTTCTTTTTCCCCCTTTCTTTCCTCTACTCATTCTCACTTCCTCCTCATTGCTGTTTCATTCACTTCCTTCGCTCTCACTCATCATTCTTCATTCCATTCACAACTACTCCTCATCGTCTTCTCAGACTCTCATTCGCTTTATTCATGACCACAGATCCTTCTTCCCCCACCTTTACCTCTTTATGTTAACTCCTTGCTTCTGCCACCCCACATCGAGATTATCACTCTTCTTTCTCCTGCTTTCTCCGTCTCTACTCCCACTTCTTTCAATCTACAACAACAACGACTATCTCCACGATGCGCGTGGATCAACCGACAAGAAGCAGCTTTTCCCTCTATGCCTCCACGGCACCACACGCCCTCTACAGTTCATCATCGTCCTTGAACCATGTTTCTCCACCACTAACTGTCCCAGGTAACTTAATGTGGCCCGTCCTTATATCTCCTCTCTCTACATAATGAACCTTACACATGTACCTCTAATTTTCGTCTCCACACAATTCTGTTCACATTCCATTCTCCTTTATCTATTTCCCCATCCCGCTGCTACATAGCGTCCTTCGCTAGCCCCAAAGAGTCACACTCGCCTTCTCTTTTGTTCGGAAGCTTCGGACCAAAGTCCAAGCGCCCAGCATCTGTGATGGAGCCCGACAGGCAATTCGACCTCATGTCCCACCTTCACCCTCACAAACGAACCGCCCTCCCCCACGTCTCAAACAGCGAACAGCTCTCCCTCCCATCGCCACCCTCTACCATTGTGCCCATTCACACCGCCATCCCAGACGAACCATCTCTCTTTCTCAGCACATCCTTTGGAGAAGTCGATAGTAGCACCAATGCCTCCATCTCCTCGCCACTTGTTAACATTCCCTCGAAGCCAACACCTTTTACACAATCAACCACTATCATCCCAACAACATCGATAGAAAAGCGCACATCCAAGTCCAAACACTCCTCACGCTGCCCAACCGATCCAACTCCCTCATCCTCATCCTTTTCCTCTTCCTCTTCCTCCTCCTCCTCCTCCTCCATATCTCCCTCCCTTTCACCTTCCTCACCAAAGCACCTCACCATCCCTGGCTCGTCATTAACTCGCCCGCTACAGTTCATCAATAAATCCGGACCACCAGCACCTCGGCCAAAGCCTCAGCAGCCCCCAGGCATCTACATCCAGAGCCACTCGGCGATGCAGCAGAAGGCTCGAAAGAAAATACGAGAGGAAGGCAAAGTTAAGCGCACATCAAACTGCTTCATCCTATATCGAACCCATGTCCACCCCTTCATCGTTGCTCGCTATGGTCACCAAAATAACAAGGAGATCTCCAGACTCGCTGGTCGATACTGGAAGAATGCGCCCGAATCGGTCAAGAGCTTCTACCGTCAACAAGCCGCGGAGGAAAAGGTTCGCCATGCAGCCCTGTACCCATCCTACAAGTACACTCCAGCCAAGATGGCGTCCAAAGATGATGTCAACGCCGATTCTGCGAAGTCGAAAGCCCAGCGTCAGTGGAGTAAGCCAACTCGGTTCTCACCCCCTCCGGTCAAGCCCTCCTCCTCCTCATCCGTCCCAAGTACACCCTTGCCATCGCTCTCTGAGCCTGAAGGCACCAAGGACGATACTGAGAAACCTATGGAGGACGAACCATCCGAGCACCCTTCGCTCCCTCAAGCCGTCGAGCGTGACAAGCCAGCAGTCAGCGTTGCACACTCTATCGCGACTAGCAAGCCTCCGAATGAGCGTGCCTTTGTCGTGACGGAGACCCCCTTGTTCGACTTTAGAGGGAACGCTGATCTCAGCGAGAAGAAGCGAAACTCTAAGAGTCGGACAGGATCTCGACCCAATCGACCTAACTCACGGTTACCTGACCTGGAGGACCCATTGTCATTCGAGATGGCACGTGAATCGAGTACCGCAAGTGCAACTCCAGCAAGCCCTTTCACATTTGTCCTTCAAAGACCAGTAGTGCCCAAAACCCCACTACCGGTAGGGTCGAAGGGAGTGTCTGGGTTGAAGCAAGCTCTTACCCATCAACGGGCTGATTCTCAGGCTAGTGCTGCTCCCTCCGTACTCGCCTTCCCTCGGACTCCCGTCTCAGAGACCCCTCCTGGCTGGAGTAACATGATCAGTCAGCTCCAAGTGTCTGGAGCTGAAACTGAGCAGCAATGGCCTGTCCCACAGTCATCACCACTACTAGGCTTGACGGAGCCTTTGAATACCGTGTTTCAGTGTACTATCAGTGCCTCGCCCAATGAAATTAGCGCTGATCAACATTGGGCACAGCAGCATTCGCCACAGCCCGCGCCACCATTTTCGCGTCATGCAACAAATGTCGTCCAGTCACCTCAACCGTCCGTTCCTATCCAGATCCCTGTTCCATCTGCATCTACAGCAAGTCATTTATCTGGGTCGTTTGACTCCCCCATGTACACTCCTGCCGTCCCCACAGGCGCAAGTCTCGGAACAGGTGGCTTCCCTTGGCAGTTGAATACCAATCTAGCCGGCTCGCCAAACTTTGGTCTTTTGTATACCTCTGGATCTCTGTCCACTGTTCCAATGACGCTCTCCTCTACTCCAGTGCATAGTCATTTTACTCTCGGTCATCTACCCCTGCCTACGGTATCTTCGTTCAAGGATGGTTTCGAGTCTGTTGGCCTCGAAGAAGAGCTGTCGAGCTCCCACGTGTCTGACGATATATTTGGCGACGCCACATGGAGCCACCCTTTCTGGACGCCTTCTCCAAGTAATTCAGACCTTGATCAGCAGCAGCTGTTGTCCACCTCAAGCAGCAATTCGTCTCTGTCTCCATCCTTAGGACCCATCTACCCAAACATTGCCATATCAGCCTGGACCACCCTCGCAGAGCCCCGTGGCCCTTCGCCTGTATGTCTTTCCAACGTCAGCAGCCCTAGTTTCAACAACATCAACCTTGCCTACGATAACGACAGCAGTAACAGCTGTATGAACATTAACGACAGCAACGCAAAGGCTGACGATGGTCAGGCTCTCGTGGCCGTGCCATTGGGCGGCCAGCCACTTCCCTGGAGTGACGAGGAGCAGCTGAAGATGAGCATTTCCTACTTTGAGGATATCGTTCAACAACAAAAGGCGCTTCTCTCGCTCCGACAGCAGTGGCGGCATCAGGCGCTGGTAGTACAGCCATCAGCATCCGCCTGGGCACCCACCACAAAATGAACCTAATGAAAATAGATTTTCTCGTGTAAATTATACTTAAAAAATTGACTATATCTCCTCCTTCACGCGTTAGCTTATTTTTGAATGAACGGGAGAGAAAGGAGAAAGAGACACGGGTGTATAAAAATTAGGGTGTTGGACTTTTTATTTTTGCTGATGAAGGCAAGACATAGATAGGGAGGGAGGCATTCGAGGTGCTGTTTTATGCATTGGAGAGCGTGATGTTCATTTAACCGAAAGGAAGAGAGAAAGGGAGACAGAGAGGAAATCCCAAGTGTAACGGAGGGGAAGGATTCGATGCTGGTATATGCGTAGATGTAATGATTGCCATGCCAAAACCGCGCATATGATAGATGAGTAGCGGAGTGAGAAGAGCCACAGGAAAAAGGTGATGGCGATCTTAGTATGCATGCGAGACAGAGGACTGAAGCATTGTCGAGAAATGTAGTGAGTAAAAAATAGTAGGAAGAGTGCGCTGTTGATCTTTCTGCTCTTTTCTTACCTATCTTAACAAGAGCATTAAAAAATGAGGCTGAGATCATCGTCCGCAGCTATGATATTGGTCAATGCCCAAGTGTCGATGGTTAGGAGTAAAAATGAGTGCCGGGAGTCTTAGCAAAGTAGCAAGAGGAATAAAGTAGAATACTTGATCCTCGAATGCGATCGTAAAGGGAGGAAAGAAAAAGGATGCCATGTCTCGAGAACCACCTTTTATTTTTGCCTCCCTTCTCCCACCTCCCTCTTCCCTCCTCCTTGATAACTTGCTGACGGGTAGCTTGATTCTGAAAGGTAGTGCAAGCAGGAATCTCTCATCGTTTAGTTTGATATTCAATGGCTGCATGCTGGCTCCCCAGTCGGCGCCCGTACTGTGGGGATGCAGGAGAAAGGAGGGGTTGGGGTGAAGCTCATGCTGTCTCCCTCCAGCTCTTAACTTTACAATTATGTCCAATCCGTCAGTTAGTTGGTACAAATAAAAATAAAAAAAGGGAGCGAGGAGGTGCAATGGAATGGGTATGGGCGTCTTTATGCGTGTGGAATTCCCTTTCCTTTCTTTCTTCCTTTTCTTCTCTCTTTCCTCTCTTTCGTCGCTCCTATCCTTTTCCCTTCTCTCTCCCTCACATACACACCCTTTGTCTTTGTTGCTGCCTCCTCTCCTGTGCGCCATTTGTATATTTTTTTTGCTTATTAGAATTATCGCACCGACAATCAACACGGACATAACAACACACATACACACAGCACACAAATCCTCATAAGATAAATTTTATTTTTGATCATGTCAGACAGAAAGTCTCAGTCCACTCCTACCTCCAATTCTCCTTCTTCCAACTCTCGTCGTGCCGTCAACCCCTCCCGCACCACTAGCACTCCTGATAGCAAAAGTAATAGTACTCGTCCATCTAAAAGCAAAAAGAATAAGAGTTCATCATCAATCACAACAGCAACCACAGCCACACCATCATCATCATCACCATCAAGACGACAACAACAACAATCACAGTCTCAATCACGACGGAAATCGTCTTCGCCCTCTCACTCACACAGCAGTCGACGCTACCGACGTCAACTCACCCACCAACCCAGCCAACAGACCCTCTTCAACGACTACAACAGTTCGACTTACAGCAACGATGATGATACCCATACCGCCAGCCCTACCACACCCCACGGAAACATCGATAGCAAGAGGTTCGACTTCGGCGCTTCCATGGTACTGGCGCCACTCACGATACCCCAAGGCGTACACATGTCGGATACATGTACTCGTGAGGGACAGCGGACAACACGATCACCCAACCAAGGCAGCTCACGATCACAGTCAAGGACAGGGAGTGTAGTAGTACCAGCGTCACCTTCACCACCTTCGATGGCGCACTCGGAGGAAGGAGGGTTACCAAAGGTAATTGCCTTGAAACAGACAGAAGTTCGTGCTTGGGTAAGAAGGGGAGGGAGGAGGATGAACGAGATGAATCACACGATCATGGAGGCATGGATGCAGATTCCATGCGACATACTAGATGCAATTTGAAACCCCAGCGGACTCACCTTCTTCCTTATTCTCATTTCTTCTCATTACTCTCCCTCTCTTATTCAATCGACGTTCCCACGACAGTATCTTCAAAACGCAACGTAAGTATCAACACACACATGATGTTGGGGTCCATGATATCTCACTATGACCTCCCATTTGCAAAATCTTTCCATCGCACACACTACATTCACATAACGACTGTGACACGAGCAATTACCGGGACTGATACGCACAGGATGAGAAGAATGTAACCACTGCTCAGCGAAACACTCCTGGTTTTCGTTCTCTTTACTCTCCAAGATCAAGAACAGAGAGAAGAGCTCTCTCTTACTTCTCTCATTACTTTCTCCGTGTTCCCATTCCTTTGGGCTTGTGACAAAGCAAGGAACTAAGAAACATAATTCCTGTTCATCCTTTCCCTTTTTTTCTCTGTGATTTATTGCACCCTCGATTCTCGTCTTTCTTTACCTTTTCTTTATCCTTCATTGTCACAGGTACTGTGGGTATGGATGGGTCAGCGCCGTTCTGTTGGTCCCATTGCTGGTTCAGGATCTAGCGGCGATGAACGGAGTCGAGGCAGCCAACTTGACACAACCCTGCGACATCACGGAAGAGAATTACAGGTGCGTCATGCACATCTTTGGGAATCACTATCTAGATCCTGGAACCATCTCGCTCTATGTGTCCGGTTTCTCGGCCGTCATCTCCTTTGTTGTCTCGCTGTCTGTTGCTGCCATTGCTGACCATGGAGGTGAGTAGTAATCCGACAAAAAGCATGCCATTGTCGATGATGGATCATTGTGGGTCAAATAGAACGATGCACGTATTCATAGCAGCAAAAAAGGAGGTGGACAAGACTGCTGCAGGAGGATATTCGAGTAACCGACACCTTCTTTTATGCTTTATTCTTAATCTTCTTATCATCCATCTCTCCTTGAAAAAAAATCTACTCTCTAGCATATAGGAAACGACTATTGGCGGCGTTTGCGATTCTAGGATGTACGACTTCAATCTCATTCTTCATGATCCAGTCCCCCTTACTCTTCTGGATGACATTGGTCCTATCACCCCTCGGATGAGCATGTTACAACGCCTCCTCAGTCTTCACCAACGCCTTCTTACCCATCTATGTCCGAGTCCACCCAAAGGTTCTGGAGGCCCAGGATCGAGTCGAGGCACACTTGACCCTACAAGAAATGGATGAGAAGAACAAGGATTTTTTCCGCGCCAACCACAGGATGAGTTCTCATTTCTACCCCTACGGAAGCGCGTTGATCAACCCCACAGGAACCAACTACTCGGTCTTGGTGAGCGAGCAGCGTAAGATTGAGGAGCAGGTGTTGAATGATCTGTCGGCTTGGTGTGCGGGCGCTGGGATTGTAGGGATTGTGGTTGTGCAGGGGTTTTGTATTGGGATTTCGGTGGGGATGAATGAGTCGTTGTTGAGTCTGCAGATCGCGATTGCATTTACGGGAGTCTGGTGGTTAGCTTGGACGATGGCCGTCTTGCCCTGGCTCAATGCCAGACCTGGGCCGCCTTTGCCCGAAGGTCAAAACTGGATTACCTACTCCTGGAGCAAAAGTACATTTTTGGATTATTGTATTGACGTTTTTTTTTGACGCGACATAACGCGTACAACTGATTATGATACATGTTCTGACGCGTTTCTCCCCCCCCCTCTGCCAATACATTTGGTAGATTTCAAGACGGTCAAGGCGATGCGACGGCTCTCTCAAATCACAAAATTCATCCTCGCATGGTTCCTCCTCTCCGACGGGAACAACACAGTAACAGCTCTCCTCTACGTCATCACATACCAAGAGCTCAAGTTCTCCCACACAGAGTCCCTTATGATGACCATTGCCCTCTCCTCCGTCAGCTTCTTCGGGACTTATCTCTTTCTGATGATCCGGCGGTTCTGGAAACTGTCAACAAAATTCATGGCCATGTTGACTCTTGGATTGTATACGGTCTTGACGGCATATTTTGTTATCACGCCGTATTTCTCGACGGTGTATGGGTTGCGTCAGGATTGGGAGGTATGGGTGTCTGTTGTTTATTTGGGGCTGATTATTAGTACTTTTTTTGGAGTTGCCAAGGTCATGATGGCGGAGTTGTGTCCGGAGGGTGAGGAGAATGAGTGGTTCAGTCTCTTCCAACTTGCCGACAAGGGATCTTCTTGGTACGTAAAAAAAAAAAAAAAATGTCCCATCATCTCAAATGTTATTTCTGACGCTATCGGGTTTCGAGCAAGCATAGGTAAACTACATTGCCCTGACAAAAAAAAATTGTTTTTTTTGCATCACTCCACTCAATATAGGATAGGGCCGTTTGCGACGGGTGCGATTCAGGCATTGACAGGAGAATTTCGACCAGGATTCTGGTTCCCATTAGCATTGTTTGTCGTTGGTAGGGCATTACTCTTCACGGTGGATATGAACAAGGGCAAGGATGAGGCTGCAAGGTACACAGCAGGTCAGGAAGCAAAACGACGGCTTTTGGCGTCCATCCCGCCCATTACTATCACTAGTGCTGGAGAGAGCCCTTTTTTTGGCCAAGAGTGTCTTGTTGGACTTGCGAATAAATGAATGAGAGAGAAAAAAAAAAAAAAAAAATCGATCGGCCTAGTATCACACTACCGCGGACGATTATCTCGTTACTTTTTTTTTTTTTTTTTTTTTTTTTTTTTCCACGTCTTATGCAATTGCCATATTTCATGCAACACACTAAAAAAAAAACGTACAAAGACAAGGGAAGTCTCTTGAGATCCATACAGTTTTGCACGTATCGAACAACAACAACTTATGGCATACGAAAAGGGGTCTAGAGAGCGCCGATATGGTACATTCTTCAATGTCCAATTTGTCGCTGTCACAGGTAAGAGGAGCTTGCTGTTTATGGATCAATGTCACAAAACAAAAAAAAAAAAAAAAAAAAACAGGTTACTCTAGGTTGGCATGGGCATGGGCCAAAATAACTATCTAAAGACCAGGGAGCAAGCTACCAAGACTTAATAGGCCAAGCCAGAGAGACGGACAGGGCGCTCCGAATGGTAGTGAGGCACGGTCGGATCCGTGTTCGAGCGACCCTGTTGAGCCATAGCTTGCTTGCTCAGGTCCATAATCTTGTGGGCGAACTTGTTCGCGTTCACCAGGTACGATTCCATTGTTCCCAGCGCTAATAGATAAAATAAAGTTCGCACGAGTAGCAAGGGGAGAGAGATCTAGGTTAGCACATGCCGAAACTAGCAAAATGAAAAGCCAAGGGGGAAAAAAGCTAGATGAAAAATCCCTCACGAGAGTGTGGCGAGAAAGAGAGAGAGAAAATAGGAAAAACTTACAATGCTGAGGGACGAGTACCACATTCTCGACACCAAGGCGTCGCAGCTGATCACGCCAGGCAAGTCGTCGCTTCTGAATGGCGGTCGAAGGACGACCATAGCGACCAGTCTTGAAGCAAGCATAGTCTTCAGTCGAGTAACCCTCATCTCGAATCTCCTCCTCCAAAATCGCCTCCTGTGTCTGACCATCGACCTCGGCACACTCGTCAAAGTCGCTCGAGGGCACAACAATAGCGACACCACCCAGTTGAATAGGCTTCTCCGTCTCTGAGGCTGGCGTAACAGCCTTTTCGAGCCAGTTCAAGAATTTTTTAGTCCTCTGGCCGTCATCGTCTCCAACGCTGGTATGGATCAAGATCTGCCCCTCAAGAGACTTGCGGACCTGAACCGAGGCAGGATTGGAGAGGAGGTCCTGGTCGTCGAGGATGACCATAAAGTCAGCCTGCTGGGTGACGGTGGTGAGGTCCTTGACGTTGGTGGTGCGACCGTAAGTCATCATGTGGAGTTGCGGAGTATGGGCGACGACGCGCATGCCGAGAGCCTGGGCGAGGATGCCGGTTTGGTGGCCACAGACTTGGTTGGATTCAACTCCAAGCAGTCCCAGGGTCTTGTTGCGGACCTCATGGCAGTTGGTGTGGTCCTTGTTCCAGACACCGTTATGAGCCTGGCGAGAGCGGCTGAGGAGCTGGCGGGAGAGGATGATGGTCAGCGAGAGGCAGAGCTCGCTGACAGCATAAGGCGAAGGAGTCGAGTCCAATGCCAGAATAGGGATCTACAGGTTGAAGGTACAGTATTGAGAGAGGATAGGGAATGGAGTCCGAGTATGTTGAGGTTAGTATCCAATGCAGGGTTACTTTGGGGGTATGGTGTCTTGTGTCAGTTGAAAATATATGTTCCAATTGAGATATGTAGATACTTGCATGGCTGATAGTGAGGGCCGAGGCAACACCGGCTTCAAAGCAAGCAATAGCGTGGAGGCGAGAGGTGGGCCAGTAAGAAAGCAAGTAGGAGATGATCTCTGCGGTCTTGCGAGTGCGGATGGCGATGAGGTTGCAGTAGCTCATGCGGAGCTGGATCTCGGCGTAGGAGGCCTTGTGGGCGTCGAGGAACTCGAGTTGAATTCCGCCCGAGGCAAGGATGTCCTTGCAGGATTGAGGGAGGTCATCGAGGATGAGCATCGTCGGGCGGAGGGTGGTATCGAAGGTGGAAGGCATTGTTCGTTGAAGGTGGAGGGGTATGTTATGCCGTATGTAGGTATATATATGTGTGTGTGTATGTGTATGTATGTGGAGTGAATGCAATGAAGGAGGAGGGATGATGATGATGATGAGGTCAAGACAAGAAGAGAGTGAAGACGTGGAGAGGGAGAACCAACCCCATCACTTTTTTTTTCTTTATTATTTTTTTTTTCTTGCATAGTTAGCCCAGTCTCGTGCCTGTCTGTGCCTGGATTGCGCACAGGGTGAGCTTGTCTCTGGCTGTGGACGTCTATCTGTTTGTGTGCGTATTTGTCTCTCTGGTTTCTTATTTTTTGTGTTCCGTTTAACATATTCATGGTTTATCAACACGAGAGCGAGCACGAACGAGAGACAACACGAGAGGGGTCTGAGTGGTGCGAAACACTAAAAGGACTTTGCTTTGGGCAACAACGAGGAGAAAAAAAAGGGGTGACGGCCGTTTCCTTGTTCTTTTTTTTTTTTCTCCACAGTCAGTGTTCAAGGGAAAAAAAAAAACATTATGGAAGAAAAGAAGGACAGAAGAAGAGACAGCTTCAGCGAACAGACATGTGTGAGAATTGGCAAAGAGAGATAGGCACGGATACACCTGCCCGCAGTTTGGAAGATAACCAGGGTCTCCTGCCCCTGCCCGGCTCTGTCAGTGACTGGAGCTCGCCTCAGCCAGCGAGACATCAGTGGATAAAAGAAGAGGGCTCTTTCCGAGCAACAGATTCGTCATTTGGCGGGACTTTCTTGCAATGGCTGGTGAATAAAGAAGCGAGTCACAGTTGCCAACTCTTTGGTGACACCGTGACACCGAGTTGTTTACTTGCACACCTTGCAAGTGATGATGACTTGCTCCGCTTCTTTCTTTCTTTCTTCTTTCTTCTTTGCCCCTTCTCTCTATTCTTCTTTCTCTTCTCTTCCTTTCTCTTCTCTTTACTTTACTTTACTTTACTTCACCTTCCATCCCTATCCTCCAAACAATCACACCGCTTCTTTTCTAACCTCACTCACTTAAATACACACCCTGCCTCAACCTGTGTGTCCCTCCGCCACTCTGTATTAATCTCTCTCAACCCCACATACCTTTACCCCTTCCCCCTTCCCTCCAAGCTGGACTCCTTCAACACCCGTCGCTTCAACACTCCGCCAATGTGCCGCATGCTACTCTACAAGGGCAACCAGCCCATCCAGCTGGCCCATGTACGTCCTCATCCGGACTGGGTCACTTCAGGTCTTTTATTTTCGCATTCACTCAACTTACTCCTCTTTTTCATTTGCCCCTGCGTCCAATGTAGCTCTTGACAAAACCCGCACACTCAATCATCAACCAGTCCTTCGACTCGAGGCTGCGACTTGATACACGGAGACCTATCAATGGTATGTATCGAATCAAACAACATCATGAAGTAAAGAGTTCCACCATCCATGCAGAGTATGGCGTATGTATGGCTCTTAATGAGGAAAGTACTAATGTATATTTGTGTTTATGTTTTTCATTGTTGATCTATTGTAGGCGATGGCTTTGGAGTTGGTAAGGACTAAGGATCAATTCGCAGCTGACACACAGACACCTTTCTTTCGTCTTCATGGTGTCCACTATTCTCTTATTTTATGGATGCGAAAGAGCGAGAACAAAAGTACAGGATCGTTGTCAGAGAGACGCGAGAGAGCGGGCGAGACTGGAAGAGAAGCAATCATGTCCCCCTATGGATGAGAAAAGAGAGAGAGAGACTCGGAGAGAAGTACTAGATGGTTGTCGGAAGGACTGGAAAGGAGAAGATTGTGTCCCCTATGGAAGAGAAAGAGGAAAATTGAGGAGTGTGGTTCAACAGGGAGGTCTGTCTCCTCTTCATACTCTGTCACCTTTACCCCTCTCTCTTTTTCTCTTCTCTCCTGCCTCTGTTGCCCCTGTGGTCACGACGTGGTCTTTTTCTCTCGCCCATGGTTTATAGAAGCTAATGGGCGAAAACAATCATTCTAGACTGGACTGGGGCAAGATACAAACAATGGACGTTAGGGATCAGCAACGGGATGAAAATATGCAACCAAAAGGAAGCCCAAGATATCCTCTGGAAGAACAGGAGACTGCCACGAACTGGACAAGCGAACTGACTCATTCGTCAATTTGAATTGACCCTTCGACCTGTTTAGGATGGTATGAATCAGAGCCTGACCCGGAACTTGGAGCTGCTCCCTGTATCTTTACCTCGGTGACACCTGCATGGAACAACATGAACCTGATCCGCCTTGCCGACAAGATCAAGAGTCCACTCGTCTTTGCTCATGTCAGGGCATCGACTGCTGGATCGGTCTCAGAGAGCAACTGTAAGCAACAGCATTTTTTTTCCCTTTTTCCCAACTACAAGGAGTAATCTGAAGGAGCAATCGGATTATACAATCATGAAAAAACTATTCACCCTTTCAATGTTTCCTGCCGCTTATAGGCCATCCATGGCAGTATGGACGACTCATGTTTATGCACAACGGCAACGTGGCTGACTTCCACCTGGTAAGAACAAGGACTTTCGTTAAGACTGAATGCACCAATTGGACGTTTGTGCTCCCATAAAAAAAAAAAGGTTTCTTTCCCCTGTCTAACCATGTGTATGCACAACTTGCCTGCCCTTCTTCGGAACCATAGATCAAACGCAAGGTGCAAGAGTCATTGACAGACGAAATCTTTTTGACAGTCAACGGAAATACAGATTCGGAATGGGCGTTTGCCGTCTTCCTCAGCCAACTAAAGACCCCTCGCCAGGCAGAGCCCTTCTGCCACAGTGTCCTCAAGGAGGCCATGCTCAAGACCATCGCCAAGTTGAACGCCTGGGGCAAAGAGGCTGGAATCACCGAGGCGTCGATGATGAACTTTGCAGTCACGGATGGCGTCAGTGTCGTCTGCTCGCGGTATATCAGCTCAAGGACTCTGGAGGCGGCCAGTCTGTACTTCTCGTCTGGCACAAGGTTTGAGAGCTACAAGCCAGGGCACTACAGGATGATCAAGGCTGACAAGCGAGAGGATATTGTCGTCATCGCATCGGAGCCCCTGACGTTCGAGAAGGCCGACTGGTTGACGATACCCACCAACACCCTGGTTGTCATCACCTCCAAACTCAATGTCCTCATGTACCCAATCGTCGACGAATATCATAACCCCAGACCCTTGGGTCGCGCGCCGGAGCAGGCTAGTGTTGCCGTTGTCCAGGGTGAAGGTCGTGGTGATGGGGCACGGGATCAGCGTCATCGGGAAGTCGTCTTCGTAGAAGATCATCGAGTCATCCCTACAGTGCCAGCAGTGGATTCTCCTCGACCTGATAAGGAGCAGAGCACGTTGGGCCATTCTGAGTCTGCAGCGAGGGATGCTCCAGCTCAGGCACTAGCAGGCACGGCGCCCGTCATGGTCGCCTAGATATATATTTTTGATGGAAGAGTTTTTATACATCCCACTTGTACTTTTACAACCACATTTCTTTGCTCCAGTCTGTCTATGAATGGCTTTATATTATTTCATGATGTTTATGCTGAGAGGTGCTCCTTGCGGACATATTCCCGCCAATGGTACAAGAATGTCGTCTCTCCATCTTCACGGCCCCACTCCTTTGCCTGACGACAGTCAACCAGCCCCATCTTGTCCATCCAGAAATCGAAATCGGCAATCACATCGGCATGTGTCTTCCTGAGCGGGAACATGATATGGAAGGCGGGCCGGCGTCGTCCAAGAGGAATTTCTGTGTCGTCCGAGATAAGGTCCTTCTTGAGGTACTCGTCCACCACATGGGCGACCAGCTCTGCATGCCCGTGGTCGTAGACCACCTCAGCGCCGATGATCAGGTCCATGCGAACTGATTCTGTCAGTTCTTGACAGTCTGTCTCGTCGTCCCTGGGTTCCGCTGAGATTGAGGATGGTGCGAGGTTATCGTACTCTGTTGACCTGTGAGGAGTCTCCACCGTGGTTTTATCTTGTTCCTGTTCGTCGCCCTTGTACTGCCAAGCATTCCAACGAAGCTTCCGTTTCCGAAGGATATCACGCCAATCCAGCAATCGGATATCGCACTTGCTGTCGAGGTTGTTGAGTTTGCTATTGTGGTGGAGGGTCGAGATGACGTTTGGGTGGTAGTCTGAGAGGATGACTTTGGGGCCGTTTGGGTTTGAGTAGAGTGCTGCTGTAAAGCCGACCAGTCCTGTGCCACTGCCGAGTTCGAGGATCTTTGGGAGTGCTAGTTGTGTTGATGGAGGAATGGTTGGTGATTCGCTTGTCCATGGTTCCAGCTGAGGTATATCTCCTTGTGCGATGTGTCTAGTTGGAGCGAGGGTGAGAATCGTTTGGATCTGTTGTCAATTTTGATCCGCCTTGCGCCGACAGAGAAACTACGCTGATGACTTCCGAGCAACTTACTTGGACAGGAGGTAGGCGGATCCAAAGGTCTTGAACCCGACATCACCGCCCGTAAAACTCGGATCATGGATCTTCAACGACTGAGGGGGGTTCGACCGAAAAGTCCAGGTCCTAGTCATGGCTCCTGACGCAGCCCGTCCACAGAAATGAGCCACACATGCCGAGACTCGTTCGGTTAGCCTCTCGTGCTCTAGTCGATACTCCTTCTCCTCTTCTGTCTCTTCCAGTTCTACAATATTTCCCGACTCGTCTTCTTCTTCCTCGTGAGGTGCGGTTTCTTCAAGTCTGACGAGAGTTTTGAAGAGCCAGTTCATGAGTGCCTGATCTTCATCATTGTCATGGTTTTGTTGAGAGTGGTAGGAGTCGATATCGTTTCCGTCCTGATCGAGACCTTGGTCGATCCTGTCCTGGGAGTACTTGTATGCGTTCCTGTCCTCAATGGTCTTGAGTTTTGCCAGCGATGCTGGTGGGAGGAGTGACGACGTTACAGTCATATTTCCTGGTATGGGAGGTGAGTGAAAGGTGAGAGGTTGTTGAAGAAGGAAGTGGATATTGGAGTGATCGACCCTGGAAAAGTGGTAGAGCAAGTTTTTTTTTTTTTTTAGTGGCTTTTGAAGCCCAGTGCAGGGGGGTTTCCAGCCCAATTGTGACTGGTCTTTTATCCTTGGAGTTGAAATTGAACCATGTGAATAACCCTGATGCTTAGCGCAGAGCTTGGACCAACGACAGGAGTAGTCCAAGGTGTGTCTAAAAGTGTGGGAGAAACCACCTTCTCTTTGTTCTTCTTCACTCACTCACTCACTCACTCACTCACTCCCAAACTACCCCTTTCCTCCTTTCTTCCCCAACTATCTTCCTCAATCGATCCATCTTCGCGCCACCTCCAAAGACCGTTAGTAAGGAAAGAACTCTTTAAAGGTCTCTCGTTCCCTTGCACAGTACCTCCTTTGGGTACTACTCACTCCCACTTCCAGGCGCCTAATTTATACCATACACATATCACTCACGACAGCCTACCTTGTCCCCTTGCCCTTCTCCCCTTCTCCTCTCCCTTCTTCTTGTCTCCAGCAGGAACATCCTTTCCCCTCCTTCACTTCTCCTTCTCATTCACCCTCTCTCACACACACTCTGGCGTCTCCTTCTTGGTGGAAACAAGGACAAACACAAGTTTACTAACCAAACCAAACCTTCCGTCCGACCACCCACCGCCTCCTGAACTCGAACCATTGACGTCCTTGTCGGATTTAGGAATCAACCTACGCAATGTCGAAAAAGAATGACCCCCGTTCTCTTGCAAAAGGTTCTTACTCGCCTTTGAGTCTACACGACCCCGATACCATCATGGACGATCCTCCTGCAAGACAACAGGTAATAAAGAATGGTCGTTTATAACGCAGCCTACTTTCTTTTTTTTTTTTATCGTTATTGCCCCGTGTTATCTGTATCGAACGCGGATTTGTACACCTGCTGACTGGCTGACCTGTTGAAACCTTTCATTTGCCCTTTGTTCTTCCCTACCTTCCCTACTGCCGCTCGCTTTTCATTACATCATTCATCGAACATCACATTAAATAGCACAACACAGCACACTCCAACGACAACAGCGGCGACGACGACGACGACGATATGGATCACCACGGACAGAGACGCACAAGCATCGAAATTGAACCCACGCCCATCACCCCCGCGGGCTCGTCGTCCTCCGGGACTTCAACCCGTCGACCCAATTCTTCTCAGCAACGACTTCAATTACCCGACAGGGATATTAATAGCCCCGATGATGATGATCGTGCAGGAAGTGGCGGTGGTCACAAGAGGAGCACACATTGGGGTCGCAATTGGATCCGATATGTTGCTTTTGCGTGTATTACTGCAGCCTTGGTACTCTTGATCACTTTGCCTGTCTTGAGACCGTGGCAGCAAAAGCAGAGTAGGTTGATTGAAGGAGACGATGTTACACACAAATTAGGCCTTGGAAACTTTACGCGCATCATATTAACCTCCTATACATTTCTCTCCGTTACATGTTATAGAACTGCTGCCGATCACGAACAATGCGGTCAAAATACTGCCAGAGAACCAGCCCATCTGGCCAATCCCAAAGTCATTCTCCCACGGCGAAGGCACAGAAAAGGTCATCTTAACACCCAACTTCCAGATCAAGGTCCAGTCCTCCGCCAACAGTCCGCCTGTCGCATTAGCACTAGATTCCATTCTGGCAAAGGCTATCGCCCGCTGCATGGACCGACTTCAGGTCAAACGCAACACCACTATCTGGACAACTGAGGCGGCCGTTGCAGACATCACCGACACTGCAGCTGCACCACTTGCAGAACTCACTCTTGTGGTTGACAACATACAGGCCAAGCTGGAGTACGGGATGGTCGAATCGTATGCTATCAACATTGAGGGCAAGCATGCTGGAAACACAGAGGGGACTCCGCAGTCGCTTGTGAACTTGGAGAAGCGAGCGCTTTATCATATCGCTTCTCTTAGAGCGAGGGCAGAACCGGATTCTCCACCTGCCACTACAGCAGTCATCACCGCGAGCACACAGTGGGGCGCCATTCATGCACTGGATACATTCACCCAGATCGTTGTTGCAACCAAAGCGACTGGAGCCAACGCAGCGTCAGGCTCGCCTCCAAAGACAACCAACAATCAATTGGAGATCCCCAACACCCCTTGGTCGATTCTTGACGAGCCTCGCTTCTCGCACCGTGGGATCCTGTTGGATACTTCGCGCAACTATGTCGGCGTGCCCGAAATCATCCGGACCCTGGATGCCATGGCGGTCGTAAAACTCAATGTCTTTCATTGGCATGTCTTGGACCAACAAACATACCCCCTTGTTTCCAAGGCCTTTCCAGACCTCACCGCCAAAGGCGCCCAGGACCCCGAAAAGATATACACCCCTAAGGACGTTGCGGCGATCATCCAGCATGGATTAGAGCGCGGTATTCGTGTCCTTCCAGAGTTTGATTCTCCGGGCCATGCAGCAAGTTGGGGTCGCGCGTACCCGAACCTGACGGTCTGTCTGGATGCCCAACCTCATTCAACATATGCCGCCGAACCTCCTGCTGGACAGTTAGACCCTCTGGAACCTTTTACTTACACCGTCCTGGACACGCTCGTCAAGGAATGGTCAGGGCTCTTCCCAGATTCTCAGGCGCACATTGGTGGAGATGAGGTCAACATGAACTGCTGGAAGACCTCCAAGCGACTCTTGGATTATATCTCTAACGAGAACCACCGGGCTGAGTATGAGAAGGCCATCATGCCCGTTGTGGACACCCCCAACCCGACTACGAGGACTGCTGCCGGGCATCAGAGTGGAGAGGATAAGTTGTTGGAGTTGTATCTGGACCGGATCTTTGCCATGTTTATTGCTCAGAACAAGAGACCGATTGTCTGGGAGGAGATGGCGCTTGAGCATAATGTCCGGTTGCCTAGTTCGGCTATTATCCAGGTCTGGAAGGATGCCACCAATGCCAAGAAAGGTATCTCGCTCTATACATATGTTGGTCTGTTGCCCCATGTCTTTCTCACATACATTCATTTTTTTGCTGATCGCCTTGCCTTTGTTTGCCTTGGAACTTTGATACGACGGATATATAGTCATTGCGCAAGGACGACCGGTCATCTTGTCAAGCTCCGAGTTCTGGTACCTGGATTGCGGAGCAGGCGCATGGCTCATCGGGTCCCAGGGTCAAAGCTGGTGCAAGTTTGCCAGCTGGCAACGAAGTACGTCTACCCCTTTTTCCCTCCTTTCAAAGACATTCCTTCAGTAGCCCAGCCCACAATATTTACTCACAAACCACTCAACTTATTTTTCTTACTAGTTTACTCGTACGCTCTCACGGATGGAATGAGCGAGGAAGAACAAAAGATGGTCTACGGAGGCGAGATCTGCATGTGGGGGGAGCAGACGGATTCTTCAAACTTGGACTCGAATGTCTGGCCCCGCTCTGCGGCCGCTGCCGAGGTAAAAAAAAAATAATAATTGTCATTTCATCTATGTTTCTATACGAGATACCGATGGATTCGTATTACGTGCTTACCAAATGTACAACGCTTCCGTGTTTTTTTTTTTTATCTAGGTCCTATGGAGTGGCACAAAGGACACAAATGGATATGCAAGGCCGCTACTCGACGCTTCCAGGCGCCTGAGCGCCGTTCGCGAGAGGCTGGTCCAGATGGGCATCAGGGCCGCGCCCATGTTCCCATCCTGGTGCGCCAAACACCCAGAAGCCTGTCTCGCGGAATAAAACCCATTGCTCCCTTCTTCCCACACACACCCTCAAACAAAAAAAATGCAAAGTTGTCTATTTATTGTCACATCTAAAATTATCGGCGTCGTTGCCGAACAATACTCTGAATGTCCCTCAAGAACTGCTTCTCAGCAACAAAAACAACGCCCATGACGACCACAAACGCCGCAACGCCAATCCCCAGATGAACAGCCTTGTTGTACAACCCCTGCCATCCAATCCATTGCTCCGTCGTCGCGGTCAAGACAAATGCCGCACCAAAGGCCACCAGGACCGTGGGTCGAGGGACAATGTTCCGCCATGGCACATATGCGAACCTGGCAAGGACACCCTCCTCGACTGCGGCTGAGGATTTTCCTGCAATAGGGATATACCGTCCATAGTACCCCGACAGGAACCACATACTCCAAACGATCCGCATGATCAAGTTCACGCAATTGGCCAAAACAATCCCCTCAGCCTTCAGATTCAGTGTACCCATCAAAAACGCGCCCGTACTGCAAAACACGGCCGAGAACCCAACCATCCAATAAGAAAGAACCCCCAACTCCTTCTCCGATGCGACAGCTTGGACTACCGCCTCCGTAATACCATTCAGCCCCATGATAGGGACATAGTAACAGTACAGACTCAACACCTGGGGGGCTTTGGTCAGGGTGGACCAGTACTGTCCGACGACTAGATCGATTAGGGTTGCGGTGTAGTGGGTTCCAAAGGCGATGAAGACGAGGCCGAGGAGAACATGGAACTTCATGATGGTCAACAGCAGGTTGCGAGAGAGGATCAAGTTATCCAGTTGCGTTTCCGTCAGCGTCCTGGAGGTTGAAGTAGTGGCGTTGCTGGTCTTTTCTGAGGTGGTATCCTTGTTGCCTGAGGGAGTCGGTCCAGGCGCAATGTCGCTCAAAAGTCGGCTGAACAACGTCCTGCTCGTCTCCTCCATCGGCTGAAACAGAATCCTAGCAATCAGCGATCCTGTTTTTATATATAGAAGAGAACCGGGAATATTATTAGAGAAAGGAGAGTACATAGCAGGATTATGTAGAGGAATGCAAGTTTCACGTGTCAAACTCACCATAGTTGACCACAAAGGCATAGACACCCTGGGCGCCTTCATCGGCGAACTTGGTCATCATCATTTTATCTCCTTCTGTAAGAATATGCTTGAGCAATGACTGGGAGGTCAGAGTTTTGGACAGCTTGAGCAGTTCCTTGTCAAAGTAAAACGAGTCGCGCCTATTGCGGATCAAATTAAATATATAGGGCATTCAATTAGCGTCTCAGTCTTCTTCAACCCCAAAACAAGATACGACACGATATCAAAACAGATCATGCTGCGATCGACTTACTGTCCATCCTTGCCGACTTTAGTGAGTCTGCGAGGAAGAAGCGCGCTCATGGAGACGGTGTCATCGTCCGAGCTCGGCTGATCCTCGACCGCAATACCATCGCGCTTCTTGATCGCAGCAGCCATCCTCTTCCTGTCCAGATCCCGTCTCTCCGTGCTCTTGCTCCAGAACGCCAACAAGAATCCTCCGAGCGTCAACAGTCCATACACAAACTGAGCAATCGCAAAGGCAAGGACACCCATCGTGTTCTTTTTGGATCCCCCTGATGATGATCCTGTCACTTCTGCACGGGCGCCATAGACAGTCAGAGCACAGGTCAAAACACATCTAATAATGACGGCGGTTCCCTCGACAGAGACGCGTGTCTTGAACCACAGCTTGTACTGCGCGACCATGAACATGGGCTCGGCCAGCAACTCGACTAGCGCAGAGATACCGTACAGGTAGATCGACAGTCTATATCCTGGGAAGTCACCCTCGCTCTTGTCGGTCACCTGCAAGAGATAGTATCCGACGGTGAGACATGTCATCAGAGCGCCGACAGGGATGGGCGCATAGACCATGTTGACCAACTTTTGAAGGCGATACGCCTCTGAACCGGGAGCGATCCGCATCTTCTCCTTCTCCTTGTTATCCGATGACGTCGTTCCTTCCTCTCCCTCTGCAGAATCGTCGCTGACACGAACGGCTGCACAGCGGACACCCTCTCTGGAAAGGAAGAGGATCGTGTTGAGAAGCAGTTCAAGCTGCACAGAAGCGATCCCCAAAGTCTCGGCAGTGGTGAAGCGGAGCAAGACTTGGTTGAGGGTGAAGGTCAGCATACGAGAGACAAACTGAAGGAGGACCAGGTAAGAAGCGCCCTGAACGGACGAGGAGAGGATGGATGAGGCCTGGTCGGTGGACTTGATGTCGACATTGCTGGCTGGGTCGTTGGCAGAGGATGTGGATGTCGTTGAAGGGTGGTCGGAAGTAAGGACGGAGGACCGCTGCCGGAGCGTGGGTCCTGATGTGTCCATGGTCGAGTTTTGTAAGAGGTGATGAAGAGGAGTTGTGAGGTTGGAGGTCCAGGAGAGAGATGTGAGCATGCAAAGTTGAAAGTGAAAGACACAGCCAAAGTGCCAGGTCTGTGACTGCATCATGACATCACAGACGAGTTTCGATTTGATTTGTTCAGGGAATGAAACGCGTCTCGCGTTTTGTTGATGGCTGATATCCTACCTTGAGGATGCGCGCCCGGACCCTAGGGATCCAAACACACGGTGCGCACTTGCATCGCAGATCCACTCCGGTGGGTTAACTTATGAAACGGTTTCATACTCGCTCACCATACCATACTTTCCTCCGAAAAGCACCAACAGCCCTTGGACAGTTGTAGAGGAAAGAAAATGTTTACTACGAGCATTGGAGTAAGCTAAACCTTGACGTTCTCCGAGGGTGCACTTATTAACCAACCAAACAAAAACAACTGCCTTTATTTTTCCTTCTTTGGCAGTGAAAGAAGACGAGTAGCTGGAATATCAATACGTAGATAGGACCATTTAAATGGAAGGGGATAGTATTCAACTCATGATCCAAGCGTTACACGTTTGCGATCGATAGAAACCAACTGCAAAGACGTGACAAGATAAAAGCACCAGCAAACAACCGGAACTGAATACCCCTTCTTCCCTCATCCTTTTGCCAGACTCCCACATGTATTTTGCGACAAAATAAAGGGAACAAAATAACTCAGAGGATCCAGTGTTTGCGACAACAACGACGCATAATATATATAAAAGTATCCAGGAGATGCTTTTCTCCGGCATGCATTACTGCTCTTCTTTGTTGTTGACAGCACTACTTTTCTAATTATTTTTTTTTTCTTTCCTTCTTGTCCTGAGTACTTTTAATTTTCATTTTCCATCATTAATCTTCCTAACCATTGCCAATCTGACTTCTCGTCTCCCCTATCTTACTCATTTTTTTGCATACCTCACCTTAGCTGGTCTACTCTCGATTCGCAATCCATATCAAATATCCACATCTCTCTATCTCACTCTCACCTCTTACTCTCACGCCTCTATTTCTCTTTAACTCACAGTACTCCGTCTTTTACAAAACATAATACATACAAGTGGAAGTGTGCTTGATGAACTACAAAGCAAAGGTTGTGCCAAACAACTTTTCGGTATCAGCGATGGAGCTCGCACAGCTGGAGGAGAAGCAGCAGTTCCAGAAAGTTCATCCTCTTAAGAAATCAGAGCTCTGGGCTTGGGTAAGGCTGTTGTTGAAGTGTTGATTTCTGTGTTTGATTTGTTGGGCTGAGTCATAACAACGCTGACATTCGTTTTTTTTCACAATTTGCTGTCGGACCTCGCCCTTGTAGTACATTCAATGCGCTACGTAAGTACCTGGGTCTGCCCATATTTCTCATGTTTGTATCATCATTCCTATTGCTTACTTGATGTCTGACCATTCCTCTCTTCGTTTATAATCTCGCTCGATAACGACAAAAAACATAGATATGTAGCATACGGGTGGGTAGGGGCATGGCTGCTGATCCCGCTGCTGATCCAGGATATGGCCTCCAAGTACGGAGTCGAGGCCTCGAATCATGCGATTCCATGCAACACGACCGCCCCTATGGTTCGCTGTGTTACTCCCTTCCTCGGAACCTACATTGATCCAGGAGCCATCTCCCTCTATGTCTCCTCACTCTCCTCTATCCTCTCCTTCTTCACATCTCTCTCCATCTCTGCCGTCGCCGACCATGGATGTAAGATTTTTTTATAGAGATTGAAATGTATTATACATGCACATGTAGCATTTTTTTATTCCTCTGCATCAAGGAGGCGACAAAATGGCCGAACCACATTTCGTCATGTCCTTGCCCCTCACTGACACTTTTCTCTTTTGTACTGAACATCGTTCCATCAGCGTATAAGAAGAGTCTGTTGATCGTGTTCTCGGTTCTTGGGTGCCTCTTCTCCATGGGGTTCTTCATCATGCAGAAACCCAGACTGTTCTGGGTCGGCGCGATCCTCTCCCCACTCGCCTGGACCTGCTATAATGTTTGTGGTGTCTTCTCGCACTCGTTCCTACCCATTTACGGTCACGCCCATCCGGATGTCCTCGCCGCACAGGCCAGGGGAGAGTCACTGAGCGTGATCCGCAAAATTGAGGAACAGGTCGTCAATGACTTGTCAGCGTACTCGGGCGCCATTGCCAACATTGGCTCGATCATTGTCCATGGTGTCTGCATAGGGGTGTCGCTGGGGATGCATGAAACCTCGCTCAGTCTCCAGATTGCGATTGCTTACACGGGTGTCTGGTGGTTGATGTGGATTCTGATTGTTGCGCCCTGGTTGGATGCTAGACCAGGACCACCTATGCCCAAGGGCCAGAACTGGGTCGTCTACAGTTGGAAGAAGAGTAAGTAACCTAGTTTTTGATATCCACAGTATTCCAACGTCAGGATGGACGAGATGGAGAAGGCTCTTTTACTAACATTACACAACCTTCCAACATTTATTCAGCCTATAGAACTCTGTTGTCTTTCAGGCAGCTGCCCGAGATCTTCAAGTTCATGGTCGCATGGTTCATCCTCTCGGACGGGATCAACACAATGCCCGCAATAATGTTCATCATCCTCTATCGCGAACTCTCCTTCACCCACGTTGAATCCTTGATCATGTCAGTCCTCCTCTCCGTGATGGCATGTCTGGGTGCATACGGGTTCATGTACCTCCGCAAGATCTGGTCCCTAACAACAAAGTTTATGGTTATTATGTGTCTGAGTCTCTATGGAGCCCAGATGGCATATTTGGTTGTTGTGCCGTACTTCACGGATAAGGCTGGTTTGAGGACCAGCCATGAGGGGTGGTTCCATGTGTTGTACTTTGGAATCATTGTCAGCACGTTTTATGGATCCTGTCGAGTTATGCTCTCGGAGTTGTGTCCGCCTGGAGATGAAAATGAGTGGTTCTCACTCTACCTGCTCGCCGACAAAGGATCTTCATGGTATGCTCGTGTCCTTCTTGACAATACATCCGATCGTTGTCTGTTGCTGTTCTGTCATGGCTTTTGTTTGGTTACTTATATGGACAGCTATTCATTTTTGCAATCTTGTAGGATGGGTCCATTCATCACAGGAGCCATCTTTTCATGGACAGGGGACTACCGCAGAGCTTTCTGGTTTCCCATAGCACTAATCCTCATTGGCGTGCTAGTGCTCTCCCGGGTGGACATGAACAAAGGCAAGGATCAGGCCCACAACTTTGCCCAAGCAAAAGAACGCCATTTGGCAGCCACGATATCCCCTTCACACTAGATATCCTAGAAACTTAATATACACAATCATCCGTTGCATTGAAAGAGCAGTAAGCAGTGCCATTTACCCCAGCAAAATGGAGATGCAACATTCGCCCATTCTCTACTTGTTTATGCTTAAGATCGCTATTGTCTTTCCAGCTCACGGTTGTTTTTTGTAGAGTAGTCCATGTACCTCCGTTTCACAACGGTACATTCGTCTCCAATTTCATTCAGCCGTTACCATTCCAGAGGAAGAATAAAAGAATGATATGGAGATAGAATTGTCAGTCGTTCCTCTTCACGCCTCACCTGCCATCCCTGTACGACCGATTACCAGTGCAGTATTCAATTCGCATGTTCTCTCCCTCTTCTTTTTTCTTCGTAATACAGATCAAAAACGGCGCTTTGCTTTTACTCTGTCTTTTTTTTACTTTCGCCGTTCTCGAATGGCCCACAAGCAGAACACCTTGATCCTGCAAAATTAGCATCCTACAACCTCAGCGGTAAGGAGAAGAATAGAAAAACAGAGCCGCGTGTATCAGCGACAAGATGAATGATAAAAAAGGACTGTTTGCTGCCAGTCTTTAAAGTAGACATCCAAGTCTCGTAGGCCAACCAACCCGACTCCTTTTTCTTGCTTTTATTTTGTTTTGTTGGCAACTGCCACCGCTCCTCCCTCTTTCCTCTCTCCCTTTCTTTTATCATACACCCTCGATCTCGCCGTCTCCTGTCGATTGCTTTTTTTTTTTAAGCATCCTTGTCGCTCTCTTTTTGCCTTTTGGCATTTCAACCTCTCTCTCTCTCTTTTCATCCCTTTCTCTTTCGTTCGTTCTTTTTTCCCTTCCTTCTCACAAACTGGATTTCGCCCATCTTTTTTTTTTCTTCTACAAACGAAAGAAATAAGCAAATATTTTCAGGGACAAAGCGCAAAAAAAAAAAAATGTCGAGTGACAAGTTCAACCTCGCGAACATTTCTGACACAGACGTTGTCAGTCATGAAGAAAAGCAGACTCCTCAACAGACTGTGCAACCCCTTAAAAGGACAGAAGTCTGGGCATGGGTAAGAGGTAGTATCTTGCAGTAGGCATGTGTCTTTAACAATGTCAGCATCCTCTCTAACCAACGTCCCTCTTCTCATGTTTTCAATCGATAGTACATCCAAGGTTCAACGTAGGTTTTGACTGACAACAAAAAAAAATGGACATGCCATCAGCAAACAAACAAACAAATAAGCAAAGCGCACGGACACTAAGGCTAATACTTCTTCCCATCACACCCATTGAACAACAGCTACTGTGGGTACGGATGGATTTCAGCATTCCTGCTGGTCCCAGTACTAATCCAGGACATGGCCTCAAAGTACGGTGTAGAAGCCTCCGACCACTCGATCCCATGCGACACCACGGTCGCGGGCTTCAAGTGTGTGACCAATGTCTTTGGATACTATGTCGACCCGGGTGCCTTCTCCCTCTACATCTCTTCCCTGGGCTCTATCCTCTCCTTCTTTGTCTCTCTCTCCATCTCTGCAGTGGCAGATCATGGCTGTAAGTCTGAAATCCAAAAAATACTCTGTCATGCAAAGCTTTACTTCTTGGACCACTTTGTTCCCTTTCACCCCTTCCCCCTTTCTTCGTACTCCTTTCCTTTTACATCCTCCTCCTGTCTTCCTTTCTTCACCACCACTCCCTCTCTCTCCTTCTTACTCCCTGTGATATACATCCATAACAACGAACTCAAAAAAAGAAAGAAGTAGAGATGGATCCATGCACATATCCCTTGCATCACGCTATACATCTGTACATCATAACCATGTGTGTATGCATCAACACTAACGCGCATTCCCAACCATTTCTCCCTCTCTTATCTTTACACTAATAGCATACAGAAAGTCCCTGCTAATTACCTTCTCGGCCATCGGATGTCTCGCCTGCCTCCTCTTCTTCACCGTCCAGTCCCCAAAACACTACTGGATCGCGGCAGTACTATCGCCCATCGGCTGGATCTGCTATAACATATGCAGTGTCTTTGCACATTCCTTCCTACCTGTCTATGGACGAGTCCACCCAGACGTCCTTGCAGCAGTCGCTCGTGGGGAGAGCAAGAGCGTTGTCAGGAAACTGGAAGAGCAGGCTATCAATGATATCTCGGCGTTTGGATTCACTTTTGCCAATGTCGGGACGATCTTGATCTATGGAGTCTGTATTGGATTGACGATTCTAATGCATGGGAGTTATATGAGTCTGGAGATTGCGATTGCGTTTACGGGAGTATGGTGGTTGATGTGGATTGTGATCGTTGCGCCTTGGTTGGATGCTCGGCCGGGTCCTCCTATGCCCAAGGGACAGAATTGGATTGTCTACAGTTGGAAAAAGAGTACGTGCAGATATTTATCGTCTACCTCATGGGAGAACACTCATTGAAGCTGAGCGCGTCGTTAACCTCTAGTTCGCGTGTCATTTTTTTATATCCTACTGATAGCTTTCAAGACGGTAGCAGCTGTCCGCAAACTACCTGAGATCTTCAAGTTCATCGTTGCCTGGTTCATCCTCTCCGACGGGATCAACACCATCACCGCAATCCTCTTCGTCATTCTCTACCGGGACCTCGCCTTCTCTCACCTAACATCCCTCTATGTCTCCGCCCTCCTTGCTTTTACTGCCGGTGTAGGCTCCCATGTGTTCATGCTCATCCGCAGGATGTGGAAACTGAGCACCATGACCATGAACATGATCTGCCTTGCACTTTATATCATTGAGCTGGTTTACTTGGTGGGCGCGCCTTATTTCACGACGAGCTTTGGGTTGAGGAACGTCTGGGAGGGGTGGTTCTTTATGGGGTACAATGGGTTTATTATTAGTACCTTTTTCGGGTCTTGTAGAGTGATGCTTTCAGAGTTGTGTCCTCCTGGTGATGAGAGTGAGTGGTTTTCCCTCTACCTCTTGGCCGACAAAGGGTCATCCTGGTAAGTTCAATATTCTCATCTTGTCGCGAGTTGGAAAAAGGTGCCTTGTCGTTAAATACCTACCTATCCCGCATCAAATGCTAACGTTTCTGGTCCATATTCGCTAATTACATCAGGGTGGGTCCATTTATCTCAGGAGCTATCTTCACGTTGACGGGCGATTATCGGAGAGCATTCTGGTTCCCTTTGGCGCTGACGGTGGTAGGAACAGGGCTTCTGGGGATGATCAACATGGACCGTGGGAAGGACCAGGCACAGCAGTTTGCAAGCGAAAGGGATGCTGCCTCTCCGCAAGGACATTAGTCATTGTATACCCTCCTTCCCTTTTCTTTGCCGTTATCTCGCACACAATAATAGACAGAAGCAACTTTTCGACAAACTGCCGTTCATTTTTGTTGGAGTCTCTTGTATTGTCACCTTGTCTTTTAACTCCTCTCCTTGTCACGAAATGATAAACGAGCCTTACTTTTCGAGACAAAATGCACGTGATCGTTGCACGACTGCTTTTCCCCAAACCCTGTCAGTAAACATAGAAAAGCGAAGCATCAAGCTTTACATTACTTTTTTTTTTCTTTCTTTCTTGTCTTTGTTCATTCATCAGCCCTTTCCTCGCCACTCCATATTTCATACATCATGTCCAGCAAAGACAACGTTCTCTTTTCCGATATCTTTGACATCAAGGACGTCGATGGCGCAGGAAAGAAGTTCGACAAGGGTAATGGCCAAGCTACTAGAGAGAGAAACCTTACATCGTTTCGAGGACCGACGACTAAAACTTCTACGCAAACCAAAGGACAAGGACAACCACATGGAAGGACGAGGAGGAGAACTTGCTAAACTCCGTAAAGGCACTTTTAAGTCTTTGTCAGTGGAGAGGAAGAGAAATGGACTCCTGGACTACAACTACTCGGCAGGGGAGAGAACACATTATTTATTGCAACAATCAATCAACAAATCGAGTAAACTACGCTTCCTTCAGCAACCGACACCCTATCTTTTTTCATCTTCACAACCCAATTGCAGACACTAACGACTCTCTCCCTTTACCGCAACACTCTATTTCCAACCCATAGTCTCGCGTATCAATGCCCGCAGCGAGAACTACGAGATGGAACTGACCTTGGACATCAACAACGAGCTCTACCCTCTCGAGATCGGCGAGAAGTTCTCCCTCGTCCTCGCCACTTCGCTCTCCCTCACCACCGCCGTCGGAAACGATACTTCGGGAACCCAGGAGTCCTGGCGCGAGAAGGTTGGAGGCGAGCGTACCCTTGCTGATGACTATGAATATGTCATGTACGGCAAGGTTTATAAGTACGATGAGGGTCAGGGCAGCAAGGTGTAAGTTACTTTTTTCTCTGTGTGTTTCTGTTGTTATGTTATGTTCTGAGAATGAAAGGGGGCGAAAATTACCGATACTACAGCATGGATAGTCAGAGGACAAGGAATAGTGAAGATAAGGACAGAGGAATACGATTACGAGTCAATAGGGAACTTCAGGAAAACGGTACATCAGATCCAACTACATTCTGGAGCTCGCTCGCCACCACCCATCACTAGAGGGTTCAAGAAAAACGAGCTGTTCAGGACATACTCTCACAAGCACAAGTAAACACGTCACCAGATCACGAATCTCACACTTTTTTTTTTTGCCCTCCTTTACGACCAATAGCTCGGTCTACATTTCATACGGAGGACTCTTGATGTGCTTGGAGGGAGACTTTAGACATTTGCAGAGCATCAGCTTGGGCGAGAACTTGTACTTGTTGATGCGCAAGTAAATTTACTGGACGTCATGGAAATCAACAAAGCGACATTCATCGCCCTTTTTTTTTCTTTCTTTCGGTATCAGCACAACAAAAGAGCCTCGTTTCAGGAATAATAAACGCCAAAAACAACAAAGGAAAACCATACTCCAGGAGAACGAGCAGTTGTGTGCCAAAATCACAAGTGCGAGGATGTATTAGGTTAGGGAAAAGAGTGAAAGAATGGGGTGGGGGTATATGGAGATGGTGCGTTGAAAGATGGGCACCATGAAGGACCGAAAAAAATGAAAAAAAATGATGGACAAGAGGGACTCTAAAAGTTCATGAAGGTGCTCTTGCGCCAGAAAGGATACCACACCAACGCGGAGCAAAAAACGCCCAACTATGAGGTTGAGAAAAAAAAAATAGAAGGGAGATCAATATCAGGTTGGCATTCAGAACATTGCACGTCACAGAGCAAAAGACATTTGAGAATACAGCAAAGGGGACGCACTGTGATGGAGACGGCGATGTTGACCATGCTGAGCGCAAACTGGAACCCTTGACTGGGATCACCCTGGGTGGGGTCAGTTCCAATGAAGGCCAAGACACCTCTGACACCAACACTTCCAGGAACCAGCAAGAGAACACCACTCAAGAGAGGCACGTAGCTGAGATTGCCTGTGATGCGTCCATAGGCCTGGCCTGCGAGACCGACAGCAAACGCCGCGACCGCTGGGGTGACTTGAGGACCGGCGGTCATGAAATACGAGACAGTGTATCCAACGGCGGTGACAAGGGTCATGCCCAGCCATTGGCAGGGGTGGGCGTTGAAGACAATGTTGATGGATGTTGATACGGCGGGGAAGATGAGGAAGAACCACCAGTGATCGACACCGTGTTTGCAGACGTCTTCTGAAGGCTTTGAATGATCTCCCGATACCTGATGAAGGAACAATGGCACCAAAAGTGTAAACGTATGGGTATGTGATGGTATCCATGCATAAGCAATATCACTTTCCAGTCATTAGACAAAAAAAAAAAAGAAGCAAAAGACGACTTACGGATATCCAAAGCTCGGCACCAAGGGAGAGACCGAATCCGAGGAAGAAGGCATACATGAGTGCATAGAACATCCTGACAGATCCCGAGACAATATTCCTCGACGCCAGTTCCATGATCGCCTGAGTCAGCAACAATCCCGGCAAGAGGACAACCACACCCGCAAGCGAGACGGCCGCGAAGCAAACACGGTCACCAAAGGACCGGGCAATAAAGCCAACAAGGATACTGGATGTGACCTCAAAGACGTTTCCGTAAACTGGGAATTTGGCAGCAACAACACCTAACAGACCGACGAGGAGACCACAGAGACCAGCCAGAACGGTGTCCAGCCAACTACCGTTGAAGGCCAGAGGTGCCACAAACGCAGCCGTGGTCATCCAGGACATCACGGTCACCCAGACAGGGTAGTATCCCGGCTCGATAGTGACTCGCTCCAGTGCCCTGTTAGCCTCCTCGATTCCCTTGCCGTGCAAGACACCCCAGGCAATCTTGTAGACCTTGGACAGCTTGTACATGTCCATTCCTTGTGTGCATCGCAAGTGGCGAGTATCACTGGTGTGGGTCTCGGGATCGCTGAAGGAGATGGTCATTAGACCGGGCAAGAGTGCAAACGAGGCGTCGACATCCATCTTTCTCGCCAACAGCGCACAAGTCTCCTCGATCCTGTGTGAAGGTGCGCCGTAGAGAATCAATGCCTTGGCGATCATGATCAAGAAGGACTGACGCGTCAGAATTTCGGCAATATCGCGTTGGATACCCAGGTTGGCGTTTAGAGTAGCCGCTGTCGCTGCGGCACTGATCGCCTCCATTTCCTCAATGTTTTCATGGTGGTATTGTGGGGCGGGTCTGGCGAAAGGCGAAGCATTGTTGTTGATTGAAGTCGACGGTTGGGTTGGCAGACGGGTGATCGTCGTCATGGGTGCCAAAGGGTCCAAGTCAAAGACTCTCGAGCTCCTGGGTGAGACCTTGGGTGTGGTAGTCACCGAGGGAGAAGCCAAGTCCGCCAACGAGTTATTTTTGGACGACGATCGGTAATAAAAACCCTTCTTTGTCTTCTTGACAGCTGCATGCTGGGCCGATCCTTGCTGTGTCCCTGAACGTCTAGATCCGGATGAATTTCCAGTAGATGATGATGACGCTGCTGCCGCTGCAGCGGCCTCGTTCCTCTGGAGCTTGAGCAATTGACTGAGGATTCCTCCCTTGGGCTTCCTGCGACGCATTCCTGACGTAGTTGTGGCGTCGTTGTCGCCTTCGATCGTAATAGTCTGATCGGCCTTCGTGCCAGTAGCAGCGGCGGCAGCAACAGCAGCAAGTTTGCTGTTACTCTGCTCCAATCGTCGGCGGATCTCGTCCTCTCCACCTCGGCTGGGCCGACTCTCGTTGGGGGCTTCCTGCAGAGCTGTTGGACCGGGCATGGTGGGCAAGAGCATAGGTTGAGGCGAGTATAAGAGACTATCCATGAGCGCGACCTGGGCATCAATGTTAGAGCTCGAAGTCGAGGTGGCGAAGGGGTTGGACAGATCCTGGAGTAGACTGCCTCTGTGGTGGCTCAGGTTGTTGCTGTTGTTGGTATAACTGATGTTAGCGTCGTGTTGACTGCTGCCGGCGTGGCTGCTGGACTCTAGATCGATTATGTTCATGTCCTGCGAGCGCTTCTTGCCTGAGATGGCCCTCTTGATCGAGTTAAGGTTCAATCCTGTGCTCCTGCCCGTAGCTTCAGCGGTTGTCTCGTCATAATGAGGCGACGACATGGACGGATCGTTGGATGGGACAGGCGAGAGCTTATCGAGGAGGATATGAGAAGGTCGTCTCTTTGAAGCGATGGGGTGAGTCTGGGAGAGTGAAGGCAGAGGGACAATGCCAGAGAAGGAACCCATAGGCCCGTTATCCTCGATGGCTCGAGCATATCTCTCGACTCCAAGGTTTAGTTTACGCAACTCTGAGGTGGGCGATCCAAGAGGGGTAGCCATGGGAGTCTGGGCAGGGCTGAAGGGGTTCAAGGGGTCATTGTGGTCCGTGAAGGGATTGGAAGCGGGGAGGGAGAATCCTGAAGAGGCGTTAGCGTTGCCGATTGTTGTTTCGGCGGTGCGAGCAGCAGCCGAGGGAGAGGTAGAGATATGTGCAGTAGGGTTGTGGGTATTGTTGGTGTTAATGGTTAGGCTGAGGGTGCTGCTGGATGCACTGTCGGTGGTGGTTGAATTTGAAGGAGGAACATTGTTGTTGTTGGTGAGAGTTGATGCGATGGAGGAGGTGGTGGCACCGTGCGTTAGTGGTGGGTGGGATGCAGGTGGAGGTGGCGCACCTGAGGAAGAGGTGTTGTGGTTGTAGTTGTTGTTGTGATCTGCCATGGACACTATGGCAGTTGTATGAGGGTGTTGAGGGAGTGACGAAGTATGGGTGATATGGGTGATCAGGAGGAGAGGAGAGGAGGAGAAGAAGAGGAAGAGGAAGGAGGAAGGATGAAGAAAGAGAAGGGGAAAAAACGAACGAGTGAAGAAAGTGGAAGGCGAAGAGAGAGAGAAAGAAAAACAAAAAGAAACGAAAGAATGAATGAATGTGGACGGACGGACTGGCAACCTTGTTTGATGGCATCACTTTCCCAAACAACAAAAAAAATTCTTTTTTGTCACTCCCCTCTTTTGGCCGTTTTGTGTTCACACAAAAAAAAATGGTTCCGACCGTTGGACATTGTCAGTCGTGTCAGTCATCGCTGTCATTGGGCCACTGACCATGAGAACCTTGTCCAACTATTACTATCCTATCCTTACCCCACCCCTCGTGCCTGCTGCTCAATGCGCCACTTCTCTTTTTATTACCCATAACACTTTCTATGGTCCGACTCTTTTTTTTCTTTTTCTTTTTCTTCTTCTTTCTCTCCTTTATGCACGCCAGTTTACACTTCATATCCCCACTCTCTGCACCACTAAAAACCCTCTCTGCTCCCCTTCCTCTACCATTCACTTTTTATGTGCTCCGCTTTCTCCGCTGAGGAAGTAAGCCCCTTCTTCATCCACCACCATCACCACAGCCAACAATATCTTGCATTGGAAAGAACAGAGCACTGAGCCTCATCCATTCACTCTCCTCTTCTACTGCACCTCTCTTTCCAGCACAGTGGGATCCGAAGCTTGGAATTCACGTGACTTGAAGTCGCGGC
>JADMIO010826414.1_pt1 | contig 33120 bp, 33 predicted proteins | sample 8958161 | NCBI WGS metagenome assembly JADMIO01 (sample SAMN16585339, study PRJNA669376) | soil metagenome | isolation source: Crop rotation soil | place: USA: Cullars Rotation, Alabama | collected 2011 | reverse complement strand
GCGACAACTTGTCCACGTGGAATTCTAAGCTTAGGATCCCAATGTGCTGGAAAGCCTCGACGAACTCGCTCTGGATGCGCAGCACCCGCCAGGGATCGGTGTGCACCCAGTCCGAGGGGCCGCGCGAGTCGAGTAGCCGCTGATCGGTTGTTCCGGTCTTCACCTGGCCGCGGCGCATCAGCACCGGCCCGCGGTGGTGTTCTCGCCCAGACTCGTTCACGTCATTGGACGTTAGCGGTTAGACCGGCTCCAGCCGACGGTGCGGTCCGGCGGGCAGCCGCACGACGATCGCGTCGCCGGGTCGCACGACGCCGCCGCGCAGCACGATCGCCATCACCCCGCCTCGGCGGATGAGCGCGCCGTGCTCGTCGCGGTCGAGGACGGCGCGCATCAACCCGTGCTGGTACGTGTCCAGTTGGACGCACGGATTGCGCAGCCCGGTGATCTCGAGCGCGGCGTCTGCGCCGAGATCGAGCCGAGTACCGACCGGCAGGTTGAGCAGGTCGACATCACGCGTGGTGATGTTCTCCCCCACCACTCCCGGCCCGACGTCGAAGCCGCGCTCGTTCAGTTTGGCGAGCAACTCGACCGCGACGAGATGCACCTGGCGCAGGTTCGGCGCATCCGGGGTCCGGGCAAGGCGCGAGCGGTGTTGCACTGTGACGCCGTAATGCGCATCACCCTCCACGCCAAGACCCGCGTGCAGCGTGATCGCCTCCACCGGCAGTTTCGAGAACCGGTGCTGCGCGTCCCGGTGTACCGCGACAACCTCGCCGGTCACGAGAGGAACCGGACGAGTGCGGCCTCCGCGTCGAGTACTTCTTGAGCTGCGACGTGCTCCTCGGGCTTGTGGGCGAGGTTGGGATCGCCCGGTCCGAAGTTCAGCGCCGGGATGCCGAGCTGACCGAACTGGGCGACGTCGGTCCAGCCCAGCTTGGCCCTTGCCTCTCCCCCCACCGCTGCGACGAATTCGGCGGCCACCGGGGAGTCCAGCCCGGGACGCGCGCCGGGCGCGCTGTCGGTGACCTCCACGGCGAAGCCGTCCAGCACTTCCTGCACGTGGGCGAGCGCCTCCGCCTCGGATCGATCCGGCGCGAACCGGAAGTTCACCGTCACGATGCACTCGTCCGGGATCACGTTGCCGGCGACACCGCCGGTGATCCCGACGGCGTTCAACCCCTCCTGATAGATCAGGCCGTCGACGTCGACCTCGCGCGGCGCGTAGTCGGCGAGCCGCTGCAGCAACGGCGCCGCCGCGTGGATCGCATTGGTCCCAAGCCAGGCGCGCGCACTGTGGGCGCGCACACCCGAGACCCGCGCCGCGACCCGCAGCGTGCCCTGGCAACCGCCTTCCACGACGGCGCCGGTCGGCTCGAGCAGGATTGCCAGGTCACCGGCCAGCCGGTCCGGCTCGGTGCGCACGATGCGGCCGAGCCCGTTGCGCGACGCCTCGACCTCCTCGCAGTCGTAGAACACCCATGTCAGATCGACGCGCGGGTCCAGCTCGCCGACGCCGACGAGCTGGGCGACCCGGAGCATCACCGCGACACCGGATTTCATGTCGGTCGTTCCGCAGCCGTGGATCACGCCGTCCGCCGTGCGCGACGGCACGTTGTCGGCGATCGGCACCGTGTCGAGGTGGCCGGCCAGCACGACCCGCCGCTCCCGGCCCCGGTCGATGCGAGCCATGACGACGTTGCCATCGCGCTGCAGATCGAGGCCGGTACAGCCGCGCAGAGCGTCCTCAACGAGGCCGGCGATGCGCTCCTCGTCCCCCGATACCGACGGCACATCGACCAGCGCCGCGGTCAGCGCCGCCGCATCCAACGTGAGATCGAGCACGGGCTATCACGCTACGCGCCGACAACTTCCTTATAAGCGGCTGTCTACGCTGGCTGGGTGAGTGAACGCAGCGCATGGGGCTACGGCCTGACGACCTGGGTGGCCTCCGGCGAGGGGACCGGGCGCATCCTGGACGCCTGGTTCCCGGAGCCCGCACTCGGGCCGCTGCCCGAGGGCGCCGCGCCGCCGCACGAGGTCTCGTCCCTTACCGGCAGCCAGGAAAACGCATCCGATCGGGGGGTTCGGCTCGACATCGCGATCTGCGAGATCGACCTGGACCAGCCGCCGTCAGGTACCGAGGACGCCTACCTTCGGCTGCACCTGCTCTCGCATCGGCTCGTCCGCCCGAACGAGGTCAACCTCGACGGCCTCTTCCGTGTTCTCCCGAACGTGGTGTGGACGAACGTCGGCCCGTGCCCCGTCGAGGACTTCGAGCGCACCCGGCTGGCGCTGCGCCGCAAGGGCCCGCTACACGTGCTCGGCGTCGACAAGTTCCCGCGGATGACCGACTACGTCGTCCCGACCGGAGTGCGCATCGCCGACGCGTCCCGGGTCCGGCTCGGCGCGTACCTCGCACCCGGCACGACGGTCATGCACGAGGGCTTCGTGAACTACAACGCCGGCACGCTCGGCTCGTCGATGGTCGAGGGACGGATCTCGGCCGGCGTGGTCGTCGGTGACGGCTCGGACGTCGGCGGTGGCGCGTCGATCATGGGGACGCTCAGCGGGGGCGGCAAGGCACGCATCGTGGTCGGCCGCCGCTGCCTGATCGGTGCGAACGCCGGCATCGGCATCTCGCTGGGCGACGACTGCGTCGTTGAGGCGGGCACCTACATCACTGCCGGTTCGAAGCTGACGTTGCCGGACGGCTCGGTGGTCAAGGCCGTGACGCTGTCCGGCGAGCCGGGCTGGCAGTTCTGGCGTAACAGCGTGACCGGTGCGCTCGAGGCGCGGCCGCGCACCGGGGCAGGCGTGGCCCTCAATGACGAGTTGCACGCCAACGCCTGATGGCTCAACGCAGCACCAGGGCACTCGTCGTCGTCCTCACCGTTGCCATCGTCGCCATTGGCGGTGGGCTCGCCCTCAAGGCGCTGTGGAACACCGCCAAGTCCCGCCTCGCGTCGAACACCTGCACGATCGGCGATTACGTGCTCGACACCGACCAGGCAGTGGTCGCGTCGACGATGGTCGGCGCGGTCACCAAGTACCGGATCAAGCTGCCGGAGCGGGCCGCGGTTCTCGTACTCGCGGCCGGGCTCCAGGAGAGCAAGCTGACCAACCTCGCGCCCGGCTACGGCGATCGTGACTCGGTTGGCGTCCTGCAGCAACGCCCGTCGCAGGGGTGGGGCCACGGCAGCGCCCAGGCGCTCACCGACGTGGGCGAGGCAACGAAGGAGTTCCTGGACGCGCTGGTGGACGTGCCGCACTGGCGCACGCTTCCCCTGGCCGACGCCGTGCAGGCGGTGCAGATCTCCGCGGACGGCAGCGCCTACGCCCAGCACGAATCGGAGGCCCAGGCGCTCGCTGACGCGTTCCAGGGCAGGAAACCGGCTGCCATCACCTGCGACTTCGACAAGCCGACGGTCGTTGCGAGCGCGCCGAAGGTAGCCGACCAGGTTGGCTCCGACCTGGGCATCGACACGCCCGTGGCGGCCGGGCAGCTCACCGTCCGCGTGCCCGGCGCTCACTGGCAGACGGCTGCGTGGTTCGTTGCCAACGCCAATCGGCTCGGGATCGAGCAGGTCGCCTACGACGGCAAGGTCTGGTCGCGGACCGACGGCTGGAAGTCAGCTGCCGCGACGAAGAACGCCGTCGTGGCGACGATGTACGACCTCACCAAATCGTGAGGTCAGTCGTCTTTCTCCTGCGGCGGAAGGGCCTTGATCCACTTCGGGTCGGCCTTCACCTTGCCGACCTTCGACGCGCCGCCGGGAGAGCCGAGCTCGTCGAAGAAATCGACGTTCGCCTTCGTGTAGTCCTTCCACTGCTCCGGCACGTCGTCTTCGTAGTAGATCGCCTCGACGGGGCACACCGGCTCGCACGCACCACAGTCGACGCACTCGTCCGGGTGGATGTACAGCATCCGTTCGCCTTCGTAGATGCAGTCGACCGGGCATTCCTCGATGCAAGCCTTGTCAAGCAGGTCGACGCACGGCTCGGCGATCACGTAAGTCACTGCGCTCCTCCGGAAAAACAGTGGCAATAACACTTGCGGGCAGTAAGGCCTCAGGGCCGCGGGGTCGTTCTGGGGACCTAGTATGCCGCTCGTGATTGAGCCTAGCTGGGTGGGTCGCCGGGTCAGCGTCCGCCGCGTCCTAGATCACCCCACGGGCGATCACGAACGTGAGGGTCGGGCCCGGTTCGGTGACGTCGTCGGTGACCTGGTCGGGTTGGACGGGCAGCGCGCGATCGTCGAAACCCGACACGGCCCGGTGGAGGTCGGCCTGGATCGGGTCGCGATGGCCCGGCTGGTGCCGCCGTCCACCGCGGACGAGCTCGCGGTCGAGGCCGTTGCGGCGCGCGGGTTTCGCGCGGCGGACGAGCACTGGATCGGCGGCTGGCTGCTGCGGGCGAGCTCCGGGTTCACTCGCCGGGGCAATTCGGTGCTGCCCCTGCGCCGTCCCGACCTGCCGCTCGACGAGGCGCTCGCCCAGGCCCACGACTGGTACACCGCGCGCGGGCTGCCCTTGCAGCTGCACGTCCCGCTCGAGGCCCGCCGGTTGCTCGACGCCGAACTCGGCGAGCGGGGCTGGCCGGCCGATCAGTTGACCAGCGTGCTCGTCGCCCGGCTCGATCGGCTTGACGGCGCTGGTGCCGCTGATGCGCCGGTGCACCTCGACCCGGTTCCCGACGATGCGTGGTTGGCGCTCTATCGAGGCGGGCACGGCGCGGTCGAGCCCGGACGCACGATGCTCACCCGCCACGAGACCGTGGCGTTCGCCAGCCTGCGTCTCGACGGGCGGGTCGTCGCGGTCGGTCGCGGCGCGGTGGACGACGGCTGGCTCGGCGTCATGGCCGTCGAGGTCGACCCGGCGTACCGCCGCCAGGGCCTTGCCGCGGCAGTCATGGCCGCGCTATGGCGATGGGGTGCCGAGCATGGCGCCACACGCGGCTACCTCCAGGTGTCGGCCGACAACGCGCCGGCAATCGGGCTCTACACGAAGCTGGGCTACTGGGCACACCACGACTACCACTACCGGACCGAGCCGGGCAGCGCGGCGAACTAGACTTCCGGACATGTCGCAGCCGCCGGAGAACAGCAAGCTTCTCGTGATCTCCTTCGACGACCCGCTGCGCGCCCAGGAATTCCTGCTCGCCGCGGCGCGCCTGCAACGCGACCAGGACCTGCAACTGCACGACGCCGTGATCATCCGGCGGGAGGCCGATGGCACCTCCCGGGTCACCGAAACGACCGATGTGACACCCGGGCAGGCCGGGGTCGGCGCTGGGGTGTGGGGGTTGCTGCTCGGCACGCTGTTCGGCGGACCGATCGGCGGGCTCGTCGTCGGGGCGGCGACCGCTGGCGGCGGCGCGCTGTACGCGAAGCTGCGCGACACCGGCGTCAAGGACGCGACGATCGAGGCACTGCGCAGCGCCGTTCCACCCGGCCGCACGGCTGTCGCACTGCTCGTCAGTCACGTGTCGGTGGCCGACCTCCAGCGCGAGCTCGCCCGATTCCCGCGGGCCGAACTCGTCGAGACCGATATGCCGCCGGCCGCCGTCAACGCAGTGCAGGAAGCGCTGAACGAGGCGAATCGTCAGCCCTTCACCGGCTGACCATCACGATCACGCGCGCGCGGAGTGGTCAACCAGATGACCGCCGCGGCGCCGGCCGCGAAGCCGCCGATGATCACCCCGTACGTGACGAACTGCAGGCTGCTCGGGCTGCCCGGCAGGATGACATCGCCTTCGGGGCGTCCCGTGCCGCCGAACCCGACGACCGCGATGAGCCAGGCCAGGATGGGCGCGACCGCCGCCATCGCGCGCGGGACGAGGGCATGGGCCAGGTAGGGCAGCACGACGTTGCCCACGAGCGCCATGACGATTGCGACCGGGAACACCGTCGAGCCCAGATAGAGCGGCACGAGCAGGGTCTCGAGCAGCCCGGACAGCAACCCGCACCCGATCAGCAGCGCGACCCCGAGCCAGTCCCATCCGTTGACGTCGTGCTCGGGCGGCAGCTCGGTCATGTGCGCACTCCGGAGAACAGATCGGCCTCCCGGCCGTCGGCGTCGATGTCCGGGCCGAGTTCGCCCGAGGCCAGCCGGAAGTACTCCGTCGCGAGGATCTCCCGGCCGAGCATGTTCGACAGCGCGAAGAACGGCGCGTCCACGGTGATCTGGGTGCGGTGGGCGGCGAGCGCGGTCAACTTGTGTTCCCCGAATCCCGTTGCGTCGACAGCGGTGGTGATTTCTTCATCGGGCACACCGAACGGCAGTTCGTCGACGCTCGCGACATCGAAGGGCCGGTCGGTGACCCCGGCCAGCGCGTCGAAACCCCGCTGCAGAACCGACTTCGGCACGCCGGTCCAATAGAGCTTCGCCACCTGCCACGGCGCACCCTCGCCGTAGCCGGCGTCGGCTGCCCGCGCGACCGCGGCGGTGGCCACCCGGTGCGCCATGATGTGGTCGGGATGGCCGTAGTCCCCGTTCGGGTCGTAGGTCACCACGACCTGCGGCCGGACCTCGCGGACGATCTCGACGGCAGCCGCCACCGCGGCGTCGAAGACCTCGGCATCCTTGTCCGCGCGCCAGAACGCGCGCGGGCTGTCGTTCGGCGCGGTGCCCATCATGCCGCTGTCGCGGAAGCGCCCGGCGCCACCGAGCCAGCGGTGATCGGTCACGCCGAGCGCACCGAGCGCGTCGGCCAGCTCGCCGATGCGCAACCCGCCGAGCTGATCTGCCTGGTCGGCAGCGAGCTGCGCGTACTCCGGGACCAACACCTCGCCCTCCTCACCGAGGGTGCAGGTGATCAGCGTGACGCCGACTCCTTGCGCGGCGTAGTACGCCATCGTGGCGCCGGTCATGATCGATTCGTCGTCTGGATGCGCATGCACCAGCAGCAGGCGGCGGTCTGTCACAGGCTGCGACCGAAGAGTGGAATCACCCGGCGGCCGGGTCCAGCACGATCTCACCCTCTGCGTCGACGACCGCCTCGTCGCTGATGCGCGTCGGCTCGCGTCGAGCGTCGTCGGGCATGCAGGCCATCGGCGCCGAGGCCTGCTCGTCGGTCGGCCGACCAGTCGGCCACGGGGCCAGCTCGGCCGGGATCGGCTTGCGCTCCTCGCCCACGATGAGGATGTCGGTGCGCGCGGCGGAGAAATGGCAGGCCGCCTCGTGGCCCTCGAACTTCGGTTCGAGGGTGGGCTCTACGTTCACGCACCACTCGCGCTGGGCGTTGGTCAGCTCATCGCGGAACATCGGGCACCGGGTTCGGAACCGGCAGCCGCTCGGCGGGTTCACCGGACTCGGCACGTCGCCGGTGAGCAGGATCCGCTTGCGTTCCCGTTCCTTCACCGGGTCGGGCAGCGGGATCGCCGACATCAGCGCCTGGGTGTACGGGTGGGCCGGGCGGTTGAACAACTCCTCGGCCGGCGCGGTCTCCACCACCTTGCCGAGGTACATGACGACGACCCGGTCGGCGATGTGCCGGATGACCGACAGGTCGTGCGAGATGAAGAGATAAGCGAGGCCGTACTCCTGTTGGAGGTCCTCGAGCAGGTTGATGACACCGGCCTGGATCGACACGTCCAGTGCCGATACCGGCTCGTCCAGGACCAGCAGCTTGGGCTTCAACGCCAACGCGCGGGCGATGCCGATGCGCTGACGCTGACCGCCGGAGAACTCGTGTGCATACCGGGCGCCGTGCTCCGGGTTCAGCCCCACCTGGGCGAGCAGGTCGCGCACCTTCTGCCGGCCCTGGTTCTCGCCGCGGAACAGGCCGTGGATGCGCAGCGGCTCGGCGACCAGCTCGCTGACCGTCATCCGTGGGTCGAGCGAGGCGAACGGGTCCTGGAACACGATCTGCATGTCACGCCGCAGCGGGCGCATCTCCCGCGCCGACAGCGTGGTGAGGTCGCGGCCCTGCCAGGTCACACTGCCGGCGCTGGCCTGGAGCAGGTTCAGCACAAGTCGTCCGGTGGTGGTCTTCCCGCACCCGGACTCACCGACGATGCACACGGTCTCGCGGTCGTAGATGTCGAAGCTGACATCGCAGACGGCGTGCACGTCGCCGATCTTGCGGCGGACCAGCCCGCGCGAGCGGATCGGGAAATGCTTCGCCAGGTTGCGAACTGACAGCGCGGGCTCGCCGCGGTTCGGCGCGCCGGGGGGGGGCGCCGGCTTCGCCATGTCGACGGTCGTCACGAGGTCACCACCTCGGACGCGTCGTCGCCGAACACATCTGCTGCCTCGACGTCGCTCAACCGGTTGCGGAAGTGGCAAGCGGCGGCATGCGCGGTGCCTTCGGCCACCAGCAACTCCGGCTCCTCGTGGTCACACAGATCCTCGGCCAACGGGCACCGTGGGGTGAACGGACAGCCCGGCGGCAGATTGAGCAGTGACGGCGGCGAACCCTTGATCGGGGTCAACCGCTCGTGCACCGCATCGAGGCGGGGCAGGCTGCCCAGCAGGCCGAGCGTGTACGGCATCCGCGGCCGGTAGAAGACCTCTTCGGTGGTGCCGGTCTCGACCAGCTTGCCCGCGTACATGACCGCGATCCGGTCAGCGTGGCCGGCGATGACGCCGAGGTCGTGCGTAATCAGGATGAGCGCGGCGCCGGTCTCCGCGCGCGCCGCCTCAAGTGCCTCGAGCACCTGCGCCTGGACGGTCACGTCCAGGGCCGTAGTCGGCTCGTCGGCGATGATCACGTCCGGGTTGTTGGCCATCGCGATCGCGATCACCACGCGCTGCCGCATCCCGCCGGACAGCTCGTGCGGGTAGTTCCGGATCCGCTGCTCCGGGAACGGGATGCCGACGATCGACAGGAGTTCGATCGCGCGGTCCAGCGCGGCCTCCTTGGAGACGTCGTGGTGGGCGTGGACCGCTTCGGCGATCTGGTAGCCGATCGAGTACACCGGGTTCAGCGAGGTAAGCGGATCCTGGAAGATCATCGCGATCTTGCTGCCGCGGACCTTCGAGTACTCCTTCTCGTCCATGCCGAGCAACTCTTGCCCGCGGAACCGGATCGAGCCGGTGATCCGCGCGTTCTTCGGCAGCAACCCCATCACGGCCATCGAACTGACCGACTTGCCGGAACCGGACTCGCCGACGATGCCCATCGCCTGGCCCGACTGCACGGTGTAGCTGATGCCGCGGACCGCGTTGACCAGCCCGTCGTCGGTCGGGAAGGACACGGTGAGGTTGTCGACGACGAGCAGTGCGTCCGGATCGGATTCGCGCTTGGTGTCGTCGACCGGGAGATCGATCGTCATCGGGCAATGCTCCCGTCGAGGTCGCCCAGCATCGGCCACGCCCGACAAATCACGGAGCGCTCTTTGCGGAGCGATTTGATGGGGTGGGTCATCGTCTCTCTCTCGTCTGCCTGGGATCGAGGGCGTCCCGCAGCCCGTCACCGATGAAGTTGACGGTCAGGGCGATGAGGATGATGAACAACCCGGGGAAGTAGAACAGCCACGGCTTGGTCTGGACCGAGCCCTGCGCCTTGACGATCAGGATGCCGAGCGAGGTGTCCGGGCTCTGGATGCCGAAGCCGACGTAGGACAGCGCCGTCTCGAGCAGAATGCCGGCCGCGATCAACAGCGTGGCGTTCACGATCAGCACCGGGATGGTGTTCGGGAGCAGGTGCCGGAACATGATCCGCGTGTTCGAGGCGCCGAGCGCCCTGGCTGCTTCGATGAACTCCCGCTCGCGCAGCGACAACACGACGCCGCGGACGACGCGCGCCACGTAGGGGGCCGAGACGGCGGCCAGGATCAGGCCGATGAGCCACAGCTTGCCGCCGCCCTGACGGGCGAGAGCCGCAGCGAGCGCGAGTGCCGGGATGGTCAGCGCGAGGTCGGCGAAGCGCATCAGCGCGGAGTCGATGAAGCCGCTGAAGTAACCGGAGACGATCCCCCACACGGCGCCCAGGCCGGTGCCGACGATCGCGATGATGAACGCGACCTTCAGCGACTGCTGGGTGCCGCGCATGATCAGCGCCATCTCGTCGTACAGGTCGGAGGTACCGAACGGGTGCTTGCCCGATGGGCCCTTGTTGATCTCGTCGATCGGCAGGAAGTTCGCGTCGTTGTACTTGTAGTGCCACAGCTTCTGGCCGACGAACGCGAACAGCACGAGGAGGATGAACACCACCACGCTGACCACGGCCGCCCGGTGCTTGAGGAACCGCCGTCCGGCCATCTGCCACTGCGAGCGCTCCTTGACGCCGAAATCGCGCTCGACCTGCTTGCCCGGAGGGGCCTGCTGCGCGGTGTCCTCGGTCAGGGTTTCGTTGGTCTCAAGCATGGCGGATCCTCGGGTCGAGAATGCCGTACAGGATGTCGGCGACCAGGTTGAACAGGATGACGAGCGTCGCGGTGATCAGCAACCAGCCGAGCATGACGTTGAAGTCGATCGCCCGCAACGATGTCAGGAACAGGTACCCCATTCCGTGCCATTGGAACACGGTCTCCGTCACGATCGCGCCGCCGAGTAGCCCGGCGATGTCCAGGGCCGTCACAGTGGTGAGCGGGATGAGCGCAGTGCGCAGCGCGTGTTTCACCAGCACGGTGCGCGGCTTGAGGCCCTTCGATCTGGCTAGTCGCACATAATCGCTGTTGAGCACCTCGAGCATCGACGCGCGGGTGAACCGGCTCCACGCGGCGTAGCCGACCAGGCCGAGAACGATCGTCGGTAGCAGTACGTGCGCGATCAGGTCGTGGAAGCTCAGCCAGGAGTCCGGCTCGTTGATCGTGGAGAACGTGCGGGTACCCGTCGCCTCGTTGAACTTGATGCCCACGAACTCCTTCAACAGGATCGCGAACCAGAAGGTGGGCATCGACAAGAAGACGAAGCCCAGCAGCGTGGTCGTGTAGTCGGTGATGCTGTACTGCTTCACCGCACTCACGACGCCGGTGATCACCGCCAGGAACAGCGCGATGACCACCGATACGGCAACCAGGCGGGTGGTGACCCATAGCGCACTGAACACGTCGGAGCGGATGTTGTCGTGCCCGACAACCTGCTCGCCCCAGTTGTTGTGGAACAGGATGTTCGAGATCCAGTGCCAGTACTGCGCGGGCCAGGAGCGGTCCAGCCAGAGGCGGTGCGTCTCCTGGTCGATGAAGTGCTGCTTCGCCTCCGGCGAGGCTGTCGACTGACGCTGCTTGAGCGGGGTGAGCGGATCGCCGGACAGCTTGACGATGACGAAGGTGACGATGGTGGACGCAATGAGCACTGGGATCGATATCAGCACCCTGCGGATCACGAATACCAACATTGTGTGTTGACCTCCGAGGCCCTGTGTGGCGATGGGCCCCCGGGAACGGTAGCTCCCGGGGGCCCACCCAGTTCAGGTGAGGCGGGCCAGGTTCTTAACCTAACCCCATTTCGGCCTAGCTGGCCTTGATGCCCCATTCCTGGACGTTCACCGGCGGGCCGGAGCTCGTCGCGTTGTCGCGGATGTTCACGATGTCGTCGTACGCAGCCAGGAAGGTCGGCTTCTGGTACAGCGGCAGCTCGAAGGCGTCGGTCATGAGGAGCTTGTCGGCCTCATTGAGCTGCTTCTGGACCTCTGCCGGGTCGGTCCCGGACGAAGCGTCCTGGATCAACTTGGTTGCGGCCGGGTCATCGTTGTAGGTGTACGCGGTGTGCGCGCCACCGTTCGGCGTGTAGAGCTGCAACGCGCCGGCGACGACGAACGGCGTACCCACCCAGGCGAAGACGATCATGTCGAAGTCACCGGTGCCCAGTTCGGACAGGTCGGAGGTGGTCTTCAGCGTGATGTCGATACCGAGCTGCTTGAGCGTGTTCTGCACGATCGTGCATTCGGTCTGCCGGTAGGTGTTGCCCTCGGAGTAGGTGCACCGGAAGGCGACGTGCTTGCCGTCCTTGGTCATCAGGTTGGTGCCCACGCCCGTGTAACCGGCGTCGGTGAGGAGCTTCTTGGCAGCGTCCAGATCGCCGTTGCCCTGACCCGTCTCGGCCACGTTGTCCTGGTAGCCAGGCTGGCCAGGCACGTAGATGTGGTTACCGATCGGGGCCATGTTCGGGACGAACTCCGCGTAGGTACGCGCGATGATGTCCTGGCGGTTGATCGCTGTGAAGATCGCCTGACGCAGGGCCTTGTCGGAGAGGAACTCGTTCTTCTCATTCAGGTTGAAGTGCTCCCACACGAGGCCCTTGCCCACGTAGCTCTGCACACCCTGGATGCCGTCGACCTGGCTCACGAGGTCCGCGTTCGGCTGCGGGTAGAGAACGTCGACGTCCTTGTTCTGCAGCGCGGTCGGCTCAGCGGTCTGGTCGGTGATGATGTGGAACTTCACCGTGTCCAGGCTGGACTTCACCTTGCCGTACCACGCCGGGTTCGGCTTCTCGACGACCTCGGTGTCCTTCTTGTAGCTGTCGATCAGCAGCGGGCCACCGGACCACGTCGGGACGTTCTTGTCGAACCACTGGAACGACTGGTTGAGGCCGTCCGAAGTTGTCAGGTCACCGTGCTCGGCGGCGATGTGCGCCGGGTACAGGGTGCCGAACATGCTCTGCCAGTCGGCGAACGGCTTGTTCATCACGACCGTGACGGTCTTGCCGTTGTCCGAACCGGTCAGCGACTTGATCTGGTCGTAGCCGGCCGTGCTGGACGGGCCGCAGTCCTTGCAGGACACGCCGTCGCTCGTCTTCCACTGGTACTCGAAGTCGGTGACGTCGATCGGCTTGCCGTCGCTCCAGACAGCTTCCGGCTTGATCTTGTAGACGAGGGTCTGCGGATCGGTGTTGGTCTGTTCCGCCGAGATCATCATGTCGGAGTTCAGGAACGGCTGGAGGTCCGAGCCGTTGAGGAACGCACCTGGAACGACGCCGTCCAGAGCCTCGGCAATCTCGAACACGTTCGAGTTCGTGAAGTTGATGTTGAAGCCCGCGAAGGTCTTCTCCAGCGTGTAGGTCACCGAGCCGCCTGGCTTGGTCTGACCGCTGTTACACGTCGTGGGGTTCGTGGCGCAGTCTACGAACGCGCCAGTGCCCTTCGTACCTGACTTCGGGTCGACATTGTTGCTGTTTCCTCCGCCGCCGCTGCTCGAGCATGCGGTGAGCCCGAGTGCGATTGCCGCGATACCCGCGAGCACCGCTTTCCCTCTGTGGACTCTCACTTGTGAGTGACCTCCTGTGATCTGGGCGCGGACGGTCTGTCCAGCGGCCAACCGGCCCACCCAAACCCCTGGGGGGCAGTCATCGCAAGACCTGCGGCCCGGGCACCTGTGGATCGTGACCAAGAGTTAATCCGGGCGAGATGGCGGCGTGTCGGTCAGCGCCGGTCTGCGAGGAACGGAAAAACCGTTCGAATCTGCTGCACGGCGGCTGGATCTGCCGCGCCGACGAGCACCCCGGCCGTCGCGTCGCCCTCGAATATCGCCTGGCCCATCGGGTCGATGAGCGCGGACCCGCCGACATGCGGGAGATCCTTCGCGACGCCCACCCGGTTGACGCCGAGGACGTAGGCCTGATTCTCGATCGCACGGGCGCGGAGCAACGCCCGCCAGTGCTCGTGTCGCGGCTGCGGCCAGTTCGCCGGGACGAGGTAGAGGTCGGTATCTCCGGCAAGCGCCCAGAACTCGTCGGCGAAACGCAGGTCGTAGCAGACGAAGAGGCTGACTCGCAGGTCTCCGATCGGCACCGTGACGAACTGCGTCCCGGCCGCATAGCGCTCGTGCTCTCCTGCATAGCTGAACGGATGGATCTTGGCGTAGCGGGCGACGACGTTGCCGTCCGGCGCCGCCACGACGGCGTTGTTGCGGTACCGGCCGTCCGGGCCACGCTGCGCGATCGAGGCGGCCAGGTGCGCACCGTGCTCGGCCGCCTGCTCGAGCAGGAACTGCTCGTTCGGCCCGCCCTCTTCCTCGGCGATCCGGTCCGGATTCATCGAGAAACCGGTCGCGTACATCTCGCTCAGGACGATGAGCTCGGCACCTTGGGCGGCGGCGTCGGCGATCATCGGCCGCAGGTTCGCGCGGGTGGCGTCCGGGTCCTCCCAGACGATGTCGTGTTGGATCGCGGCGAGCTTCACCGCATCGCTCCGGCCAGCCGGTCGAGCGCCTCGGCAAGCACCTCGGGGCGCTTGCAGAACGCGAACCGGACGAAGTGGTCGCCGGCCGACGAGTCGTAGAACACGCTGCTGGGGATGGCCACGACACCCGCGCGGCCGGGCAGCTCACGGCAGAACTCGACGGCGTCCGCCCCGACGTCGACCGTGGCGAAGTAGGTCGCCTGCGGGCGCACGACGTCGAAGCCGAGCGCGGCCAGCCCGTCGCAGAGCAGGTCGCGCTGAGCCTGCAACGCAGCCGCGGGAGCGAGTTTCTCGGCAAGGGGCAGGACCTGCGCGACGGCGGGCTGGAACGGGGCGCCGTTGACGAACGTCAGGAACTGTTTGACGGTGCGCACGGCAGCCACGATCTCCGGTGCCGCGCAGACCCAGCCGATCTTCCAGCCGGTCACGCTGAACGTCTTGCCGGCGCTGCTGATCGTGACCGTGCGCTCGCGCATGCCGGGCAGCGTGGCGATCGGCGTATGTGCCCGCCCATCGAAGATCAGGTGCTCGTAGACCTCGTCCGAGATGACCAGCAGGTCGTGCTCGATCGCGATCTCGGCGATCGTGCTGAGCTCGGCCGGCCCCAGGACCGTCCCGGTCGGGTTGTGGGGTGTGTTGACGACAATCGCCCGGGTCGCCGGCGTGACGGCCTTGGCAAGCGCGGCCGGATCGAAGCCCCACCCGTCGCCGTCGCGCTCGATCGTGACGGTGCGCCGGGTCGCGCCGGCCAGCGCGACGCACGCGGCGTAGGAGTCGTAGTAGGGCTCGAAGAGCACCACCTCGTCGCCGGGACCGGTGACGGCGAGCAGCGCCGCGGCGATCGCCTCGGTGGCGCCGGCGGTGACCAGCACCTCGGTGGCCGGGTCGTACTCGAGGCCGTAGCGGCGCAGCTGGTGCGCGCTGATCGCCTGCCGGAGTTCGGGGATGCCCGGGCCCGGCGGGTACTGGTTGGCGCCGGTGCGGATCGCCGTTGCGGCCGCGTCCAGGATCTCCGGCGGCCCGTCCGTGTCCGGGAAACCCTGACCCAGGTTCACGCTGTTGGTCTCGACAGCGAGCGCCGACATCTCGGCGAAGATCGTCGTACGGAATCCCTGCATCCGCTCGACCAGCCACTCACCACCCACGGCCCGAGCGTAGCGATGCCCAGCCCGCACTTTGACCTCCCCAGCGTTGCTCGGAGAGCCCCTCAGCAGCGCTGGGAAGGTCAAAGTGGATTCGGGCTGTGGACAACCGCGACCGACCAGGTTGAGCGGCGATGGTGGTCGGATGCGGTCCCTCCCAGAAGTTGCTTCCAGCCAATGCGGCGTGTTTTCGACGGGCCAGGCGCGGCACGAGGGGTGGTCGTCAGCGGCTTTGCGGCACGCAATATCGACCGGCCGCCTCAGTCGGCCTCGAGTCGGCGCCTACCAAGTGTCCGACCCGCGGGAACTTGTCCCAGAGCTGACCTCCTTCGAAGAGGCACGCTGGCGGCACGCGGCGCCGCCGGCGTTCGCGCGGCCCGAAAGGCGATCGCGTTCACTGACTCACGCAGCGAGTCCGTCCTCGAGACGCGAAGCCGACTCAAGCTGGCCGAGTTCGGGCTGCCCGCACCGGATTTGCAGGTGTCAGTCGGCAACGAGTGGGGCGGGTTCGTTGCGAGAGTGGATTTCTACTGGGATGAGTTCGGCGTAGTTGGCGAAGCCGATGGAGACATGAAGTACGACGGCAGCGACCCGGAATCCTTGCTCGCCGAGAAACGTCGGCAGAGTGCGCTGGAAGACCTCGATCTCGGCGTCGTCCGGTGGGGGTCAGCCGACCTGCGCAACTTCGCTCCGGTTGCCCTCCGGCTGCGGCGCGCATTCACCCGCGGCGCCGCGCGGCCGCGAGCCGACCGCCGCTGGACCATCGTCCCTCGACTTTGACCTCCTGAGCGTTGCGGGCACGAGCGATCAGCAGCGCTGGGGAGGTCAAAGTCGGTCTTAGTTGCGGGCAGAGCGGGAGCGGAGTTTCGCGCGCGCCTCCGCCGCGAGTTCCACCTTGCGCAGCCGGACGTTCGCCGGCGTGACCTCGACGCACTCGTCGTCGCGGCAGAACTCCAGCGCCTGCTCCAGAGACAGCACCCGGTGCGGGATCAGCGGCACCAACACGTCACCGGAGGACTGGCGCATGTTGGTGAGCTTCTTCTCCTTGGTGGGGTTGACGTCGAGGTCGTCCGAACGCGAGTTCTCGCCGACGATCATGCCCTCGTACACATCAGTGCCCGGTCCGACGAACATCGTGCCGCGCTCTTGCAGGTTGGCCAGGGCGAAGCCGGTCGTCGCGCCCCGCCGGTCGGCCACCAGCGAGCCGCTCGGGCGCGTGCGGATGTCACCGGCCCACAGCTCGTAGCCCTCGTGGATGTGGTGCAGCAACCCGGTGCCGCGGGTCTCGGTCAGGAACTCGGTGCGGAACCCGATCAGTCCGCGCGCCGGGACGATGTATTCCATCCGGATCCAGCCGGTCCCGTGATCGACCATCTGCTCCAGCCGGCCCTTGCGCAGCGCGAGCAACTGGATCACGACGCCCTGATACTCGGACGGGATGTCGATGGTCATCCGCTCCATCGGCTCGTGCAGTTTGCCGTCGATCGTGCGGGTGACCACCTGTGGCTTGCCGACGGTGATCTCGAACCCCTCGCGCCGCATGATCTCGACGAGGATCGCGAGTTGCAGTTCACCGCGACCCTGGACCTCCCACGTGTCCGGCCGTTCGGTGGGCAGCACGCGGATCGAGACGTTGCCGACGAGTTCGGTCTCCAGCCGGTTGATGACCTGGCGCGCGGTCAGCTTCGTGCCGGACTCCCCGGCCAGCGGCGACGTGTTGATGCCGATGGTCATCGAGATCGACGGTTCGTCGATGGTGATGACGGGCAGCGGACGCGGGTCGTCGACGTCGGCCAGCGTCTCGCCGATCGTGATCTCGGGGATGCCGGCGATCGCGATGATGTCGCCCGGGCCGGCCGACTCGGCCGGGAATCGTTCGAGCGCCCGGGTCAGCAGCAACTCGGTGATCTTGACCCGCTCGATGGTGCCGTCGGCGCGGCACCACGCGGCCTGCTGGCCCTTGCGGATCGTGCCGTTGTGCACCCGGCACAGCGCGAGCCGGCCGAGGTAGGGCGACGCGTCGAGGTTGGTCACGTGCGCCTGCAGCGGCGCGCCCTCGACGAACGTCGGAGCCGGGATCGACTCGAGGATGGTTTCGAACAGCGGTTGCAGGTTCTCGTCCTCGGGCATCGCACCGTCGGCCGGCCGCTTCAGCGACGCCCGGCCCGCCTTGGCCGACGCGTACACGATCGGGAACTCGATCTGGTGCTCATCGGCGTCGAGGTCGAGGAACAGCTCGTAGGTCTCGTCGACGACCTCGCTGATCCGTGCGTCCGGCCGGTCCACCTTGTTGATCACCAGGACGACCGGCATCTTGGCCTCGAGCGCCTTGCGCAGGACGAACCGGGTCTGCGGGAGCGGTCCCTCGGACGCGTCCACCAGCAATAACACGCCGTCCACCATCGACAGGCCGCGCTCCACTTCGCCACCGAAGTCGGCGTGGCCCGGGGTGTCGATGATGTTGATCGTCAGCTTCTGCCCGTCGGGCATCACGTGATCGACGGCGGTGTTCTTGGCCAGGATCGTGATGCCCTTTTCCCGCTCCAGGTCATTGGAGTCCATGACCCGCTCGTTCACATCACCGCTGTCGGCCTGATGCGCGGTGAACGCGCCGGATTGCCAGAGCATGGCGTCGACCAGGGTGGTCTTGCCGTGGTCGACGTGGGCGACGATCGCGACGTTGCGCAGATCGTCGCGGGACTGTGCGGGCACGCGGAACTCTTCCGAGAGACGGGATTGAGCCCTTGATTCTACGGACGTTGCCGGGCCGTCCCGACCACCTGCTCAGAAGATGTGCGGCTCCTGGTGATGCCCGTGCTCGTGGTGGCCGTGCTCGTGGTGGCCGTGCTCGTGATGCCCGTGCTCGTGGTGGCCGTGCTCGTGGTGCCCCTGGCTGTGATTGACGTGCTGGGTGTGCACATGCTGCCCGTGCGTGGGCGCGCCTTCGTAGAGTTCACCGTCGACCTGGCCGGCGCCGTCGAAGTGGTGGATCTCGCCGATCTCGTGACCCGTGCTGTGGTAGTGCTGTAGCCCGTCGTTCATGGCGAGGTATTCCTCGTCGTAGGCGCCGAAGTGTTCATGGACGCAGTGCGGGCAGTGGTACACGTAGTAGACGGTCATCGATAGCCCCCAGCCGGTGGTGTCGGTCGGCACGAGTGTCGGCCCTGCGGACGGCCGGTGTCCATGCCTCAGCGGCGGACAATTGGGGCAATCGCGAGGACATCCTCAGGCGTGGTTAAGTGCGGCGGGGCGAGGAAGACGGTGCGCACGCCCAGTTCGGCGAGCCGGGAGTAGCGCTCGCGCTGCTCGGCGAAGGTGCCCACGTGATGCGTCTTCGCGTACACCGCGGCCTTGGTGCGCCCGCGCAGCCGCTCGACGCGTGCCCTGACCTCGTCCCGGTCTGCGCCGGTGACGGGGACGTCGAGCACGGTGACGGCAACGTCGGCCGGGTCCCGCCCGGCCTGCCGGCAGTGTTGGTGCAGGACGTCGATCTTGTGCCGCAAGCTCGCCTCGGCCGAGCCCACGTTGCACCCGTCGCCCAGCCGAGCGGCGATCTGCAGTGTCCGCCGCTCCCCCGACCCGCCGACGATGATCGGCACGGACGACACCGGGCGGGGGTAACAGGTCGTCTCGGGCAGCGTGACGCGCTCACCGGTGTAGGCCTTCGTGCCCGGCGCCCACAGCGCGCGGATGAGTTCGATGGCCCGTTCGAGTTCGGTCAGTCGCTGCCGGGCGGGCGGGAACGGCAGGCCGAACGCGTCGTGCTCACGTTCCCACCAGCCCGCGCCGATACCGAGGAAGGCGCGACCGCCGCTCAACGCGTCGAGCGTGGCGACCACCTTCGCGGTGATGCCGGCCGGCCGGAAGGTCACCGGCGACACCAAGGTGCCGAGCCGGAGCCCGGTGTCCATCCCGGCGAGCAGGCCAAGAGTGACCCAGGGCTCCGGGATCGGTGCCCAATCGCGATCCACCTGCGGGATCTGGATGAGGTGGTCCATCAGCGCGATGCCGGCAAAGCCGGCCGATTCGGCGGCGAGCGCCATCTGCTTCAGCCACCCGGTCGGGTCGTCGCCCCACGGGAAGCGCGAGATCTGCAGGACGAAGTCCACACCGGAGTGCGACGGCTCGCTCGGCGCCGGCGCCGACCTTGTATCAGGCGTCTGAGCCAGGTGGTCACGGACCACGACGATCTGATCCCAGCCCTCGGCTGACAGCTCGTCGGAGACTGCGGCAGCGTTGGCAAGTTGAGCGCGGAGGACCGGCGCGGGGACGGGACGGTCGCGCTGCGCGTTGCGTTCTCGCGCGAGTGCGGCCGGCACGTCGAACAGCACGATGATCGCCGGCAGGTCGGACCGCGCGGCGACGTCCCGGTAGCCGCGGCGGCGCTCGGGATCCAGCCCGAGCGTGTCGATGACCACGGTCAGGCCACGCCTGGTCCGCGCGGCGACGATGTCGTCGAGCAGCCGGAACGCATCAGCGGACGCGTCGAGATCGTGCCGGCCGCTCCCGACGACCCCGCGAAGCTCGTCGGAGGACACGATCTCTTGGTCGCGGTAGTGCTGCCGCGCCCAGGTCGACTTGCCTGAGCCGGACGCTCCCACGAGCACGACCAGCGCCGGATCGGGCAACCGGATCGACACGTCGGGAGTGTGGCACGTACTGCGCTTGCCCATGACACAGCCGGCTCGGCCATGATGTGCCCATGACGCGCCGCGCCCGGAATCTCACCTGGCCGTACCGTGTCGTCGTCTCCGTCGGCAATCCGATCATGCGGTGGTCCCGGATGGAGGTCACCGGCCTCGAGAGCCTGCCTCCTGACGGTCCCGCACTCGTCGTGGCCGATCACGACAGTTACTGGGATCCGATCGCGATCGCCGTCGCCGCGAGCGGCGTCCGGCAGATCCGCGCGCTCGCGAAGTCGACGCTCTGGAAGAACAAGCTCGTCGGCGCGCTGATGACCGAGATGGGCCACATCCCGATCGAGCGCGGCGTGAGCAACGAAGAAGCGATGAAGACGGCCATCGAGGAACTGCGCCGCGGCACCTGCATTGGGATCTTCCCGGAGGGCACGCGTTCGCTCGGCCGCGAACTCCGCGCCCGGACGGGGGTGGCCCGGCTGGCCGAAGCGGTTCCGGAAGCCACCGTCGTCTGCGTCCGGACGAACGGCACGGTCGACGTCGTCCGGCTACCGAAACGGCCGCACGTCACGGTCGACTTCTACCGGCCGGCCGGTGGTCAGCTCCAGCCGGGCGAGACCGCCACCGAGTTCTCCGACCGGCTGCTCGCCGAGTTGCGGCAGGGTGCTCCACCCGAAATCCCGGGTCGCAAGCGCACCGCCGCGAAGTTCGCGGCCGGCGCCGGCGACGAGTCCTGAGCTGCGTAGAACAAGTTCTAAATCTAGACTCGCCGCGGTCAGCGTCGAAGGAGTCGCCATGCGCCGCATCAGTGTCGTCATCGCCGCCGGGCTCGCCGCGGCCGGGCTGTTGGCGGCTCCCGGCGCACAAGCCGCGCCCGGGGACGTCGGTCTTGCCGTGGGTGGACTCGGTCAGGTCGGACGGTGGATGACCGACTCGACCGGCCGCGTCGTCGTGCTGCACGGGCTGAACCAGGTCTTCAAGGTTGCGCCGTACGAGCCGTCGGCCGACGGGTTCGGCGACGACGACGCGGCGTTCCTCGCCGCGAACGGGTTCGACGCGGTGCGCGTCGGGGTCATCTGGGCGGCGGTCGAACCGCAGCCCGGCGTGTACGACGACAACTACCTCGACTCGATCGACGCGACGGTGCGCACGCTTGCCGCGCACGGCATCGTCTCGCTGCTCGATTTCCATCAGGATCAGTACAACGAGAAGTTCCAGGGCGAGGGCGCGCCGGCCTGGGCGGTGCCGCCGAGCAGCGCGCCCAACCCGGCGCTCGGCTTCCCCTACAACTACTTGTTCAACCCGGCCGAGTGGCAGGTCTGGGACCGGTTCTGGAACAACTACAAAGCGCCGGACGGCGTGGGCCTGCAGGATCACCTCGCGCACACCTGGGCGCACGTCGCCGCGCGGTTCGCCGGCGATCAGGCGGTCGCCGGTTACGAGGTGCTCAACGAGCCGTGGCCGGGCACGCTGGGCGTCATCTGCGTGACGCCGCAGGTCGGCTGCCGCGCCTTCGACGCCGGAAAGCTGACTGCGTTCTACAAGCGGATCGACCACGCGATCCGCAGCGTCGACACGGTGCACTCCGTCTATGTCGAGCCGAATCCGTTGTTCACGCAGTCCAGCGTCACCGGGTTGGGCGCGATCGGCGACCCGCACACCGCGTTCTCCTATCACGTGTACTGCTCGACGGAGAGCTTCTTCCAGAACGAGACGGCGTGCCCGCAACAGGACGAACTCACCATCTCCGGCGCGACCCGCTACGCGACGAACCACCGCATGCCGCCGGTCATCTCGGAGTTCGGCGCGACGATGGACGTGGCCAACCTGACCGAGATGGTCGGACTGGCGGACAAGTACCGCACCGGCTGGTTGGAGTGGGCCTACTCGGGCAACGACATCACGAGTTCGTCGCCGAGCGGACAGGCCCTCGTGCTCGATCCGAGCCAGCCACCGACCGGCGCGAACGTCGTGACCGCCAAGCTGAAGGCGCTGGCCACGCCCTATCCGCGGATCGTGGCCGGCACGCCGACGTCGTGGTCGTTCCAGGCCGGAGTGTTCCGGCTGGTGTATTCGACGACCAGACCCACCGGATTCGGCCGGTTCGCGGCCGGTTCGACGACCGAGGTCTCGGTGCCGGCGATCCAGTTCCCGACCGGCTACACGGTGACGGCGACCGGCGCGACCGTGACGTCGGCGCCGAACGCCCCGGTTCTCACGCTCGCCTCGCTGGCGGGGGCGGCAACCGTCCAGGTCATCGTCCAACCGGGATAGCCGAACCCACTTGCCCTATTGCCAATGATTTGCAATAGGGTGGGTCGGTGCCCGTTTCGCCCCCTGCGACCAAGGCGCCGTCCGCGTTCGCGCGGTTTCGCGCGGGCCTGGACAAGCGGGACCGGCGCTCATTGTTCGGCATGGCAGCACTGATCGTCGCCCTGCACGTCGCGGGTTTCGGCATCCTGTTCGGTCTCGTCATCCCGCAGCACTTCCACCTCGGTGGCGACCACCCCGTCTTCAACGTCGGGGTGGGGATCCTGGCGTACACGTTCGGGTTGCGGCACGCGTTCGACGCCGACCACATTGCTGCGGTCGACAACACGACCCGCAAGCTGCTGGCCGACAACGAGGCGCGGCGCGCATCCGGGGTGCCCGAGGCGGAGATCCGCAAGCCGCTCTCGGTCGGGTTCTGGTTCTCGCTCGGCCACTCGACGATCGTGTTCGTGCTGGCGTTCCTGCTCTCGGCCGGTGTGAAGGCGCTGGCCGGGCAGGTCGAGAACGGCGGCTCCGGGCTGCATTCGGCCACCGGGGTTATCGGCGCCTCGGTGTCCGGCGCGTTCCTCTGGGTCCTCGGGATTCTGAACCTCATCGTCCTGGCCGGCATCGTGAAGGTGTTCCGGCAGATGCGCCACGGCGTCTACAGCGAAGCCGAACTCGAGGAGCACCTGAACAAGCGCGGCTTCATGAACCGGTTTCTCGGCGGGCTGACCAGGTCGGTGCGCAGGGCCTGGCACATCTATCCCGTCGGCGTCCTGTTCGGACTCGGCTTCGACACCGCGACCGAGGTCAGCCTGCTCGTGCTGGCCGGCGGCGCTGCCGTCTTCAACCTGCCCTTCTACTCGATCCTCGTGCTGCCGATCCTGTTCGCCGCAGGCATGTGTCTGATGGACACGGTCGACGGGGTGTTCATGAACGCGGCCTACGGCTGGGCGTTCGCCAAGCCGGTGCGCAAGGTCTTCTACAACATCACGATCACGTCGATCTCCGTCGCGGTCGCCCTGGTCATCGGCACGATCGAACTGGCCAGCGTGCTCGCCGACCAGGCGGACATCACGTCCGGCCCGATCTCGGCCCTCGCCGACGTGCCGCTCGACTACGCCGGGTACGCGATCGCAGCGCTGTTCTTCGTCGCGTGGGCGATCGCGTTGCTCATCTGGCGGATGGGGCGCATCGAGGAGCGCTGGTCGGCGCAGTTGGCGCCGAGCGACTAGTGGCTACAGGCCGGTAGGGGCGGCGGCTCGTTGACACTCCGCCGAGCCCTTGCACACCTCGAGTTCGGCGAGCATCTCCTGGAGTTCGAAGTGCCGCTGCGCGGAGAGCTTGTCATAGATGTTGTCGTTCTCGAACGGGTCGGCCCGTAGGTCGTAGTACTCGTGCTCTCCGGTGTCGTACTCGACGTACAGGAACGACGCGGTGCGCATCGCTTCATAGCTCGGCGGATCGCCCGACCGGACGGGCTGGACGTCCGGGTCGGTCTGCCCCTGGACCCCGTGGTGATGCTCGACCAGCACGGCCTGCTGCCAATCGGGGGGCACCGGCTTGCCGTGCCAGAGGTCGAGCATCCCGATGCCGTCCTGCGCGGCGGTCGGCTGCGCGTCGGCGAGCTGAAGGAAGGTCGGCGCAAGGTCGATGCTCGACGTCATCGCGTTGACGGTCCGACCGGCCGGGACGCCCGGACCGGCGACGATAAGCGGCACCTGGATATCGGTGTCATAGGCCGTCTGCTTGCCCGGCATCAGGTTGTGCTCGCCCATGTGGAACCCGTTGTCCGAGCTGAACACGATGTACGTGTTGTCCAGCCGGCCGGTAGCCGCAAGAGTTCGTTCGATCTGCCCGACCATCCGGTCGACCGCCTGGACGGACTCCACGCGCAACCGGAACTGCTCGTCGATGGCGGCGATGTCTCGCGGGCTGAGTGACGGCAGTGCGGCGAGCCAGTCGGGCGCGTCGACCGGCGTGGTACCGAAGGCCTTCGACTCCGGCGCAGCCAGGCCGGCAAAGGTGCCTACGTCGACGCGGGCCGGAACGGAGGGCCGGTGCGGGGCGAAGGTGGCGACCTCGAGCGCGAACGGCTTGCCTGTGTACTGCGAGTGGTAGAGGAATTCGGTCGCCTTCCGGGTGAGCACCTGAGTGAGGTAGTCGTCCGGCTCGTGCCCGTATGAGTGCTGCAGACCGTTCTCGTTGAGGTCGTAGCCGTATTCGTCGTAGCCGTTGCCGGCGACGTCCCAGGTATCCCAACCGGGAGGTGGCGGGTCGGTCGGCTGGTACTCGTTCAGGTACTTGCCCATGAAGCCGGTCTCGTAGCCGGATCGCTGGAGCGCGACGCCGAAGCTCTTCTCCTGATTGTGGTTGGCGTTGTACGCGCCGTAGCCGCCGTCCGGGTCGTGATTGCTGAACACGCCGTCGTTGTGCGGGTAGAGGCCGGTGAAGATGGCGGCCCGCGACGGGCAGCACAGCGAGTCCACCACGTAGTAGTTGTTGAAGCTCATGCCCGAGCGCGCGAGTCCCTGCACGTGCGGCATGTAGGGCAGCAGATTCATCGACAGATCGTCGGTCAGGATGAAGACGATGTTCGGCCGGCCATCGGTGGCCAGCGGCACCGGGACGGGAGGCGATGCGTTCCCCACGCACCCGGCGAGCGCGACCGACGCAACGGCGATCAGCAGCGCGCCCAGGCCGCGGCGGCCGGCTGATCGTCTTGTCATGCCACGATCCTGCCGATGTGCAGATGACACCGCGTTGAGAGGCCCGATTTGGTGAGCTTGCTCTCGGCTGGCGCTCAGCTGGCTATGTCAGCTGGCTCGATCGAGCGCGACAAGTCGCAGCCCGCGCAATACCCGACTCGGATCCACCGGGCAGTCCCCTGCACAGCGGAAATCGATGAGCCGGGCACCCGAGCGATCCCCGCTGGCGAACTGCACGACGGCGACTGCCTCATCGGCGCAAATCGGGCACTGGGTCCAGATGCCCACCGTCGAGTAACTGCGCATGCCGGTGATGTACCCAGTGCGCACCCGATCCATGCGCTCGCGCCGGTGGGATTGCCCACGCCGCATGTCGGTGGCATGCACCGGACTTCTGGGAATACTCCCGGCACGTTGGGGGCCACAACCAGGAGGTACAACCCATGAGAATCGGCGCCAGTCTTGCGCTCATTGCGATCGGCGCGATCCTGCGCTTCGCAGTGACCGTCGACGACACCAAGGGCTTCAACATCCACACGGCCGGCGTGATCCTGATGATCGTCGGCGCCATCGGCCTCGTCGTGACCGCGATCTGGATGTCCACCAGGCGCCGCACGGACGTCGTCCACGAGACCCCGGTCGGTGCCTCACGCACGACCTACGTGGACCCGCCGCCGGCGTACTGACCGCCGGATCAAGCCAGGAAGACGACGACCCCCGCGGCGACGGCGGCCAGCACCAGCAGCGCGCTGAACGCCAGCCCGAACCGCGGGGGCGGCAGCGGCTCGCCCCGCTGCATCGCCCGGTTCACGGCATTCCACCTCGGCCGGGCACCGGCGAACACCGCACCGCCGATCACCACGAGCACGATGCCGAGCGCGCGGCGCAGACCCTCTGCGCCCGCGCTCGGCAGTGCGCCTGCGCACGCCACACCCGCCGCGGTGAGCGCCAGCCCGGTGCGCACATACGCGAGATAGGTGCGCTCGGCGGCAAGGCTCATCCGGTAGTCCGGGTGATCGTCGGTGGTCATCTGGCCTCCACGGCCGGAGTTGATGGGCGCCGGCGGACGGGTCAGAAGGGTAAGCGGCGAAGCAGGGTGCCGAGCCGCGCTCGAGCGCCGAAGATCAGCTCGACCCCGGTTCGGAACGCCTCGGCCTCGTGATCGAGCCCGTCGAGCGCCATCACGCCGGCGACCAGCGCCTCATCAGCCTCGACTGTCTTCTGCAGCCCGGCTCGCGACCACATGTCGACGCCACCGCCCGAGCCCGGCCCGCCGGAGGTCACGCCGAGGGTGGTGTAGGTGTCGTCGTGGACGTGGCAGATGGAGTCCATCGCGTCCTGCTCGTTGTCGCAGATATGCCCGGGTCCGCACCAACAGCCGTGCCGATGATCGATGAACAGCCGTTTGAGCATGTCGATGTCGGCCGTGTAGTACTGCAGCAGCGCCAGCTCGTCGCTGCCGAAGTAGTTCAGGTACGCGGCGTCCACGTCGCCAAGCACACCGTGCGCCGCGCCGCTGAGACCGAGGTAGCTGGCCGAGTCCGTGCCGTGTAGCTGGATGCCGTCAGCCGATTCGTCCGGTTCCACGGACACACCGTAGGGCACCTGGGGTCGTCCGGACATCGTCCAGGTCGGACGCGGCGGCCAGCGCGAGACGCAAGAAGATCATGTCTGGTATATGATAACGCGACGCGTTACTATTGTTTGGTCATGATCCGTTCCTTCGCCGACGCCACGACGGAGATGGTGTGGCTGCGCGAACGTGCTCGTGGCATCGGACCAGATGTTCATCGGCGGGCTCACCGCAAGCTGATGCAACTCAACAGCGCGGGGCGACTCGAAGACTTACGGGTACCACCCGGCAATCGGCTCGAGAAGCTGAAAGGCAACCGCGCCGGGCAGTACTCGATACGAGTCAACGACCAGTACCGGATCTGCTTTACCTGGACACCTGCGGGTGTCGAGGACGTCGCGCTGACGGACTACCACTAAGAGGGGGAGACCTGTGGCCAAGAAGCTGTACGCGCCAATCCACCCCGGCGAAGTCTTGCTGGAGGAGTTCCTGCTGCCCATGGGCATCTCTCAGTACAGGCTGGCCAAGGCGATCGACGTGCCGCCGCGACGAATCAACGAGATCGTGCACGGCAAGCGGCGAATTACCCCGGAGACGGGCGTCCGGCTGTCACGTGCGCTCGGACTCACCGATCTCTACTGGATCACGATGCAGGCCACCTACGACTTGGCAGTCGAGAAGGACAAGAACCACGATCAGATCGACGCGATCGTCCCGTTGACGGCGTAGCTACACATTGAAGCGGAACTCCACGACGTCACCGTCGGCCATCACGTAGTCCTTGCCCTCGATGCGCACCTTGCCGCGCGCCTTCGCCTCGTTCATCGAGCCGGCGTCGACCAGGTCCCCGTAGGAGACGACCTCTGCCTTGATGAAGCCGCGTTCGAAATCGGTGTGAATGACGCCGGCCGCCTGGGGCGCGGTGGCGCCGCGCTTGATCGTCCAGGCCCGCGATTCCTTCGGGCCTGCGGTGAGGAAGGTCTGCAAGCCGAGCGTCTCGAAGCCGATCCGCGCGAGTTGGTCGATACCGGATTCCTCCTGCCCCATCGACTGGAGCAGCTCGAGCGCCTCGTCGTCCGGTAACTCGATGAGTTCGGCCTCGGTCTTGGCGTCCATGAATACCGCGTCGGCCGGCGCGACCAGCGCGCGTAGCTCGTCGGTGAACTCCTTGTTCGCGATTTCGTCGGGGTCGACGTTGAAGACGTAGAGGAACGGCTTGGCCGTCATCAGCTGCAGTTCGCGCAGCGGTCCGCGGTCGAGGTCGGTGCTGGAGATCGTCCGTCCCTGCTGGAGCAGCTCGAAGGCTTCCTCGGCTGCGGCGAGCAGCGGCGCCCGGTCCTTGTGCAGCCGCGCCTCCTTCTGCAGGCGGGGCAGCGCGTTCTCGACGGTCTGCAGGTCAGCGAGGATCAGCTCGGTGTTGATCGTCTCGATGTCGCTCGCCGGGTCGACCACGCCGTCGACGTGCACGACGTTCGGGTCGCTGAAGGCCCGAATGACCTGGCAGATGGCATCCGCCTCGCGGATGTTGGCAAGGAACTTGTTCCCCAGTCCCTCGCCGGTGCTGGCACCGCGGACGATGCCCGCGATGTCGACGAAACTCACCGTCGCCGGGACGACCTTCGCCGACTGGAACAGCTCGGCCAGGACGGGGAGCCGCTTGTCCGGTACGCCGACCACGCCCACGTTCGGATCGATCGTGGCGAACGGGTAGTTCGCCGCCAGGACGTCGTTCTTGGTCAACGCGTTGAACAGCGTCGACTTTCCGACGTTCGGGAGGCCGACGATGCCGATGGTGAGTGCCACGACGCGCCAGTCTACGTAGGTCCGAACGGGCCTCCGGCGCGTCGGATCCGGAAACTGTCGGACCGGGGTGTGAGCATCAAATCCATGAACGGTGCAGCTCTGCTCGTCGCGGCCCTCGCGCTCACCGCCGGGCTGGTCATCGGCTGGCTGGCCGCCCGCCGCCGCGGGGACCTCGCGGCGCAGGTGGCCCGGGCCGATGCGCAGCAGGCGCGCGAGCAAGTCGCCCGGTTGGCGGGGACCCTCGAGGCCGAACGTGCGGCGACCGCCGACCGGTTGCGGTCGGAAGCCGACGCGGAGCAACGCCTGCGCGATGCGTTCGCCGCGCTCGCCGGCGACGCGCTCAAGCGCAACAACGAGGCCTTCGCCGAGCTTGCTCAGGCGCGACTGGCCACCGTGAAGGCGAACGCCGACGGCGAACTCGCCCAGCGCCAGCAGGCGATCGAGGGAATGGTCGGGCCGCTGCGCGAGTCCCTCGACCGCGTCCAGCAGCAGCTCAACGCGGTCGAGCGCGAGCGGGCCGGTTCGTATTCGAAGCTGCTCGAGCAGGTGTCGATGATGCGCACCACGTCCGAGCAACTGCACCAGGAGACCACCCAATTGGTCACCGCGCTGCGGGCGCCGCAGGTGCGCGGTCGCTGGGGCGAGATGCAGCTCGAGCGCGCGGTCGAGGCGGCCGGACTGACCGAACACATCGACTACGTCACCCAGGCCAGCGTCGCCGGGCCGGACGGACGGCTGCGTCCGGATCTCGTGGTCCGCCTGGTCGGCGGCAAGAACGTCGTCGTCGACTCGAAGGTCGCCTTTGCCGGCTACCTCGAAGCAATGGAGGCGCGCGACGAGGCGACCCGCGCCGCCCGGCTCAAGGCGCACGCGCGGCACCTGCGCGACCACATCGACGCGCTGGGCGCGAAGTCGTACTGGGAGCACTTCGCCCCGTCGCCCGAGTTCGTCGTCTGTTTCGTCCCGGCCGACGCGTTCCTCGACGCAGCGCTGCGGGAGGATCCGACGCTGCTCGAGCGCGCCTTCGAACAGAACGTGGTGGTGGCGACGCCGTCGACGCTGGTCGCGCTGCTGCGCACCGTGGCCTACACCTGGCGACAGGAGGCGCTGGCGGCGAACGCCGCAGAGGTGCACCAGCTGGGGCGCGAGCTGTACCAGCGGCTGTCCACGATGGGTGGGCACATCGACAAGCTCGGCCGTTCGCTCAACACCGCGGTCGGCGACTACAACAAGACCGTCTCGTCGCTCGAGAGCCGGGTGCTGGTGACGGCGCGCAAGATGATCGACCTCGACGTCGTCACGTCGACCGAGGTCATCGAGCATCCGATCCAGATCACCGAAACCGCGCGGTCCGCGCAGGCGCCGGAACTCGCCGAGCAACGCCTGGTTGCGCTGCCCAAACCGCGGGTGCCTGCCGGGCAGGGCGAACTGCTCACCGGCATCGACGAACCCGAGGCGCGCGCTACGTCCTGACCCGAAAGTGCAGATCTGCCCGATCGGGGTGGCGAACCGGCACAAAGTATGAGAGACAGTCTGCAACTGCCGCGCGCCTCAAACCAGGGGGGAGCACATGGAACTGCTCACAATCGGAGTCACCAGCGAAGAGGTCGTGGACGTCCAGGACCGCCTGCGATTCCTTCAATACTTCGACGGCAGCGTCGACGGCTACTTCACCAGCACCACCGAGACTGCGATCATCGCCTGGCAGCACGCCATGGGCGAGACGCCGACCGGCACCCTCGATGAGCACGGCGTGCAGAAGTTGCGCGAGTACTCGAACGCGTATCACTACGGGCACGGGGCGCTGCACGCCGACTACGGGCATCACGACGATTACCACGGCCACGTCGAGCACCATCATCACTCCGGCCACCACGGCCACGTCGAGCACCACGGCGACAACGAGGGCCACGCGCACGCTGAGGCCCACGGTCACGGTCACGGGCACGGCCACGGCCACGGTCAGCACCTGCCCGACGAGCAAGGGCATGTCGGCTCGCCGGTGGAAGAGGACGTCGTTCTCGCGAACGGGCCGGAGTTCTACGGCCACCTTGCACAGACGCTGACCAACATGCAGGAGCACGCGCTGCTGCTCGCCGAGATGGGTGACGCCGCGTACCTGCGCGGCATCAGTCGGTTCCAGGAATTCATCGAGTCGGAGGCGTCGATCTCGGAGAACGCCGACGCGTTCAGCGGACATGTGGCGATGCAGATGGCGCGAGCCGCGTGCGACTTCGTCGGCATCTACGCGTGCGGCAAGGTCACGATCGAGGGACTCGACTGGATCGCCACGCAGATCTCGACCGGCATCTCGCACTCGGCCAGCAAGATCTCGTACAGCTATCTCTCCGGCGCCGACGCGAAGACGGTTCGCGCCTTCTACGCGCACGAGTTCAGCACACACGCCCAGAAGCAGGCCAAGCTCCGGCATGAGCTGTCCTGGCGCATCAAGGAGGCGTTCGAGCCGCTGTACGCGCTGGTCAACGTCGGCAAGCCGTTGCCGCCTCAGCACATGGACTGGATCTCGCGTTGCTTCTCCAGCGGTGGCCAGGACCTCGACTACGCGTGCGTGCACATGTTCGGCATCCGTGGCTCGGGCGAGATGGACGCGGTCGAGGACGAGGTTTACCGGGAGCTTGTGAACAAGTACTGGCAGGAGCTCCGAAAGGCGACCGGCGACTAACCCGTTACGGCCCAGCCCGCGTACGGCTCAGCGCACACCTGAGTGGGTCAGCTCACCACGAATGACTCGGTGACGCCGGAGAACGGACGCAGCACGCCGCCGTCCTCGCAGACGTCGCCGAGGTACACCAGCCGGTAGCTGCCGTCCTCCGCAGTCGACGGAACGTCCCAGGTGACGGTGATGTGGGAGCCGGTGCGGCCGACCCGCCGCCAGTGGAACCGGGTAGCCCAGTCGCCGTCGTCGGCGATCCGGTGCCAGCCGTCGTCGCGCCTTTGCTGCACCTCGACGTAGGTGCCACCGCGGCGCAGGTCGTTGTTCGGGTACGCCCCGACGAACTCGGCACGTACCGTGTCGCCGCGGCGATAGTCCGGACGGGGCGACACCAGCACCTGCCCGAACTCGCCACCGGCCGCGGTATCGACCCGCTCCTTGACCTTCGACTTGGCCCGGCCGGACAGATCCGGCGGTGGGTTGCCGCGCTCGACCGGCCGCCCGTCGCGCATCGCCGTCGCCAGCGCGACGGCGGTCTGGACCAGCGCGGGCAGTTCCCAGCGTCCGTACAGCGTGCTGCCCGCCTCATAACGCTGTGCCACGTATTCCTCGGGCGTCGTGACGTAGTGGATGTAGCCGTTGCTGTACCCGGCAACCAGGACATTGGACAGCGGCGCGTCGACGATCGAAGCGACCGCCCGGCGCAGGCGCAGGCCGGACACGATGGTGATCTCCGCCGGTAGTCCGATCAGGTACAGCGTGCCGAGCCGGACGAGCTGCACCGGGATGCGTTCCTGGATCAGCGGGGCAAGCCGGTTGATCGCCCGCGGCAGCACCAGTCCCTTGGGCGCCTGCGAGTCGCGCAGCGCCGGGGAGATCCGGTAGGCGAGCTGCGCCGACACGGTGTCGAACACGGCGTTTCGGCCCTGATGGAAGCCGACGAAGCCCTTGCCCTCGTCGGTACCGGCGACTTGCCCCGCCGCGGCGTACGGCCCGGACGTGCGGTGCGGCGCACCGTCCGGACAGAACTGCGCGTCGACGGCGAAGTCGGTCAGATCGATGTAGGTGAGCCGGGTGTCCAGCCCGCCGACGAGTTCGGCGCCGGTGCCGACCAGCGCCGCGGCCGCGTCGTACTGCCGCCGGCCGATGATCCGGGTGTTCTCGAACTCGTCCTCCGTCGGGCCGCTGCCCGGCTGGCGGTTCAGGTTCGGTGACATGTCCCCGGCGTTGGTCTGGGCAAAGGCACCGATGAAGTCCGGCTGCCCGGCTTCGAGGTAGTCGACCTCGCGGGTGAGTCGCTCCCAGGCATAGGCCGCATAGCCCTTGTTGTCGCTCGAGATCAGCCGGTTGCGATTCGTCATGGACGTGCCGTGCGTCGCGAACCAGTTGACCGCGCCGACCAGTACACCCTCGCGCTCGATCGTCAGCAGCGTCGTCTGGGGGTCGATCGCGTCGGGGAAGCTGTCGCGATCCTCGCGCGGGTTCAGCTCGAAGGAGCTCCGCGACCGGTTGACGCTCGCGTCGCGCAGCTCGCCGAAGGCAAGGCGCAGCCGAGCCGGAGAACAGTCGGCGTGCGCGTGGTCGACCGACTCGACGATGCCGTCCACGATCGCGCGGAACGTCTTGGGGTGGAAGCCGCCGGTGGTGAGGTTGTAGAGCGTGTGGTGCGAGTAACCGCCGGGACCGCAGTGCGTGTGGGTGCAGGTGAGCATCGTGTTGCGGTCGGTGTAACGCTCGCCGTACTTCTCGGCGAGCCGGCGCAGCACCTCCTGCCGGACGCTATCGAACACCAGTGGCAACTCGGCGACCACGAGCAGCCAGGGATCGTCCGGTGCGGCGGTGTCGGCGAAGACGAACGCCCGAGCGCGTAGCCGCAGGTGGATCCCGGCGCTCTTCTGGTCGGCCTTGCCGTAGCCCATCATCCCGCAGTCGGCCGACTCACCGGTGACGTCGGCGATGCCGCGGCCGACCAGAAATGCCATGCCGAGAGCCTGCCGGTCCGCTGTTCACCCGGCAACGCGGGGCGGCGACGCGTTGAATTCGCTGAGAGCGGTAACGGTCAGGTCACAGTCGCCCCGGGTACCGTGACCAAGACATTCGCGTAGACAGGAGCTGCTAGTGACCCGACCCCCAAGCCCGCGTGGCGGCTCGTGGCCGTCGCCCGGCGAGGGCCGCGGCCAGCTCCCGTCATCGCAGCGGGCCGGCGGCTGGCCGGCCTCGCGCGAGGACGACGGATGGGGCCCGTCCACAGCCGTCTACTCGGGGAAAG
>JADMIO011475795.1_pt1 | contig 33126 bp, 31 predicted proteins | sample 8958161 | NCBI WGS metagenome assembly JADMIO01 (sample SAMN16585339, study PRJNA669376) | soil metagenome | isolation source: Crop rotation soil | place: USA: Cullars Rotation, Alabama | collected 2011 | reverse complement strand
CCGCCGCTCCCTTTTTAACGATGGCTTTCGGGGCGTGCCGGGATCTGGAAAGGCTCGGCGTTCAGGCGCCGCCGTGCTTCCTCTTCCAGTCGCGGATTACTGGACTCGCGCTCGTCGAACAAGGCCACGCCCACGACGCCGACATTGCGGGTGTTGTGATACTTCTCGTTCGCGTACGATTCGCGCACCGGACTGAAGCGGAAGGCTGCTACCTTGTCGTGGCTCTGGCGGAATCCTTCCACCTGTAGCTCCTGGTGCGGGAGGACGATGTAGCCCCGTTTCCGTAGCGACGCCTTGCCTCCGTCGATCACATCGAGGCCGTCGACCGAGAACACGGCTTCAATGCGTTCGCTGGAATTGTTTTTTAGCGCGATGGTGTAGCGTCGGCCGGTTTCGCCAACCACGAACCACCGTCCGCCCGATTCCACGCCCGGCAGGAAACGATTATACTCGTCCTTCAACCCAAACCTGGCTGAAACGCGGCCGCCGTTGGCCGAGAGCGGTAGCCACGTTCCGTCGCGTGACGAAACCGCTCGCATCGCGCGAATTCCCGCGGCGTCGTTGTAAAAAATCGTGGCGCTGGCGGATGCATGATCGAAATCTGCGCGCTCGAATCCAATGCTTTCCACGCGCGAAGTTCTATCTTCGCCCCAGCGTGTGCCGAGCCCGGGGCGATCCGTTGGCTCACGCGCAAAGCGGCTGGCTCCGCTCGGGCCGGGTCCGGACAAACCTTCGCAGCCGGCGAGCGCGAAGGCGGCGAATAGAACGATGAGACGTCGCATATGCCCATGATACGCGTTGCATGGGGCCAATGTTTCGCATTAAATCGCGCCTCTCATGGACGCAGACGTTCCAGCCATCGGCATCATCGGCGGCAGCGGCCTTTATGATATTGAGGGCGTCACCGGCCGCACGGAGCATCGGGTCGAAACGCCGTTCGGTTCGCCTTCGGACGTCATCCTTGGCGGCATGCTCGCCAGCCGGCGTGTGTATTTTTTGCCGCGGCATGCGCGCGGTCATCGCATTCTCCCGCATGAACTGAATCACCGCGCCAATATCTGGGCGCTCCGCTCTCTCAACGTGCGCTGGATTGTCTGCGTCACAGCCGTGGGCAGCCTCCAGGAAAAATACGCGCCGCGCGATATCGTGTTGCCGTCGCAATTTTACGATCGCACCAGCACCCGGACCGGCCACACTTTTTTCGGTGAAGGAATCGCCGCGCACATCACGTTTGCGGAGCCCATCAGCACCAGGCTGCGACAGATGCTTTTCGAGGCGGCTCACAAAGCAGGCGCGACCGTCCACAATGGCGGGACCTACGTAAACATGGATGGCCCGGCTTTCTCGACGCGTGCTGAATCGGAACTGAACCGGCGGCATGGTTTCGACGTGATTGGCATGACCAATCTGCCGGAAGCAAAGCTGGCGCGGGAGGCGGAGATCGCCCTGGCCACCATGGCCATGATCACCGATTACGATTGCTGGAAGGTGGAGGAAGAGCCGGTCTCGGCCCAGACGGTATTCGGGCACCTGGTGGCCAATGCGGAAACGGCCAAGAAAGTCCTCGCGGAAGTGATTCCGCGAATCCCAGAAAAACCCGACTGGCCGGAGCACTTGGCGCTGGACGCCGCCCTCACCACGGACCGGAAACTTTGGCCGGAAAAGACCCTGGAGAAGCTACGGCCGATCCTGGGGCGTTTTGCGTAGGAACGGGCGGGAAAAAATAGTCTTGCCATCAAAAAGCGTTTTATAGTAATTATAAAAGCGTCACCGGAATAGGGTCCGAACCACTCTCACACATGAAAATCCAAATCGCCGTTTGTCTCCTCTGCGCCGCCGCGCTCTCCGCCTGCTCTTCCACGAGCCAGACCACTGCCTCGCATCAGACGATGGAGCAGCGCTTGATGGCCAAATACGCCAACAACACTGCCACCACCACGGGTGAGCCTGCGCCGCCCGCCGAAGGCCCGGATGATGTCCCGGCCGATGCGCCCAACACCGTGCTGGATAACCCGGCGCTCATGCCCAGCCCACAGCTGCGCCAAAACGCGGCCGCCGGTCTGTAAGCTTCCTTTAAAGCGTTTGTCGTTTGTTCAACAGCCCGCGCCAAAAGCGCGGGCTGTTTGCTTTTGGTGGGCTAAAACGAGTGCCGGAGGCACGCCGGAAGGTAGCCGGCTGCAAGCCACCGCTCAGTCATAAACCATCGACCTTCGACAGGCGGGGCAGCGAACTGCGGTAATACAGTCGTCTGCGACTGCGTTACATCGACAAACCCCACTGCAGAAGAGCAGCCGAGTCGCGCCAGATACCGCCTTTGCTGTCGCCCAGGACGACGGCAATGACGTCGCGCCCCGGTCGCGAGGCGCTGGAAATGAGGCAATGCCCGGCCGCTTCGGTGTAGCCGGTCTTCATGCCGTTGCAATAAGCCAGCTGTTTTAGAACCTTGTTCGTGTTCTCCAGCTCTCGCGTGCGCCCATTGGCATAACGAAAGACAATGCGCGGCTGGCAGACGATCGAGCGAATGACCGGGTTGGAGTAAGCCGCCCGGGCGATCAACGATAAATCGCGCGCGCTGGAATATTGGTTGGGAATCGGTAACCCGTTCGGATTAACGAAATGCGAATGCGTGGCGCCGAGCTCGCGGGCCTTCTGGTTCATCATGTCCGCGAAAGCTTCGATCGTTCCCGCGTGATCCCGGGCGAGGCAGCGCGCCACGTCGTTAGGGCTTTTGACGAGCAGGGCGCGCAACAGCTCGATGCGGGTGTAGGTGTCGCCCGGCTTGATATTCAGCTTTACCGGCTCGGCCAGCGTGTCGGTGAACTCCACGTGAACGAGCTGGTCGAGATTTCCGCTCTCCGCCACGATCAAGGCCGTGAGCAGCTTTTGCGTGCTGGCGGCGGCGCGCGTCTCGTCCGCATTTTTTTCGTAGAGAATCTGGCCCGACTTCGCATCGATCATGATAACGGAGCGCGCGGAGGTATTTGGCGCGGCCCCCGGGCGCGGCACAAATGCAGCCGGCGCCGGTTCCGGTTGAGCGGCGCGCGTCCGGCCCGACGACTTTCGTTTCGGCTTCGGCGTGGAGTCGTCGTCCTCGTCATCCTTGGCCACGGGAATCGCCTTGCGCGGCTTAACCGCCTGGGCTTTCGGTGGCGCCGATTCGATGCCGGTCGGCCGGACCGCGTCACTCTGTGTTACGACCGTTTGGGCAAAGCCATGAAAGGAAATGCCGGCCGCGCAGAGCAGGAGGGTGCAGGCACGCAGAAATTTCATGGGCCGCAGAATTACCGTCAAAAATTTTGAGTGCGCAAGATGATCTGGGCGATTCAACGCTTGGCGCGCTCGATCAATTCGATCTCGTATCCTTCCGGCGCGTCGATGAACGCGATCCGATCGCCGCTCGAAGTCGTGTGCGGCCCATCTGAAAGGGGATGGCCTTTGGCCGCGGCGGCGCGCGCAAACTCCTCCATATTCTCTACTTGGAAGGCGAGATGTGTCAGGTCGGGACCAACCACGACCGGGCCGCTCTCGTCGAACTTGCAGAGCTCGATTTCCTCCTCGCTGCCAGGCGCCTTGAAAAAGACGAGTTGAGAACCGCGAGGCGAGGTGTGCCGGCGTGTTTCCTTGAGACCAAGCACATCGCGATAAAAGGAGACGGTTTTCTCCAGATCATTCACCCGGTAACGGGTGTGCAAGAGTTTGGTGATCATCGCTAGTGATATGGCCCGAGTTGGCGCGAAACTCAAACGACGAAGCCGGCCCGCCCCCGGGCCGGTCATTGTGTAACTTTTCGAAGCCTGACCGGCGCGAGGGCGCGCCGGCTCCAGTAATCGCGCACCATCTCCTCGATTGTGAAGCTAACCGATCAGTTGTAAGGCTGTAGCCGAATGAAACTGGTCATCGCCGCCACCGGCGCCAGCGGCACGATTTATTTGCAGCGTTTGCTTTCGCAGATCGATGCGAAGGCTAACGAAGTTCATCTCGTCATGAGCGGGCATGCGCGGCAGGTTGCGGCCACGGAGCTGAGGAATTTCCAGCTGCCCGCCGGTGTCGTGGAGCATGGCGAGAACGACCTGAACGTGCCATTCGTTAGCGGCTCGGCTCGTTTCGATGCCATGGTGGTGATTCCCTGCTCCATGGCCACGCTCGGTCGCATCGCGAGCGGGACGGGGGAGAGCGCGCTCCTGCGGGCGGCTGACGTGTTTTTGAAGGAACGGCGCAAACTGGTTCTCGTGCCGCGCGAGACACCGTGGAATCTCGTCCACGCCCGAAACGTCGTGACGGTACTGGAAGCAGGCGCGGTCGTGTTGCCGGCTATTCCCTCTTTCTATAGCAACCCGTCGTCAGTCGAGGCGGTGGTGGACACGGTCGTATGGCGCGTGCTCGATCAGATCGGCCTGCCGAGTCCGAAAACCTATCGCTGGCCGGCTGGCGCGAACCCGGAAAAGAATTGAGAGCCAACAGTTGGTACGGGCGCGCCTTGGTTGCGTTTGGTTTTTGCGTGCTTCGTCTTTGGGAAGCGACTTTGCGCTACACCGTGGACGACCGATGCAATCTGCTCCAGCGCTCGGTTGATGATGCTGCAATTGGAGCCGTTTGGCACAACCGGCTGTTTATATTTCCGCTCGTCTTGCGCCGTTTTGTTTCCCATCGTCGTGGTTCGGCTTTAATCAGCGCCAGCCGCGACGGGGAATGGATTGCGAAGCTCGTGCAGCGCGCCGGGTTTGACGTCGTGCGCGGGTCCAGTTCACGCGGCGGAGTCAGCGCCATCTTGCAAATGGCGGGCGAGATCGAGGCAGGCCGCGACGTTGTCATTGCGCCGGACGGCCCGCGCGGCCCGGTTTACCAGCTCGGTCCGGGCATTATTTTTCTCGCGCAGAAAGCGAAGGCTCCGGTCATCCCGGCGAACCTGGAATATTCGGGTTGTTGGCGCGTCGGACGGTGGGATGGTTTCATTCTTCCCTATCCATTCGCCAAAGTGCGGGTGATTTTCGGGCCGCTCCATCACGTGGCGGAGACAAGAACGGACGAAGAATTCGAAGCCGAGCGACTCCGACTGCAGGAGGCGATGATGTCGCTGGTTGAACGGCGCTGACTCCATTACGCTCCAGCATGCCTGACCTGATCGACGGCCGCGTTATTGCGCAGAAAGTGTATGACGATCTGCGGAAGGAAATCGCGGAGTTGAAGAACGCCGGCGCAAGACCGGGTCTCGCGGTCGTGCTCGTGGGCGAGGATCCGGCCTCGCGCAGTTACGTGCGCTCTAAAGACAAGATGAGCCGCGAACTGGGCCTGCACTCGGTGAAGCTGGAATTGCCGGTCGAAACCACGCAGGAGGAATTGCTGCGTCGCGTTCAAGAACTGAACCAGGATCCGCAGGTGCACGGGATTCTGGTGCAATCACCACCGCCGAAGCACATCGACGAAGCGGCCATTGTGCGCGCGCTCGATCCGCGGAAAGACGTCGATGGTTTTCATCCGATCAATGTCGGCAAACTGGCGATGGGGGATCCGACCGGTTTTGTTCCGTGCACTCCGTTAGGCGTGCAACGATTGTTGCTGGAAAGCAGAATCGAAACGGCCGGAGCGAATGTCGTGGTGCTCGGCCGCAGCATGATTGTCGGAAAACCGGTCGCGATGCTGTTGATGGAGAAGGGTCCGGGTGGCGATGCCACCGTTACGGTGGCGCATTCGCGGACGCGGAACCTGGCGGAGGTCACGCGCCGGGCGGATATTCTGATCGCGGCAATCGGACGAGCCCGGTTCGTGGGCGCCGATCACGTGCGGGAGAGCGCGGTGGTGATCGATGTGGGAATTAATCGCGTGGAGGATCCGACGAACGAGCGAGGGTATCGCCTTGTTGGCGACGTCGACTTTGACCAGGTCGCGCCCAAAGCGAAAGCGATCACACCTGTCCCGGGCGGTGTTGGACCGATGACCATCGCCATGCTGATGGCGAACACGGTCAAGGCTTGCCGTCAGCTCATTGCCTAACCGGTGCGAGAGTCGGATTTCATCGTCCATGGCGGTTGGGTAAACCCTTCCTAACCCTGGACGATTCGGGCCGTGAGCAGGCGCAGGAGCGAAGGCTGAACGCGAGCGGCGTGAACAAGAGTTGAAGCGGCGCGCGGGGATAGCACCGCGGCCCGGGCGAGGCGATTGATCCAGAGCCGGCCGCGATATAAGGCGGTGTGCGATCGGACGAATTGCTGCAAGACAACGCTGGCGGGTTCTTGCTGGCTGAGCCGAATCGCCGCCTGCGCGGCCAGTTCGCCCGAGGCCAGCGCGTAGAAAATTCCTTCACCCGTGAACGGTTCCACCACTCGCGCGGCATCCCCGATGAAGAAGAGTTTTTCATGCGCCGGATTCACCGCCGCGCGGGTGAGCGGGGTGATGGTCCTCCAGGCCTGCGTCCCTGGGAGATTGAATTCGTGCAAGGCCCATTGCTTTAATGAGGCGATGTCGGCCGGCGTGGAGACAAGGCAGACATTTAACTCGTTAGGGCCGACCGGCGCCTGTCCGGAATAACCTTCGGGGCGAAACTGCAAGACGACACGCGGGCCGAAAGAAGCAGGCAGGGGAAGATGGGCCTGCAAGGCTACGCGTTCGCGACCGGTCCGCGGCAGCACGTTCAATATTCGGGCGACGGTCGAGTTCCGCCCATCGGCCCCGATTATGATCCGGGCCCGGATCGATTCGTCTCCGGCCTTGATCAGCCATCCGTTCGACTCCCGGTTCAGGCTCGTGACCGTGGTGTTCTGCCGCACCTCCGCGCCCACCTCTTTCGCGCGCTCGAGCAACAGCTGATCGAAGAGGCTGCGTTTCACTGCGATCTCGGCATCATCCGGCAGCGCAACCGAAACGGCTTGCCCGCCGATGGCGATGAAGTCGACGCGCTCAAGCCGGCCATGCGCCAGAGCGCGCACGCGCTCTTCCGCTCCCAGCCTTTGCAAAACCGGCCAGCAGCTCGGGTTCAAACAATCGCCGCATACCTTTTCGCGCGGAAACGTTTCGCGCTCGAGCACCACGACATTAAGGCCGGCCCGCGCCGCAAAACAGGCGCACGAGGCCCCGGCCGGCCCGCCTCCCACAATGGCCAGATCAAAAATCATTCAGAAAGGTGAACAAGAAGCCCGTTTCCGTGCGCCGCTCTCCCGCGTAGAATATCCCGACGCGATTCCATGGCATCAACGAGCAAAGAGAAACCCGACCTGGCCAAGAAAGTGCACGAGGTCCCGCACAAACCGGGTGTCTACCTCATGCGCGATCGCTTTCATCGCGTCATTTATGTCGGGAAAGCGCGCGACCTGCGAAAGCGCGTTTCGTCGTATTTCATGCCTTCGAAGCTGGCCGTGGCCGACATCAAGACGCGCGCCCTGCTCGACGCGGTCTGGGATTTTGAGACGCACACGGTCAAAAGCGAGGCGGAGTCGTTGCTGCTCGAGGGAAAGCTGATCAAGGAGTTTCGGCCGCGCTATAATATTTCGTTTCGGGACGACAAGCGTTTCCTGCTCGTCAAAGTGGATTTGAGCGAGGAGTGGCCGCGTTTTCGGCTGGCCCGTTTCAAGAAGGAGGACAACGCGCGTTACTTCGGTCCTTATGCGCATGCCGGCGCTCTTCGGCAAACGTTGAACTTCATGCGAAAAAAATTCGGCGTGCTGACGTTTGGGCGTGGTTCGCCGACGGAACGCGAGCTGAAGTCGTCCACTTACCAGGTGCCGGTGCGATTGAGTGAAATCACCGGTGAGCAATATCGCGAGCGCGTCCTGGAAGCGATCGAGTTCCTGGAGGGCCACTCGCGCGAAATGATCGCGGCTTTGGAAGAGGAAATGCGGAAAGCCGCCGAGAAAATGGATTTCGAGAAAGCGGCGGAGATGCGCAACATGATCAGCGATCTTCGCAACACGACCAAACCGACGCGGCGTTTTACGCGTGGGTCGCTGCCGACCACGATCGATCCGCAAGCCGATGTGCGCGCCCTGGCGGACGCACTCCAGCTGGCGCGGCTCCCGGCGGTCATGGAATGTTTTGATATCTCGAATATCTCCACGACACACGTGGTGGCGTCGATGGTTTGCTTCCGCGACGGCGTGCCGGACAAGGATTCGTATCGTCGTTACCGCGTGCGCACAGTTGCCGGGCAGGATGATTTCGCCAGCATGGCGGAAGTGGTGCGTCGCCGGTATTCGCGCGTCTTATTGGAAGCACGCGAAGCAAATCCCGAAGCCGCCGAATTTTCGCAGGAAGATGCGGTTGAAGGTTTGCAACGATTGGAAAGGCAAACCTCCAACGCCCCATTGCCGGAAAATGATCCGCAAGCTGCGGTCCGAACCCCGCAATCTTATGTCCGTTTGCCCGACCTGATCATCGTGGATGGCGGCAAAGGCCAGCTCTCGTCCGCCTGCCATGAGTTGCAGCGTCTCGGCTTGCATGATTTGCCGATCATCGGCCTGGCCAAGGAGCATGAAGATATCTATCGGCCGGGCCGGGCCTTGCCCTTGCAACTCCCGCCCGATTCCGGCGCGCTTCGCCTGCTGCAACGCATCCGCGATGAAGCGCACCGTTTCGCCAATGCCTATCACCAGTTGCTCATGAAAAAGCGCATCGGCGAAAGCATTCTCGACGATTGCCCCGGCGTAAGCCAGAACCGCAAGAACCTGCTCCTGCGGAAATTCGGTTCTGTCAGCCGGCTGCGAAAAGCCAGCGTCGACGAGATTGCGGCGACCGATGGTATCGGCCGAAAACTGGCGGAAGACGTGCATCGTTTCCTACAACGGCATTGAGTTGCCGCGCAAATTCGTTGAAGTAGTCAGCCAACGTGGAAAAAGCCGCCGCCCGCATCCAGATTCTCCTCTTCAGTTTGGCGCTCTTGCTTTGGGCGACGGAGGCTGGGGCCCAGGAACCGAAGCCGACGATTGATGCGGTACCTTCGGCTGCGCCCGCATCGTCGCCGTCGTCACCGGAAGCGTCCGCGACACCGGAAGAGGAGGAAAACATCGAGCCCACCTGGGAGACGCAGAAGCTCGCGCGCACTTACGTCCTCGATATCCCGGCACCGCGCGGGCAGATCACCGATCGCACCGGTCTTCCGCTGGCGCAGAACAAGGTGACCTACAATCTGGCCATTACTTTTCCCACGCCCCTCGATTTTTCCGATCCCCAGGCGGTGGCCTTCGCGCGCGAAAAAATCAATCGCGCGGAAAAGCTGATCGATCGCTCCCTCAAAATTCCGGACGACGCGATTCTGCGGCATTATCACAACCGTGGAATTTTGCCGTTTGAGATCGCGCAAAATCTTTCGCAATCGGAGTGCGACGCGGCCAAAGATAAAATGCCGCCCGGAATGATGCTGCGGCCGATTTACACCCGCATTTATCCGAATGGAAAAATTGCCGGCCAGATTGTCGGCTACGTCGGCCGGACCGGTCGAAATCTCGACGGTGTCATCGATAATCATGAAACGTTGTGGCCGGAGACAGAGGGGCGTGAAGGTCTGGAACAAACCTTCGACTCGATTCTCAAAGGGCGGCACGGGCAGTACAAGCTCACCTTCGACAAGGACGGCCACAAGACGTCGGAGAAACTGATCGAGCCGCCCGTGCCGGGGAACAATGTCGTAACCTCGCTCGATCTCCATTTGCAGGAACTGGCCGAGAAAGCGTTGGAAGCGAAAGCCAAGCGCGGCGCCATCGTCATTCTCGATCCGAACACCGGCGACATTCTGGCCATGGCTTCGTGGCCGACCTACGATCCTAACCAGTTCGTTCCGTCGATCTCCGCGGAAAAGTACAAGGCGCTGCAGGACGACCCGGACATTCCGCTCCTGCCCCGAGCCTTCCGTTCTTCTTACCCCCCCGGCTCAACCTTCAAGGTGGCGGTGGGAATAGCCGCGCTCGAAACGGGGGCGGTTCAGCCTAACGACGAGTTCGGCTGTCCGCGCTCGCTCGATGTCGGCAATGTCACTTTTCGCAACTGGAAGAAGGTCGACCGCGGTTCGCTTAATTTTGTCGAGGCGCTGACGGAGTCCTGCGACACGTGGTTTTACCAGGTCGGCATCCGGACGGGGCCGCAGCCGATCATCGACTGGGCCTTGCGGCTTGGCTTCGGTGCCAAGTGCGGCATCCCACTGCGCGGCGAAGTGGAAGGCCGTGTCCCTAACGACGAATACATGAAAGCAACGCATGGCCGCAAACTCCTCAATGGAGACGTGGCCAACCTCTCCATCGGCCAGGGGGATCTGCTGGTGACTCCACTGCAAATGGCGCAGGCCATGGGCATGATCGCGAATGGAGGAACGTTCTTTCAGACGCGGCTGGTCCACCAGGTGCAGAGTTTCGACAACGAAATCGTGAGCGCTTACCAGGTCCGGGAGAAGCGAACCCTGGACCTGACCCAGACGACCATGGACGAATTACGCACGGGAATGATCGACGCCGTGAACGGGGGCAATGGAACCGCGCACGCCGCAAGCCTGGATAACGTGGAAGTGGCTGGCAAAACCGGCACGGCGCAATGGGGGCCGAAAGAGAAGGAAAGAACCGCGGCATGGTTCGCCGGGTTCCTGCCGGCGAAGCAGCCGCAGTATGCTTTCGCGGCCCTGTATGAAGGAGATGTGGGCGCCAATGTGCACGGTGGTTCGGCCGCGGCCCCGATGATCGGCAGCATCTTCAAGCAGCTCTACACTCCGGTCGCGGCGCGGAGCGGTCGCCAAAAACCGCCGCCGACCGAAGAGAACATCAGGAAGGCCGAGCCGGTGGAGGAAGACACCGGTGATTAGTTAGGCGAAGCCTGCCGCCGCTCCGTTCGGAAATTTGCCCTCGTTAGGCGGCGGCTGTCTCAGCCGGCTCCTCCATCGTCCCCTTGAACTTCAATTCCTCGGGGCCGACGCCGAAATTGTCCTGCGCGAGTTCATCGATTTTTTGCAACTCGTCATCGTGCAAGCGCGCGGTGTCCGGTGCTTCGGCGAATTCCACCAGTTGTTCTTCGTTGTAGATATTCGGGAGCGTCGAAGCCACGCGCTCATCCGCGAGGAGCCATTGCAGCGCCGCCTGTCCGAGCGTGCGTTCCGCGTTTTCAAGAAAGCGCAGGCGCTCGATCTTTTTCACGCCGTTGAGGAGCCAGCTGCGGGGCCGATGGGACCGATGGTCGTTAGGTGGAAAGACGGTGTCGGCCGTGTATTTGCCCTCCAGCATGCCGGATGAATGGGTCACGCGGATCATGAACATGGTGTCCTTGCCCGCGTCGATGGCAGCCTGTTGCATGGCCTTGCCCGGATGTTGTTCGAGCATGTTGTAAATATGCTGCACGCTCGTGATGTTCCGTTCACGGATGCAATTGATCCCTTCGTAAAGCCAGCCAATAGCCGGCCCCAGGGCAATGCCGTAGTAACGAACTTTTCCGGAGCTCTTTAACTTCTCGAGCGTTTTCCACAAGGCGTCGTCGCTCACTTGCTCCATGCGGATGTTGTGAAGCTGGAGCAGATCAATCCGATCCGTTTTCAGTCGGCGCAGCGCGGCGTCGGTCGCGCGCTCGATCGCTTCCGGCGAGAAATCCTGCGGGATTTCGCGCTGCCCCCGGCCGCGCGATTCGCCGTGGTGGACAAAGTCGTAGCCGACCTTGGTCGCGATTACGATTTCATCGCGCTGCTTTGGGAAAGCCCTGGCGATGTACTCTTCGCTGAGCCCGTTGCCGTAGGTGTCGGCGGCATCGAACAGGGTCATCCCGAGATCGAAAGCCTTGTGCATCATGCCGATGGCTTCGCCTTCCGTGAAATTTCCCCACCAGCCCGTGGAAATGGTCCAAAGGCCGAACCCGACTTCGCTGACTTTCAGGTCGGTATTTTTATAGGTGCGGAATTTCATGGCGAAAAGATAGCAGCGTGCGCGGGGCGCGCGCAAGGAGAGGAGCGGCGCGTTTTTCAGGATTTTGGCTTGGTCGCCATTGGCTTCGTCGAATAAAACTAACGAGCGGAAGCCGCCCTGTGAACTCTCCCGCAGAATCAGCAGCGCCGTCGGAACTGGAGATTGGCCACGTCTTGTTCATGGACGTGGTCGGCTACTCAAAGCTGCTGCTGAACGAGCAGCGCCAGATTCAGCAGCAACTGAATCAAATCGTCCGAACGGCCGAGCACTTTCGCATCGCGGAAGCCGCCGGTAAACTGATCCGGCTGCCGGTTGGTGATGGCATGGCTCTCGTTTTCTTCAATAGCCCGGAGGCGCCGGTCCAATGCGCGCTCGAGATCAGCGAGGCGCTCAAAGCGCATCCCGAATTAAAACTGCGGATGGGAATTCACAGTGGACCAGTGAGCGGCGTAACCGATGTCAACGATCGGTCGAACGTGGCCGGAGCCGGGATCAACATGGCCCAGCGCGTCATGGACTGCGGTGATGCGGGCCACATTCTCTTGTCGAAACGGGTGGCGGACGACCTGGCCCAGGACGCGAAGTGGCGGGCGCAACTCCACGAACTCGGTGAATGCTCCGTCAAGCACGGCGTCAGCATATTCGTGGTGAACCTCTACACGGACTCGCTGGGAAATGCCCAGTTGCCGAAGAAACTCAAACTGGCTCGGCAGGAACACTCCGCGGTTCAGCGACGACGCCGGAGTCTGTTTGCGGGAGCGGCGCTTTTGTTCGCGGCGTTGATCGCGTTGTTCATCTACCAGCGTCACCTTTTTCGGTCTCCCGCCGGGCAGGCGAGTTTGGAAAAGAGTATTGCGGTGCTGCCTTTTGAAAACCTGAGCAAGGACGAGGAAAACGCCTTCTTCGCCGGTGGCGTGCAGGATGAAATCTTAACGAACCTGGCCAAGGTCGCGGACCTCAAAGTGATCAGCCGCACCAGCGTGATGAAATACAAGAGCGGGAGCGAGCGCAACCTGCGCGAGATCGCGAAAACGCTCGGGGTTTCGTACGTGGTCGAAGGCAGTGTGCAGCGGATCGGCGGGCGGGTTCGGGTCATTGCCCAGCTGATCGATGCGCGCAACGATGCCCATGTCTGGGCGGAGCACTACGATCGCGACTTGGCCGACATCTTCGCCATTCAAAGTGAAATTGCGCAGCGAATCGTCGACCAGCTCGAGGCCAAGCTTTCAGAGAGCGAGAAATCTGCCATCGCGGAACGCCCAACCACTGATTTGGTGGCCTATGCCTATTATACCAAGGCCAAGGAACTGGACACCTTAACGAATTGGGAAGGCGACGAACAAAACCTGAACCAGGAAGTGGGGCTGCTCGAAAAAGCTATACAGCACGACCCGAACTTTGCTCTCGCCTATTGCGCCCTCGCCCGGACGCACATCGACCTCATCCCAATGGTGCCGGAGCCGGAAAGTCGCAGGCACCTCGAGTTAGCGCGGAACGCGGCGGAAGCGGCGTTGCGGGTGCGTCCAGATTCGGGCGAGGCTCATCTGGAATTGGCTCGCTACTACTTTTATGCTTTTGATTATCAGCGGGCCCGTGAGGAATTGGCGGTTGTTAGGCAAAAATTACCGAATAATGCCGAAGCACTCACAATTGAGGCGAGAATCGGCCGGCACGAAAATCGTTGGGATGCTTCCGTGGCCGCTCTGCAAAAAGCAATCGAGCTCGATCCGAGTAATGCCGACATCGCAGTGTCTCTTGCGGAGACTTATTTTGAGATGCGCCGCTACTCAGACTATGAAAAGTTTCGGACCAAGCGGGTAACGAGCGAGTCGGGGGATAAGCTTTGGCTTCAGATTCATCGTGCCAAGACCAGGTTGGCGCAGGGTGAGCCGGCCGCGGCCCAATCTATTCTCGACCAGGTGCCGATGGACTTCAGTCCCTGGTATTTTATATGGGACATTCGATTTACCGCAGCCCTTTACCGCCGGGACTACGACGCCGCCATGCGGGTGATTGCCGCTACTCCCGCGAAGTGGGCGGATTCTGCTTTTGGTGAGCGAACTTCAAGTTGGGCTGAGGGAGAGATTGCCCGTGCGCGCGGCGACCAGCCGAAAGCCATGGCCGCGTTTGCAGCCGCGCGCAAGAAGCTGGACCAGCTTGGCGGCGAGGCCCGGGACGCGGCCTACCTGTCGGAACTTGCGACTCTCGACGCGGGTCTGGGTCGAAAAGATGAGGCCCTCCATGAGGCCCGGCAAGCGGTTGACCTCGTGTCGATTGCAAAAGACTCGGTCAATGGCCCCGGGTTCGTTACGAATCTTGCACTGGTTTACGCCTGGACCGGTGAGCGTGAGAGAGCCCTCGAACAACTCGAAATCGTCGCGACCATCCCTGGCGGTCCGACCTACGGCGATCTCAAGTTCAATCCATGCTGGGATTCTTTGCGCGGCGATCCGCGCTTTGACAAAATCGTCGCCGCAGCCAAGGCTGCGAGCAAGTAGCAAAGAGACCTGCTTCGCGCGCGCTTGGGTCGTCGCGCACCGCGAAACAGCCCGCTGACGACGGCTGCGACAGCCGCAGAAAGGAAACCAGTCCGGAGCAGGCTGGCGCAGGACACGCCTTCTCGATTCGGTCAGGTCGAATTCGTTTCTCGCAGTCGTGACATCCCTGGCAAGACAATGGCGCGCCGGAGAACGCGGTGGCCCCCGAGCTTTAATTCGCCATTGGACGCAGACTGTTCCGCATTCGACCTTGACGGGTGACTGCCAAACCGGAGGCCGCGCTCTTGATTCTGGGACACGGCTCGACTGTTAATCCCGACTCCAGCGCGCCCACCTGGCGTCATGCCGAAGCAATTCGGGACCGCCATCTTTTCGGCCAGGTGGAGTGCGCCTTCTGGAAAGAAGAATCAAGCGTGCGCGATGCGCGCTTTCTCTTTCCGCCCGAGATCGAAGAGGTGTATGTCGTGCCGAATTTCATCAGTGAAGGCTACTTTACGCGCACGGTCATCCCGCGGGAGCTGGAGCTCACGGGGCCGGTCACGACGCGTTGCGACGGGCAGACTTGGAAATATTGCGAGCCCGTGGGCAACCATTCTGCCATGACCGATCTGTTGCTGCGGCGCGCGCAGGAAGCTGCCCCTGGAGTCGACCCGGCGAGAACCACTCTGCTTATTGTCGGTCACGGCACCGAGCTGAACGAGAACAGCGCAGTCGCGGCCAAGCGAGAGGCGGAAGTGTTGCGCCGCCGGGGTAAATATGCGGCCGTGCTCAACGCCTACATGGAGGAAGCGCCGCTCATCGCCGATTGGCAGAAACTGACCGACACGGAAAACGTGATCGCCGTGCCTTTTTTCATCGCGGACGGGTTGCACAGTTACGAAGACATCCCGGCTCTGCTCGGAATCCCGCAAACGGCTTCGCGCGGCCGGCCGGGAGAGATATTCCGTCATCCTCACCAAATTGGCGGGCGCTCCCTTTTTTATGCCTCATCAATCGGCACAGACCCCGGGTTCGCGGACATTATTCTCGAACAGGTCGAAAATTTCGACCACGCGAATAAGTTGCAAACTGTCACATAATTGCTTCCGTCGAATACTGCGCCATGGGCTCTATGAAACCGGAAACGCTGAAGCAGTTGCAGGAACTCGGGGCATTTGTTCTGGCCAATGGCTGCAACAAGCCTGGCCTGAAGAAGGTGGCGGAGCTGATTCGGGCGGACCGTTCCTATCGCTGGGTTGGAATTTACAAGGTGGCGAAAACCGAGTTCGTGGCGATTGCCTCGACCGGGTCGGAGCCGGTGGCTTTTCCGCGGTTCCCCCTTTCGCAGGGTTTGTGCGGGGCGGTGCTTGAGTCAGGCAAACCGGTGATTGTCGGTGACGTGCAAAAAGATTGCCGCGTGCTCCCGGCCTTTCACACGACGAAGTCAGAGATCATCGTGCCGATGACCTGTGAAGATAAAAAGATCGTGGGCATGCTCTGCGCCGACAGCGACAAGCTGAACGCGTTTGCCGACGAAGACCGCAAATTCCTGGAGCGTGCCGGCGCGCTCATCGCGCATTGTCTTTCCTAGAAGACTGGCCGCATGGCGGACGCGATTGAGCGGGCATTTGAGGCTGCCCTCGCCAGTGGCACTTGCAATATTGGCGAGGTGACCGTGCAACGGCGAGAGCCCGGTTTCTGGTTGACCCATCGTGACGAGAGTGAACGCGGCGATCTCGCAGTTTTTCAATCGGCATCGGCGGCGGGCGAAATCGCGCGCTGTGACGATGCTGGAAAATTTCGTCCCCTCAAGACCGCGCCGAACCTGAGACATGGCTGGCGGCTTGAGCTCAAGACATTGAGCGAGGCGCGCGAGGCGCTCGATCAATTTTACCCCGGTCGGCTGGCCCTTTGGTGGGCATGGCAGGAAGGGCGATTGAAATCGACACCGCTGCGTGATTCGTTAGGCCGCCAGACCGGCATGTATCGGGTGGCGGCAACCATCTCGGACGAGGAAGCCGATGAAGTGGTGGCGGCGGTTTGCCGATCGGACACCGGATGTTTACGGACCGTCCTGTGGAAGCGCGACCAGGACGGGAATTTGGCCTCGAGCCGGCTGCCGCCAGAAAAATTCGATCCGCGACATGACCAATATGCGCGTGCTTCCAAGGCCGGGTCGATCATCTCTCTGCTCTGCCCGGAAGCGTGCGCCATTTTGATCGGCGCGTGCCGCGCCCGGGTCAAAGGCGAGACCAGCGCGACCACTACCGATTCATGAGCGCGGGCGCGACCGTTCTGCGCGCTCGCCTTGTCTTGCCGATGGGCGGGGCGGCGCCGATCGAGAACGGTGCGATCGCAAGTGAGGATGGCCGCATCACGGAAGTCGGTCGTTTCCCGGAGATCCGCAGCGGAGGCAACGTCATTGACGCAGGCGACTCAATCCTGATGCCGGGTCTGATCAATGCCCACTGCCATCTGGATTACACCTGCCTGCGCGGCAAAATTCCTCCTCCGCGCGCCTCCTTTACCGATTGGATCCGCGGCATCAACGCGGCCAAGGCAAAGTTGACGCCCGCGGACTACGTCGAATCAATCAACGAAGGTTTCCGCGAGGCGAAGCAGTTCGGAACGGTCGCCATGGCTAATTTGACCGCCTTTCCTGAATTGATCGAGCAGACGTGCCCGATTCTCGAAACGACCTGGTTCGCCGAGTTAATCGACGTTCGGCCCGGGACCGACCCGACAGCCCTGATGGTCGGTGCGCTGGGGAAGCTTGAGGGATTGCCTCGCATCGGCCTGGCGCCGCACGCTCCCTACACCGCTTCCGCGCCACTTTATCGACTTTGTGCCATGGCATCGAAGCACGCCCGAGTCCGCCTAACGACTCATCTGGCAGAATCGAGAGAAGAAATGATGATGTTTCAGGACGCCACCGGACCGCTCTTTGAATTCCTTCGTGATCTCGGGCGCGATATGTCTGATTGCGGACGCAAGACGCCCCTCGCCAACTTTCTTTCCAGCACGGACGATCAGGATCGATGGCTTGTCGCTCACCTGAACGAACTCGAGAAAAACGATCTCGCGCTGCTCTCTGAAACTGGCCGGCGGTTTGATGTGGTGCATTGTCCAAGAAGTCATCGCTTCTTCGGCCACGCGCCATTCGCATTCGAGGAACTGAAAGCGATGGGATTCCGGATTGCCCTTGGCACCGACAGCCTCGCCAGCAACGATGACCTCAGCTTGTTCGCGGAAATGCGAGAGTTTCACAGGAGCTTTCCTGACGTGCCACCGGGCGTGGTTGTGGCCATGACCACGAGCATTGCGGCCGAACTCATCGGCGAAGGGGCACGGCTTGGCCGGCTGGCGAACGGTTATCTGGCGAAGCCCGTCGCAATTCCGTTTCGTGGGAACATCTATAATGATTATGAAGTCTATGAAGCGGTCATCGACTTCCGCGGTCAAATCACCGCCGATTTTCCGGACTCACAAACCGCGGCGTAGTATCTGCTAGCAGTTTCTCAAATCCGCTTTTCTTTTCTCAAAAGTGAAATATTCTCCGCGCTGAGATTTCATGGCCAAGATCGTAATTATCGATGATGAACCCGCGATGGTGGAAGTCATTGTGACTCTCTGTCGCGAAAAAGGGCACCAGGTTTTTCCGTTTAACTCCGCGCCGAAAGCCATCGAACAGATGGATAGCATCCAGCCGCAGGTCGTCATTGCCGACATCAAGATGGAAACAATGACCGGTTTCGACGTGTTGCGGCACGTGCGCGAACACCACCGGCAGACCGCGGTCATTTTGATTACAGCTTATGCTTCGGTTGAGACCGCGGTCGAAGCGATGAAGATGGGCGCGTACGATTACGTGACCAAGCCGTTCAAGATCGACGAACTGCAAATGACGGTGCAACGCGCGCTCGATTACCAGGCGGCGCTGCGCGAGAACGTTTATCTCCGGAAAGAACTGAAGAATCGTTACCGCTTCGAAAATATCATCGGCACCAGCCGCAAAATGCAGCACGTCTACAACCTCATTAACAAGGTGGCGGACACCGACAGTACTGTTCTCATCATCGGTGAGAGCGGAACGGGCAAGGAACTGGTCGCGCGCGGATTGCATTTTAACAGCAATCGCCAGCATCACCCCTTCGTGGCGATCAATTGCAGCGCCTTGCCCGAGAACCTGCTCGAGTCGGAATTATTCGGGCATAAGAAGGGCGCCTTCACCGGAGCGGTCGCGGATAAGCGCGGTTTGTTCGAGGAAGCCAACCTTGGCACGATTTTCCTGGATGAAGTGAATTCGATGGCGCCGCAGCTGCAGACGAAACTGCTGCGCGTGCTCCAGGAACGCGAAGTGCGCCGCGTCGGCGACAACAAGAGCTCGCCGGTCAACGTGCGCGTGGTCGGCGCGACTAACGAACCGCTCCAGCCGAAGTTGAAGGATGGGACGTTCCGGGAAGATCTTTATTATCGCCTGGCGGTAATTCCGGTGGAGATCCCCGCGCTGCGCGAACGTTTGGAAGACGTGCCGCTGTTGGTGAATCACTTTTTGCAGAAGCAGGCCAGCGCGGCGGGAGGGGAACCGAAGAAGATCGCCCCTGAAGCGGTCGATATTCTTTGCCACTACGATTACCCCGGCAACGTGCGCGAGTTGGAAAACGCCATCGAGCGCGCCTGCGCCTTGTGCGAGGACGATCTGATCGTGGCCGGTGACCTGCCCCCGAATATCGTGAGTGAAGTGCAAGGCGAGAAGGCGGAGCAGGCCGTGGCGGCCATGCCGGTGGGCCAGAGCCTCGACGAATTCATCCAGCAACAGGAGCGCGGCTACATCGAAGCGACGCTTCAGCATTGCGCCGGTTCGCGCGAAAAGGCAGCGAGCGTGCTCGGCATCAGCATGGCGACGCTCTACCGCAAAGTCGAACCGAAGAACAAGAAGTAGCGGATCGGTGGCGCCTCTCGGGCGCCATGAAAGAGTGCGCGCGGCTTCGCGTGCCCTCACCATCCCGGTCCGATATCCCGGGCCACCTTGCGAACCTTTGTGTTCCTTTGTGACGGCGGTGTGAGATAAATTCGTCCATGCCCGCAACAGGACCCGCCACGCGCGAGATGGAGCGCATCAACTGGATGGAATTCCGGAAATGGGTTCCGGACAAAATTCGGACGGTGCTTCTTCCGTTAGGCACGCTCGAGGCGCACGGCTGCATTGCCAATGGCACCGACATCATTGCGCCTGTGGCCATAGCCCGCGCCATTGCCGAACGGGTGCAGGCCATGATCGCTCCGGTGGTGCCGTACGGTTTCACCGGGATTCTCGACGCTTACCCCGGCGGGTTCACGATTCCAGAGGATGTTTACCGCGCCTATGTTCGCGCGACGATCGTCGGGCTCGCTCGCAACCATTTCAAAAATATCATCCTCTTAAATGGACACGGCGGAGGCCAGACCGCGATCCTCGCGGCGCTGGCCCAGGAGGTCGGTCGCGAAACGAACGCCCGCATTCTCGCGGTGAACTGGTGGTCGCATTGTAGCGACGTGGTCCGCGAGGTTTATGGCGAAGATGGAGGGCACGCCGGCAACAGTGAGACGGCTTATATGCTGGCGGTGGACCCGGCGCTGGTGAACCAGGAACGCTATAGCGGCGAGGAAATGGCGACGGCCATCCCGGCGCCCAATACCTGGAGCGCCTACCCATTTCCATCCAGCATCCTGCTCTATACCGAAGGGCAGGGGTATCCCGACTTCGATCGAGCCAAGGCCAAGGCCTATTTCGAGAAGGTTAACGACAAGATGGCGCGCCTGATCGAAGAAACGATCCGCAAATGGGATCTGGCCGGCTTGTAAAATCCGCGATTAACCGCCAGTGCGCTTGGAGAAAATCTTCAGCTGGTCGGCCGCCTTTTGCAGGTCGTCCAGCTTCTCCATCATTTCGTCCTGCTTCTTCAGGATTTCGGCATTGGCGGCCTTAGTTTCCTGAAGGCATTTCAGCGCCGCTTGCAACGAGGCTTCCGCGTCGGTATTCGCGTTTGCCGTCGTGTGCACCGGGGCCGCGGGCGCGGCCTGGGTGTTGTTCGCAGCCTGGATAACCATGATGGGCGTGGGCTGTTGGGCGTGACTCACAGACAAAACAACGCCGCACACAAGAAGGATCGGGAGGACTACGAAAGTTTTCATTTGCCCGCCTTTCCGGCAAAGAGGCGCGCTACCCGGACCGTTTCGGTGACGTCAGCCATCTTGGAATCGATCTTGCCCTGGTTGTCGCTGATCTGGGCCTGCTGATTTTTGATTTCCTGCACGAGAGCGAGCACTTGTTGCTGGAGCTCGTTCTGGGCGGAAGGTGATTGCGCCCGGCCGGAAGTCAGGCCGAGTAAGGCCACCGCGATGGCAATGGAATAGAAGGCTGGCTTCATAGAGAGCGGATGGTTGAGATGTAGCAGGTCGTGTTCCGACGGATCGGACTAACCTCCGTTGCACACGTAGAAAACAAGGTGCGGCCCGCAAATTGCTTGCCTGTCGCTGTCTCAACCCGTAAGTTCCGCACACAATGGCCGGCCAAGGAATGCACCAGTCGCAGAATTTGTCTCTGCAACAGGTCTTGGCGCCGCAACTCCAGCAGAGCCTTCTCATCCTACAGGCGCCGCTTCTCGAACTGCGCAACCTCGTGCAGCAGGAGATGGAAACAAACCCGGTGCTGGAGGAATTGGCTAACGAGAACGAGGAACAGCAGCCGCCTGCCCAGGAGGAAAAGAAGGCCACCACCAGCGATGAAGATTTTAAGGCCGAGTTCGACCAGTTAGCCAAACTCGATGAGGAATGGCGCGATTACATGGCGCAATCGAGCAGCTACAGCGGCCGTTCCCAGGAAGCGGAAGATAAGAGACAATTTTTCTTCGATTCCATCGCCACGCAGGAAACGTTGCAGCAGCACTTAATGGGGCAGCTGAACCAGACTGTCCTGAACGCGAACGATCGTAAGACGGCCGAACTGATCATCGGCAATATCGACGACAACGGATTTCTCCAGACCGACCCCGAGGAAATGGCCCTCAACACCGGCATTCCGAAGGACGATTTCGATCACATGCTCACGCTCATCCAGAGCTTTTATCCACCCGGCGTGGGCGCGCGCGATTTGCGTGAATGTTTGCTCATTCAGCTGAAGCGCGAGGGAAAAGGCAACAGCCTCGAATACAAGATTGTCTCCGAACACATGGCCGATCTCGGCAAGCGCCGCTTTCCCGAAATCGCGCGGCGCATGGGGATCAGCGTCGAGCAGGTCCAGAAATGCGCCAATAATATTGCGCAACTCGATCCACGGCCGGGTGCCATCTTCGCTTCCGCGCCGCAGAATTATGTCCTGCCTGATGTGACCGTCGAAAAGATCAACGGCGAATACCAGGTCATATTGAACGGCGAACAAATTCCGCACTTGCGCATCAGCAACACCTACAAGGACATCATGGCGCAGGATGGCAACGGCAGTGAGGTGAAGGACTACATCCGCGACAAGATCCGGAGCGGCAAATTTCTGATCAAATCGATTCACCAGCGCCAGCAGACAATTTCCAACATCGCCCATCAGATCGTGTCGCGGCAGCGCGAATTTTTCGATCGTGGCACTTCGCACCTGAAGCCGATGACCATGGTGCAGATCGCCGACGCCGTGGGTGTGCACGAGACCACGGTCAGCCGCGCCATCTCAGGCAAATACATGTCCACGCCGCAGGGCGTGTTCGAGATGAAATATTTCTTCACCCCCGGCTATCAGACCGCCACCGGCGAATCGATGAGCAATACGAGCGTGAAGGAAGCGATACTCGATTTAGTTAGAAACGAGGAAGGAAACGCGCCTCTGAGCGACAAGGAAATTGTCGAAATCTTGAGCCAGCGCGGGATTCCCATCGCGCGGCGCACGGTCGCCAAGTACCGAACAGAGCTGAATATCCTACCCAGCAACATGCGGCGAAAATACTGACCCAGCGTGTCAGTATCTTCGCCGTGTGAGGTGCGCCACGCCGCGTTCGCTCGACCAACGAGAATTGTGGGGCAAGCGCTCCGCTTGCCCGTTCTCAATCCCCGCGCAATCGCCGAAATAATTTCATGAACCGATCGAGCCGGGCTGGATCCAGCTCGTCGAGAAAATCGCCGTCGTGTCGAAAGGTCGAGCCCACGATGAAACCATCCGCAACCGTGAAATAATCCGGCAGGTTGTCGAAGGTCATTCCAGAGCCGATCACGACCGGGACATGCGCGGCCTCTTTCACCCTCTCAAGTTGAGCCAGGTCCGGCGGTTCCGTCGTGCGCGCGCCCGTGACGATGATGCCGTCCACCAGGAAAAACTCTGCTTGTTTCACTTCGTCGGTGATGTCGAGATCCGCGGTCAGCGCGTGCGAGCAATGCTTCTTCTTCACGTCGGCCAAGACCTTGATGTGTTCGCAGCCGAGCTTCTTTCGTTGGCGCAGAAGTTTGCCGGCGCACCCTTCGATAATCCCGGCCCCGCCGACATGGGCGAAGACGTAGCCCTCTACCCGCACGAAATCGAGATCGGCGACGTGCGCGATCGCGAGCGCGGCTTCGTTGGCCGCTTCCAGCATCTGGATGCCAATCGGTCCGGCAAATTCGTCCCGCACGGCGCGCGCGATTTTTGTCATTAACTGAATTGCGGCGTCGGGAAGGGGCGCCTTGATGTAGGGCAAGTCGTGGCTGTTTTCCAGGATGATGACGTCCACTCCGGCGTCCAGGTAATGCCGGAGATCGGACAAGGCGCTCGCCGTAATCGTGTTGTCATCGCCGCCATGACGCGGCGCGCCTGGCAAAGGTTTCACCGCGATCATGGCAGCAAGAAATTTTGGCGGAAGCGCGCGCATGGTTAGGAAAATATGGAGACAAGGTGCGAGCGGCTCCAGGTGCCGCGATGCCTTTCAATGTGACGGTTTTTCATTGGAGGGGCGAGCTCCGTCTCGTCCCATTATCTTTCCGCCCGCAAATTTCGGGATTTGCCGCGAATCAATTCGGCCTTACAAAGAAGAAGCGCGCGCAATAAATTCACTTCTCACTTTCACGTCAATGGCCCTCGATCCCTCCACCCGCGCCAAGGTCATCGCCGAATGGCGCGGACTCCCCGAGCTGAAAGTAAAACCCGACCGTTTCCAGGCGATCGCGGGCCTGATCCCGCAGATCATGCAGAAACTCGGCCTGAAAGAGCGGCTGCACGAAAACGACGTGATCGAGGCCTGGAAAGACATCGTCGGCGAATTTATCGCGACCCACTCCGCTCCCGTCTCGCTGCGTGATGGCACCTTGTACGTGCGCGTCCTACAACCGGCTTTGCACTACCAGTTTGAAACTATCTCGAAACAGGAAATCCTTCGCCGTCTGAAGCAGCGCTTCGGGGCGCGAACCATCCGCGACGTGCGGTTTCGGATTGGGTAGCAGCACATACCGATTTTTCCGTAGGAGGTGTCTGCTATTTACAGTCGCTGGCGGGAGCTGCTAGGAAGCTCGATCGTCGCGGTCCAATCAACGTGCCGCGGCCGCTTTAACGCGATGAACTACACATCTTTCTACACGCGAATGTTCCCACACCTGGCTCGCCCTGCATCGGTGCCGAATCTGCCTTACGAACAGGCATTGGAAGCGCTGGGTCGAGCAATGATCGACGATGGCAACTCCCCGGATAGCATCGTGCCATCTGGTTACACGTACTTCGGCCAGTTCATCGATCATGATCTTACTCTCGATCTGACTCCGCTCGCGTTGGCTCAACCTTGTGCCAAGCGGACGACAAACCTTCGAACCCCGTTTCTCGATCTGGATCATGTATATGGAGGCGGGCCCGGCGCGTCGCCTTTTCTCTACGTCACTAACGGTCCGCCCGGTAACGAACGCTTCTTGATTGGTGAAACCTACACCAAGCAGTCTAAAGAGCGGGCGGAGGATGATGACCCGTATGAGGCGCATATCGGTTCGCCCAATGACATTCCACGAAATTCAATGGGCATCGCGCTCGTTGGGGATCCACGCCAGGACGAAAACCTGATCATCGCACAACTGCACGTCGCGTTTCTTAGGTTCCATAACTTTGTGATGGACGAATTGGATAAGCTCGCGGCTGGCAAACCGGCAAAAGTTGAAAATGCCGGACCGTCTGGTGCGACTCGATTTGAACAGGCGCGTCGAATCGTCACTTGGACATACCAATATCTGGTACTCCATGATTTCCTTCAGGCACTCATCGATCCCAAGATTTGGGCAGCAGTGTCAGGGGGAGCCACCGTTGCGCCGAGGCCGCACAAGCGATTTGCGATTCCCATCGAGTTCAGTGTGGCGGCCTTCCGGTTTGGGCACAGCATGGTTCGTGAGGACTACCGGATTAACGACGACCATACTGTTGCGGATCTCGCGTGTTTATTTGCATTGACGGGGATGGGAAACGGCCAAGTTGCTTGCCCAGACGTGACGCCCATGCAGTCGTTTCGACTGCCTGAAGACTGGGTAATCAGCTGGCGTGCATTTTTCGTATCGAAACCGACCAAACCACAGATGAACTTCACACGGCTTATTGACACTGCGATCGCGAAGGCGTTACATGACGTTCCGGATGCGTCCGTTCGCCTGTTCAACAGGCCGCAACACGCAAAAGATGTCAGGCTGACACCTGCGGAACATGTACTTCCGGTTCGGACGTTATGGCGCGGTGCACGTGTCGGCTTGCCGTCGGGCCAAGATGTTGCCAGAGCATTTGGTTTGGTTCCTTTGGATTCCCAAGCCGAAATCGCGATCGGTCCTCACGCGACGGTGTTGAAAGATGCCGGGTTCGATGTCGATACCCCGCTGTGGTATTACATATTGAAAGAGGCGGAGCTACGTGGGCAGGGGTCATCCCTCGGCGAGGTAGGAAGCCGGATCGTGGCAGGCACCATTATGTCAGCCCTGCGAGCTGATCCGACTTCCTACGTTTCTGTTAATCCAAACTGGCAACCTAGGCTAAATGGAAGGCCCGTGCGGGACCTCGTGACCGTTTTAAGTTCCGCAGGAGTGTTTTAGCTGGTCTGAGCAATGTCAGACTAACGAATAATACTTTCGCTCACCACGGGATGTAACAGCACATCAGGTTCTCTTTGTGATTTGTCTTTGTCTTATCAATCTGTTGCCCCACTTCAGGTAAGAAAAAGATGTGGTAACAGTGGTCGCTCGGGTAGGTCGTAATGACCTTTCCGTCTGTGCAATCTGGCGGACTCGCGGCAGTTTCGGGCTCATAGAACCTTACTTCGCTGTGGGCCGGAAACTTGATGTTCTTGTGTAACTCATTCGCCATTATGTCTTCTATCTCCTTCTGTGCCTTGTTTGGATCGAGCAACCTTTGGCGCCGCGCCTGCATTGGCGGCGTATTGATGGCGGATGTTTGCAGCGCCGTGTCGAATGCTTGAGCCACCGTTGGTTTATCAGTGTCACTCGGCCAGTCCTTGCACTCGTTTCGACGTATCTGTTCCTTGCCCGGCTTCGCATGGCCTTTGGATTCGGCGGTCACTCCCGAGATTAAGAGGGCGGTGGCGATGAGAATTAGGACTGTTGCGGTTACTCGTAAGTTCGTTTTGGATCTTATTTGAGATATCACTTTGTTCATGCAGTATTGTTTGTTGTCGCGTGCCAGTTAACGGCCTGGCTGTTGCCGTTTCATTTGTTCCACCTTTTGGGTGAGACTAACGAGGATGTCTTTGAACGTCTGCGTCTGGCGGATGGAATCGAGCCGCGGATCCAGGGCGAGCGAATGATGATCGTTCCAGCCGGCCTCGACTGCCTTCCTCAGCGTGGCGATGGCTTCCTCGACACGTCCGAGTCCGGCCAGATCGGCCGCCAGGCTATACAGTCGATTCGGATTATTTGGTTCTGAAATGATATCCTTCTCGTCGAGCGCGATTGCCTCTTGCAACAAACGTTCCCCTTCTGATTTGTCCTTGGACGAAAGTCTTTCGACGTATCCAAGGGCGGAGAGGAAGCGGACCGCCTCGGTGAAATCAGCACCGCCCAGCCGGTCGGACTGGACAAGTTGGGCATAGAGACGTTGCGCTTCGGAAAAATTTCGACTGAAAAATTCGATGAACGCCAGCATACGCAACGGCTGTTGGTCGTTTTTGTAGTTGGCCAGGGCTTCCCGGCACTTGGCTCGCGCCTCTTCGAAATTCCCGCGATAACATGCGACCTGACTTAAACCTAACAGGCCGCCGGGGAGATCCGGTTGGAAGACGGAGGCAGTCCGATACGCCTCGTTCGCCTTGTCATATTCGTCGAGGTCCAGCCAGGCGGCACCAATATAGGCGGCGTAGAGCGGGCGTTTCTCACGATGATTCGCATGTTCGAACCACGGGATGGCGAGGTCTGGCCGGCCCTGTTGATCGTAAAGGTTGGCCAGCCGCGCGGCGGCGCGGCCATTCCCAGGATCGAGTTCATAAGCGGTTAGGTAAGAATCGATGGCTGCGTCCAGGCGGCCATCGCTCCATAGCAAGCCAGCCTCGGCCACATGAGTTTCGGGCAGATTGGGCGCGACACGTTGCGCGACGGCGAGGGCTTGGCGTGCTTCTTCCCTCCAGTGAGGCACGGGATCCGTGATCGACCGCAAATGGCAGGCCGTGGCCAGCATCGCCTGAGCCTGGCCATAATTGGGATCGCGCGTGATCGCTTCGCGGAAGGCTTTGATCGCTTTCTCCTGATCTGCCAGGTTGAATCGGAAGAGCAACTGTCTGCCGTCTTCATAATAACTACGCGCGTCCGCGTTGTTAGTTAGGCCTTGGGCAGTGGGATCACCGTTAATCACGATCGCTCCGGCGAGCGCCGAAGGGGTCTGATCGTTCAGATAGGTGGCAACGCGTTGCGCTGATGCGGTGGATATCCCTGTGGAAGCATCGACGTCGGCCATCCAGGTGCTGATCATGCCGCCAGACGCCGTGTCGACCACGTGCACGGTGTAGCGCCGCTTATCTCCGCGCTGCCGAACTGACCCGCTGACAACCAGTCGTGCCCCCGCGGATTTCCCGATTGCTTTCCATTGCTCGGAATTCCAGGGGTCCTGCTCATCCGCTGCTTCAGAGGAGAGCGCCTTCAATTGGATATCCTTGGTCCGTCCAAACGACGACGAAAATGCCGCCATTGCCTCGTGCGCTGCCGTCGAATCCCTGGAGAGTCTGTCAAGATCTTCAAAGGGTGTCAGGGCAACGGAGTGACGCGCTATTTCCGCGCGTCTGACGATCGTTGACAAGCGCGTGCTTGTGCCCACGGCGATCATCCCCAGGGCAGCTAGAATCACGCACGCGCCAATGCTGCCGGCGAGTTTCGGATTTCTCCTCGACCAGCGCCAGAATTGCACCGGCGTAGAAACGGGTCGCGCGATGATTGGACGCCCTTCCAGGTAGCGTTCCAAATCGGTGGCGAGATCGTGGGCGGATCGATAGCGAAGCGCCGGCTCGCGCTCGAGACATTTGGCGCAGATGGTTTCGAGATCCCTGTCGGCTTTCGGGACTAACGAGCGGAGTTTGGGCGCCGCTTTCTCGCTGGCCTGCTTGATGACGGCGAGAGCGTGTTCGCCCAGAAACGGAGGGCGGCCGGTGAGGAGGTCGAAGAGGATGGCGCCGAGGCTGTAAATGTCGGCCGTCGGTTTCAGGTTTGAAGCGAGGCCGTGGGCCTGTTCCGGTGCGATGTAACCGGGCGTGCCGAAGATCGTGAGTGTGCGCGTGAGATCGCTCGCGGTGTCGAGCCAGCGGGCCAGGCCGAAGTCACTGACCAGCGGCTCGCCGCGGCCATCGAGCAACACGTTTCCCGGTTTCAGGTCGCGATGAAGAATGCCCTGCTGATGGGCGTATTGAACCGCGCGTGAAACCTTGGCCATGAGAGCCACGGCGCGACGAGGGTCACGCTTCAACTCCGGCATGCTTTCAAGGAGGCTTCCGCCGCCGGCGAACTTCATGCTGAAGTAAGGGAGGCCGTCTTCGCCTTCACCGACTTCGTAAATCGGCAGAATATTGGGATGATCGAGGCTGGCCGCGGCTTCGGCTTCGCGTCGGAAACGGGCCAGGGTCTCCTTGGAATCGGCGTGATAACCAAGGATCCGCTTGAGCGCCACGATGCGGTTGGAATGGCGCTGGCGCGCGCGATAAATCACGCCCATGCCGCCGCGCCCGATTTCTTCCAGGATCTGGTAGTTGCCTAACTGCCAGTCGCCATCGCGCACGTCGACCGCATCGAGAGCGGCCTCGAGTGTTCCACCATCGAGCGTTTCGCTGCCGAGTCCCTGGTAAAGCAGACAGTTCAGGCAAAAATCGCGGCCCACGCGCGAGGTCGAACCGCATTGCGGACATTGCACCAGTTCTTTGCGGGAGCGCGCGGAGCTGATGATGCCGGTCGGGTTCACAACGCGATCAATGCTGGCGCCGACGTTCCGCTGATCCACCAGGAGGAGCTGGCTTCATGTCGGGCGATGTTCATCTTTTCCAATTTGTTAGGCAAGCCTGATCGTCGCCCACACTGGCAGGGCCGACGGACAGTCCCAATTTTTTCTACGGCATCGGGCAGGGGAAGTTGCCGAAAATCTGGTAGTCGGGCGTCATTTTTGGAAATTTGTGCCCGGTTCAGGCCGCGAAGAAGCCGTGTTTGCCTTCAAATCCTTTGAGCTCGTGCTCGCCCACAAAACGGGCGGACACGAGCCCGGCCAGTCGTTGTTGAGCCGTGTGGCTCATGCCGGCGAGGATATTGAGTCCGCCAGCCAGCTTCTCCAGGCGAAAGGCGAGGTTCACGTCGCTCCCCATCAGGGTTTCTTCGCGCATGGCGGCAATCCCGCCCAAGGCGACGGTGCCGAAGTGAAGAACGAAGCGAAAAGCTGTGCCGCCGCGGGCCTGGGCTTCCTTGAGAGCGGCGACCAGCTCCGCCATTTGCTGAGCCGTGGTCTGCCCGTCCTGCCAGTAGGCCAGGAGACCATCGCCCAAATATTTGTTCACGGCCCCGCCATGATTTTCGATGATCTGCTTGCAAGTGGCGAACCACCGGCTAACGAGCAAAGCCAGTTCCTGGCTGGTGACCGACCGGCTGAGCGGGGTGAAGTCTCGAATATCGGCGACGAGCAGCCAGCACGCGATGTTCTCGACTTCCTGCAAGGTGAGCAAAGGTGTGGCCGCCCGCAATTCTGCGCTCGGTTTGCCGCGCGGTTGATGGAAGGTGAAGTCATAACCGCCAATAGCGACGTGATCCTGGTCGCGCAGCCGTGTCGGTTGGTGGATGCGGCGTTTGTTGAGCAGCGTGCCGTTGCTGCTGCCGAGGTCGATCAACCAGAAGGACCCGGTATCCTCCATCTCGATCATCGAATGCAGACGGGAGACACGCGGTGATTCGAGGACCAGGCTGTTCAAGCTTGAGCGCCCGATCGAACAACTGCGATCGAGCGGATGGCGCTTGCCGTCGCAAGTCAGCCACGCTTCATGCTCTGGGAGGAGGCTCACACCTCATTCGATCATACAAAGGACGCCGCCCTCATGGCAAAGCCTAACGGCGCCCATCGGTGCGAGGCGCGGCCGGACAGAGTTGACTCAACTGTTCGCCGCAGCGAGCGCGGAACAAAGATAGCGAAGCTCTTCGTCAACGTCTTCGGGTCGATCGACGGTCTGGGATATCTCGTCTCGGAGCAGGGCGCGATAACGCTCGCGCAATTGGTGCACGAGGCGTTTCACCGCGGTCTCCGCCACGCCCAGTGTTTTGGCGTAAGCGGCGTACGAGACATCTTCCCGATCGGCTGTGAGACAACTGCTCAGCGCATCAAAAACGCGTCGCTTGCCCCGGCTCTCGCATTCTTCGCCTAACCGACGCAGCGCATGCTCCACTACGGTGGCGGCCCAGCGCACATCGTAAATGCGTTCGGCCGTCCAGTTTTCGGAGTCTGACGCGATGGAGAGACGCGACGGCGCTTCCGCCATCCAGTCGTCCCACGAAACGAACTGCATCTGCCCGCCGCGCTTTCGCGCCTGTTTGCGCGCAGTCGCGTCGGCCAAAAAGTTTTGCAAGGCTTTGAGAAGGAGCGAGCGGAATCGTCCGCGCTGCGGATCCGCCCGTTGCAGAAGGCTGCCTTCGAGAATCATGAGGAAGAAATCCTGGGTCAGGTCCTGGGCGTCCGGCACGGAATAACCACGGTGACAAATGAAGGCAAAGATCGGGCGCCAATAGGTCTGGCACAATTCAGAAAGGGCCCGAGCCGCAGCGGATTCCGTTTTGGTTTCGTCAGCGCAGGAGAGAACTACGCTCCAGCGCGTGGTGTGAAAGCGGTTGTTTGCAGCGCCCCCTGCGAGAGGCTCAGAGTCCCGGTTCACGGGGGTGGATCGTAGTATTCCGGTAATCCGGTAACAAGTGAAAAGGCGTAGGGTTAAAACCCTAACGAGGTCATGGATTAGTGGGGGGCGCCAAAGCGCGCACCTTTGAATTACGGTTGCCAAATCTCCGTGCCGTGGCACTTCTAGCGCGTGAGCGCCGCATCAAGTTCCGGAGACGAGCGAGTCCACGTCGAAGAGCTTGAAATTCAGGCGCGCATCGGCGTGACGGAAGAAGAGCGAGCTCACGCGCAATGCCTGCAGATCAATCTGACGGTCTGGCCGCTCGAACCGTTCGCCAACCTGCGCGATGATATCGGAATGGCAGTCGATTATACCCGGCTCTGCGCGCTCGTGCGGGAGACGGCTGAGCGCCGCGCCGATCGCCTGATTGAAACCCTGGCGACGGAAATGGCGAACGCCCTGCTCGAGCGTTTTCCCATCTCGCGCGTGCGGATCGAGCTGCGGAAGTTCGTTCTGCCGGATGCGAAATTTTCGGCGGTAAGCATAACCAAGGTGAAGGAGAATCGCGGTTGATGAGAAAGGGAAGATTTTCCGCGCCGCCAGCGGCTTCCGCGCAGAAGTTTGGCGAATCGGTCTCGTTCGACTGGCGTTTATATCGCGAGGACATCGCGGGCTCTATCGCGCACGCGTCGGCCCTGGCGGCGGCCGGCATCCTAACGAACGCGGAAAAAAGCGAGATCGAACGCGGTTTGCGCGAGATTGAGCAGGAAATCGAAAACGAAAAATTCGAGTGGAACACCGCGCTCGAGGATCTGCACATGAACATCGAGGCGGCCCTGACCAGGCGCGTCGGGAAAGCGGGCGCGAAATTGCACACGGCCCGGAGTCGCAACGATCAGGTCGCGCTCGATCTCCGTCTTTACGTCAAAGCCGGCGGCCAGGCCATCGCGCGAAAGCTGCGCGATCTGCAGCGCGCGTTGCTGGAAAAGGCGGAGCTGAACGAAACCGTGTTGCTGCCGGGCTACACCCATTTGCAGAGGGCGCAGCCGGTTCCGCTAGCGCATTATTTTCTGGCCCAGGTCGAAGCCTTGCAGCGGGATGCGGACCGATTGCGAGATGCTTTGAACCGGGCGGACGTTCTGCCGTTAGGCGCGGGCGCCCTGGCCGGATCTACCATCGCGCTCGATCGCGAACTGATTGCGCGGGAACTCGGCTTTTCTCGTGTCGCGCAAAACAGCATGGATGCGGTGAGTGACCGCGATTTCGTAGCTGAATTTCTTTTTGTGCTGGCCATGATCGGCCTGCATCTCTCACGTTTGAGCGAGGACCTGATTCTCTGGAGCACGGCTGAATTCGGATTCGTCCAGTTCAGCGATAATTTTGCGACCGGCTCCAGTCTGATGCCGCAAAAAAAGAATCCGGACATGGCCGAGCTGACCCGCGGCAAGACGGGACGACTTTATGGCAACCTGCTCGCCTTGTTGACGACGATGAAAGGATTACCCAGTTCCTACAACCGCGATCTCCAGGAAGACAAGGAAGCGTTGTTTGATTCAATCGACACGGTGAGCGGCGCGCTCGATGTCTGGAGCGCGATGCTGCCGGAACTCCAGATCTGCGCCGAGAAAATGGAAGCGGCCGCGGCCGATCCAAATCTTCTCGCCACCGATCTCGCGGAATACCTGGTCAAGAAAGGGCTTCCATTTCGCGATGCCCACGAATTGGTCGGGCGACTCGTGGCCATCGCCGGAGAAGAGCAGGTGGCCCTGAACAAGGTCCCATTGGAGCAATTGAAGAAAACCTCGCCGCTGATTGGTGATGATGTGCTGGACGTGTTCGATGCGAGGAAATCGCTGGGCCGGCGGACAGCGTCAGGCGCGCCTTCCCCCGAGAACGTGCGGTCGCAGATCGAGCGCTGGAAAGCGGATCTCAGGTAGGGGCGCCGCGCGCGCGCGTTCATCTCGACAATTTGTTCCGGTTCTCTTCTTATGGAGGAGTACGCAGCGATGTTGCTGTGGCTCAACCGCAGCCAAGATGAAAGGAGCGGCAGTCTGTGACTGCCGATTGCGCATGGTTCGGCGGTCACGGGCCGCCGCTCCTGTTCCTGCTCGGCGTCGCCAGCCTAAGCCTCAAGATCTTCCACATCGGCACAGGCGCGCAGCGGACGTAGCACTGCGACTGTCACCGCCTCCGGTTGCTACATCTCCCTTTCGCCCTAATTTCCCGCGGTACCGATGACTGCCTCGGAAAAACAGGAGCGGGGATGGGAGACGAAATCGTCCGTGCGCGAGTTTCACGGCGACCATGTTTCCGTTGTTTCGGAGGAGGTTCGCACACCGGCGCGGCCGGAAGGAACGAAATGGACGACCGTGCATCGCAAATTGGCTGTGGTGATCGCAGCCATGACGCGTGACGGGAGGTTTTTGCTTCTTTCCAGCACAGTGGGATCCGAAGCTTGGAATTCACGTGACTTGAAGTCGCGGC